>MDSY01111864.1_pt1 | contig 29905 bp, 30 predicted proteins | sample 811131 | NCBI WGS metagenome assembly MDSY01 (sample SAMN05326643, study PRJNA326480) | marine metagenome | isolation source: seawater | place: Atlantic Ocean: South West | collected 2010 | reverse complement strand
TGTTTAATATTTCCCTACCTCTAAATCGGACGCTTATTTTAGTCTTATCTCCGTCAAGAATAAAGCTTTTAACCTTTTTTAATTTAATATTATAGTCTCCAACATCTGTAGATGGTCTAAATTTAATTTCTTTAGTAGTATTTCTTTTAACCTTTACCTTAGAAGATGAAAGACTTTTCTTCTTATCAAAAATATGTTTTCCATAATCCAAAAGCTTACAAACCACAGGGGTAGCATCTGAGGGAGAAACCTGAACTAGGTCAAGTGAAGCAACTCTAGCTGATTCTAGGGCAACGGAAAACGCTACCAAGCCTTGTTTATCTCCATTTAAACCAATAAGCATGACTTCACTTGCTCTTATTTTTTCATTTATGGGAGTAATATTTTTCTTTTGAGAAGCTATGAGGGTACCTATTTAGAAGAATTAAAAAGAGTTTTTAACATCAAAAAATATATATAATATTATTTAAAATTGATGTTTGATGGAAGTTAATCATTATTAGAAGATGATTTTATACTAATTAACCTATTACGCAATATAATTTTATTTAGGGCTGGAGGATAGAGTGCTGGCACTCACCATTTTTTATTTGATATGAATCTCTTTTATTTAATCTAGATTCGTGTCCAAACCAAAATTCAAAATAGTAAGGTGTAAAAGTATAACCACCCCAGTAGGATGGTCTTTTTCTTAAAGCATCTTTATCATTTAAAATATTTTCATAATTAGCAATAACTTCCTCATATGATTTAATTTTTGATGATTGTCTTGAACTTATGGCTAAAGCATTTTTTTCTAAAGCTCTTTTGTTAAAATGCATATCTGAAAATTCAGCAGGGGACTTTTCAATCCTTGCTTTTATCCTAATTTGTAGGTCTAACTTTTCCCAATAAATTAAGGCAGCAATTTGATCATGATGAGTGAAGCTTTTGGCTTTCATTGATTCATAATTAGAAAAAAAGGTCCACTTTTCGCCTATTATGTATTTTAAATTAACAAATCTAGACTCAACTTCTTTATTTTCTTTATTATAAGAGCTTATTGAAATAGCATTTATAGGGTTTTGCCCAAGAGATTTAGCTTCTTTATAAAAGTCATAAAAAAAATGATAAGGAGCTAAGTTTATATTGCCTGATATATCAATCATTTTCAGCCCTTTTCATATTTTAAAACCCTATCTGTTCCTAAGCAGTCTTAAAAAACTTCCTATCCCATATTTTGGACTTGGATCAAAAAAATGTGCTAAAAGTGTCAACCTGTCTGATTCACAGCATGAGGCTACCGGCTTGTTAGTATGCAAAGTTACATTTCCCAAAAAAAGAAGAGGCTTATAATCATAGAAATTATCTATCATTTGAATATGATTTTTTGAAAAAATTTCTAGTCCTTCTTTAGAAGCAAATTTCTTATGATAAGTTTTACCTAATATGTTTGTAATTTCATTTTTAGGGCTTTTTCTTGCATTGGGATAATAAATTAATTCTCCAGCTGATCCTGATGGAGATCCTATCTTTGGTATTTTAATCGGGAAAACAATAGTAAATAAATGTGAATCAAAATGGGCTCTATACATCTCTATACTGTTTCCGGGCTCAACCCTTCTAGCAACATGATACTGATCTGAGATATTGCCCTTGAAATTAAAATATTGTTTTGCAAGCTGATATAGTTTCGGTGTTAAGTATTTATCAACCGATAGAGAGCTTAAAAATCCATCATGACTTTTAGATAACTCTGAAAATGTATTTCCATTCATTTCACTTGAAATATTTTCAGCAAGCATTTCTAAACCAAAGTTTTCTAAAGATGGTAATTTTACATACCCATCTTCTTTAAGTTTAGTAAGATTTAAATCTATATCTTTCCAGTAATTATCTATATTCATTATTAGGATATTTCCATATTAATCATATTTTTTTTAAGTATACTATAGAATTTATACCCTTATGAACCTCGATTTCTCCGACAGCTTTTGATCCCAATTTTTTATAGAATGCATGCGCTCTAAAAAGCGTCTCTCCAACAACAATTCGAAAACCTTTTACATTAGCTTTACTGAAATAGTTGCATAAGCTATTAAAAAGATCATCTGCATGTCCCATACCTTGATAGTCTGGATCTACAACTATAGTCAAGAGTTCTTGCTGAGGAAGGCTTGAAGGAAGTTTGCTTTTAGAGCTAATTAATAAAATTTCTAGTATTTTATAAACTTTTGTTATTGAGAATAGTGAGGGCAGCAGAGCCCAAACCAAAGATGGCAATCTATTTAAAATGAGTTGCAAATAAATAGGCTTCATCCCCTCTGAACCAGATACGAAACCAACAACCTTACCATTGATTTTTTTTATAATTAAAACACTTTTTTCATTCTTGTCAATTGCTTCATATAATAAAATAAGAAAAGACATTCCAAGACTTGGTAAAAACCCTTTGTTAATATATTTTAGATGTAACTTGGCTGCTGATTCATAGTCTTCATAAGAATTCATTTAGATAATTATATCCAAGGCTCTAATTCCTTAGGAGGCTTGGGCATATCATTAAAAATTTTCCAAATTAAATCTGATTTAGAAAAAATAACTACAAAGACAGTAAGTATTATTAAAAGAAAGTAAGTTTTGATACCCTTGTTGACAACATACCACTTCTCAAGATCACCTTTATAAGGCATTACAATTTTGTCATAAAACTCATTAGGGTTTTTATTGGCATGCATCATGCCCTCCTCATTCCTAAAAACAATTGAGCCTGCTCCGGATAAACCAGGCTTAACTTTAATAATACTTTCTTGAGCGCTACTTGAGAAAGCGTCGAAGCTTCTTTTTGCTTGAGGCCTGGGTCCAATAATACTCATATCACCCAAAAAAATATTAAATAATTGAGGTAGTTCGTTTATTTTTGTTTTTCTTAAAAAATGACCCATAGGCAGTATTCTAGGATCTTTGTATAAAGTTACTGTGCCATTACCAATATTTGGGCTATCTTTTAACATGGTGGCAAATTTATATAACTTAAAACTTTTATTTCCTTGTCCAATTCTAATTTGTGGGAAAAATATTTCACCTTCTCCGGTAACTCTTAGGATAATAACTAATGGAATTAGAAGCGGAGAAAGGATTAGCAAGGCCAGTCCTGAAAAAATTAAGTCAAATATTCTTTGCATTTTACATTTTCCCGTCTAAATATTTATAAGTTTCTTTATGTTCAAAATCTGGAATCATCTCTTTAAAAAGCTCGACAATAACTTCTTTATTCCAGGATTGAGATAACCTCATAGCCTCTATACTGTCTATAAAAAGATCAAGTTTATCATTATTAAATTCTGGTTTATTTTTTATAATGCCGATATTTTTAAAACGCTTCATATCTAGAATTTCTTTTTCTGTATAAAATTCCTCAAAGTCTTTTTCACCAGAAGTATCTGACTCTGAGAAGAAGCAAGGCCAGCGCTTGGATGTAATTAATTCTTTGGTTCTTTCTCTAGCTTCTTCTTCTGAATTACAATGATATGCAGTAAAACCTAAAGAATGAAGGTATCTATCAGCAATATCAGTAAATTTAGCTAAATGAAGTTCTTCGCTAAGTTTTGGAAAGAAAATATCTCTATTTTGTCCAAATAAACAAGATAATAAACATAATTCACCAGACTCTTGCGGTGTAACAAAGTACCTGCGAACGTCATTAGGTCCAGATATTGGTTGTTGCTTGGCAAATTTTTGATTAAAGCTATGTAAAAGGGATCCATCAGAAAATGCAACATTTGCAAATCTTGCAGTCGATATTACTTGTGATTGACTTTCTCTCATCAGGAACATTTCCATGATTCTTTTGCTTGCGCCCATCATATTTACTGGATTAGCTGCCTTATCTGTAGAAACACAAAAATATTTTTTTGAATTTTGTTGTTTTGCTATTTGAACTGTTTTTATAGTATTAAAAATATTGACTTGGATTAGACGCATTAATGTAAATGGATCTCTTTCACTTCTTACATGTTTAAGTGCAGATAAATTAAGTATGTAATCATAATCTTCAGATGCACTAATCAATGCTGAAAACTCTTGGCTTGAGCAATCAATAGCAAATGTTTTAAAATCTCCATCTATGTAGCCTAGGGAGCTCCTTATTACTCTAACCAATTCAACCATATTATTTTCACTGATATCGACAACATGAAGAGTACGAGGGTTTCTTTTGAAGATTTCACAAGTAACGGCTTGTCCAATCGACCCAGCGCCACCTATTACCAGAAATCTACCTGCAGAAACTAATTCACAAATATCTTTCTCCATAATGCTTACATCATCTAAAAATAATGGAGCCGTCCTTCCCACTAGATTCAATATATCCATATCAATTTTTTATTTTAGATAGGGCTCCATCTGGAACGCTTGATGGAATATTAACAATTCTTTCTTCTAATTTAACAGAGTTTTTAAGGCCATCATTCTGACAGTGTTTAAACATCTCTAATTTAGACATTAATGTCCAAATTGGGCGAGTCATTACACCACTTTTATTTGTGTGCTCAAGAAAGTAATCTCTTTCAGGTTTAGAATCCAACATTATAGTATTCAACCAATTATTAGCTGTGTCTCCATCCAGTGGTTTTATAAATTTTACATCTGAATTACTTAAAAAGTCATTCCATTGCTCAGCAACATTAGTTTTAATAATTAAAAACTCCTCTAAACGTTCCATTTGTGCACAACCTAGTGCCGCATTGAGATTAGGCATTCTGTAGTTATAGCCAACCTCATCATGAACAAACTCAAATGGATGGGGAACTTTAGATGTTGTAGTCATGTGCTTTGCATGTATAGCGAGATTTTCATCATCAGTTATGATCATACCGCCGCCGCCAGTAGTAATTAACTTATTTCCATTAAAGCTAAGTATTGCAGTTTCACCAAATTTACCGGTATGTATTTTATTTACATAGCTTCCTAAAGACTCAGCACAGTCCTCTATTAAAGATAGATTCCATTCATCGCATACTGATTGGATATCTTTTATACGACATGGAATTCCAAAAGTATGCATAGGGACACAAGCAGCTATCCTTTTTCCAGTTTTTTTATTTATTGTTTCTCCATTTACTATTTTGGCATTAGATTCTAAAAATATTTTTAATGAGTTTGGGCTCATACCCATAGTATCTTCATCAACATCAATAAAAATAGGTTCAGCCCCTGAGTAGCTTAATGCATTACATGTAGCTATAAATGTCACTGCTTGAGTTAATACCTCGTCCCCTCTTTTTACTCCAGCAAGTTGAATTGCTGCATGAAGAGCCGCAGTTCCATTAACTGTAGCTATTGCATATTTTGAGTCAGTAAATTCAGCAATTTTTAATTCGAATTCTGTAACTTTTTTTCCAACAGATGAGACAAAATTGGAATCAATGCAGTCAATGAGATAGTTTTTTTCATTTCCTTCAAAAACAGGGCGATGAAGGGGAATGAAGTTATTTCCATAAATACTTTTCGAAAAACTCACTAATTGAGATGTGAAGGATTTAACTTTTTTCATTGGTAAATTTTAACATTATATTTCAAGCAAATTAGTATATTATTGGGTAGAAGCTTGACTAAACTAATCATTTATAATTTTTTCATAATTTAATGCAAGGGTTTTATACTTTCTATTGCCATGGAGCCATGAGCTGCCCTTCTCTCCAATAATTGTAAGTTCATCTTTGGATATTTTTGATAATCTGATAATTTCATCATAAAGACTTTGATCGTCATTTGCGGGAACAAAAAATCCACACTCTGCTTCATTAATCATAGACTGATATCCAGAATGAGATGCAACGATTGGTCTTCCAGAATACATGTAATCTATTATTTTATTTAATGATTGTCCATACTTTAAAACAATTGTGGGATGCGTTGCAAAATATAAAATTGAGCTTTTCTTTAAAGCTGATTGAACCATTGTATTTGGTATATAACCTTCAAAACTGACATTTTCTAAATCTGAACAGACTGATTGATAATGAGCTAAAAGATCTCCTCGGCCAAAGACTTTAAAAACTATTTCTTGATTATTTTTAAGCATGCGAATAGTTCGAAAAAATGAGTCCAATGCATTATCAACTCCAATAGAGCCTACATAAGAAACTATAAATTTATCCTTGGGCATACTTTTAGCAATATGTTCTGGAATTTCAATAGAGAATTCTTCTAATAATTCTTCTGATATCCCCATAGGAATACACTCTACTTTTCTAGGATATCCTAATACAGACTCAACATGTTCACCCAAATTAGGCATCGTTGCCACAATTTTATCTGAGTATTTATAACCAAGCCACTCAATAAATCCTAAAAAATATACAAAAGGATTAAAGCGACTAAAGCCTCCATTCTCAACTAATACAAGAGGCCAAATATCCCTAACTTCAAAAATTAATTTGCTTTCAAAACGATATCTAAATATAAAACCATTTAAAATACTTAAGATAGAAAGACTTGAGGCAATAATGCAGTCAGGTTTTGGTAATTGCTTAACCTTAAATAAAAGCAATTTGAATTCAAACTGAATCCAGCCCAGTATTCTAGAAATAGATTGCACTTTTACATATGGAATTACATTTAATATAACAACCCTTACTCCATGTATGTATTTGATTTCTTGAGAAGGTATTTTTTTTGAATTAAATATCTTATATTCATGCCTTGCAACAAATAAAGTACAGTCATGCCCTTCTCGAACTAAGTATCTCAAGATTGAAAATGCTCTTGCAGGATAAGATCCTTTAACCTGAAAAACATCAACATAATTTAACTCTTCGGAAGGTAATCGACAGTACTTAGAGATAAACCAAATATTTTTAGGTGATTGTTTCATCTAAAAAATTTAATAATGTCTTTCAGCGTTATTAATAGTATTAATGACAGAAGAAAAATCCATATCAAGAGTATCTAGGTACCATTTGATATTTTTGTATCTAGGCTGATTTTCTTGTTCAACTAGTACAAGTGCTTCATCTCGTGATAATTGGCCTTCTCTAATTTGGTTGCTTCTGAAAGTGTCATATTCAGTAAACCCACCCAAAGTGTAGTAAACATAGTTATAAAATGCTGCTGTGCCATCTCCAATTCGCCATGTAGAATTAGTATCTACTGCCCTTTCCCAAGAATAGGAATCTAGAGTGTTATCTATTTCCGTTTCATCCCATAACCAAAAATCAAATAAATTATAGAAATCAACCTGCTTTTTTACACTTCTATGATACTCACCAGAGAGAGTATCCCACAATGATATATTTAAATACCTTGGATTTTTTATCATTTCCTTGGCTCGTAGTAATTGATACTGCATTTGTCCAGAAAGGCCAGTATTAAAAACTTGGTCCATGGCAAAGTCAGGAGGAAATCCCAGATAACCAGCTTTAAAATGAGTAACTTCAAGAGGATTCATCCCCCAAATATTTAAAGAAATATCAGCTTCTTTTCTGATTGTTTCAATATGCCTAAAAAAGTGCTTATCACCAGCCATTAATATATTTATCATTCCTAAATCAGGCTTCTTTAACCATGCTTTGAGATTTAATTTTATGTTTCGACGTTTCTTTTCAATATTATCGGCTATTAATATATTTTCAACATTAAGTTCTGAGCACATCAAGCTTATATTTCTTCGAGCTAGATCTGTTACCATGCCCCAGTCATAAGTCATAGTAATAGGATCCATATTAAATTCATTTTTAATTAAGTGAAGCATGTATGAACTATCTCGACCACCAGAGAAAGGTACGATACATTTATTTCCAGAAGTTTCTTGATATGAGGCTAGCATTTTTTCTAAATCTTGCTTGGGTTTTGGTCTATTTTTTAATACATAGTTAGAGCAGTAATTACATTCTCCATTTTGATCAAATTTAATAAAAGGCATTGTTTCAGGAAGGATACATTTTGAACAACGAAGAAGGTTTGGAGTTGGAAATATAAGTTTACTTTCTTCTTCAGCGCTATCTGAAAAAGAAGGTATTAAGTTGGCTCTATTTTTATTATTTTCAGTTATTAAGAAATTTTTTGATGATTCTGGTATATCAATTACCTTGGTACCAAATAATTGTGATATATCGCTTACATCCAATGAGGATAAAAAATGTCTTTCAGAAGCAAAATATGAACAGTTATTTTTTACTCCAGTAAATAAGCTTCCAGTATTTGAAAGAAGTAACATCTTTCCCTGATCTTTAATTATTAGAGCGCATGAGAATGAACCCTTGCATTTTTCTTCTATTCTTTCATGAAGGTTTTCAAGAGGAGAAGATTCTGCGATATGCTCTAAGGCAATAGCTAGTATTACTTCTGTATCAATTTGATATTCACGTTTTAATGAAGAGTTCTTCCAATATTCTTTAGTATTTACCATTATTCCATTATGAATAATGGCAAGATTATCTTTTACCACTGGTTGATTGTCGGCCTGACCGTCTGTAATTAATCTGGTATGACCGATTATAAGCGATGGATTATTTAGATTAGTTTGTGAAAGTAATTTTCCAACTCTAAAATCTGCCCTTGTTACTAGATAATTCTCATCCATTAAATATAACAAACCACTTGAGTCTCTACCTCTCCTCTCACTCAGAGATGCTATGCTCTTGAATTCATTGATATCTATATTGTTATCTGAATAAATTCCAAATATTCCACACATACTTCGCTCCTAAGAAAATCCTAATTTGCTAGCTACATCATACATAAAAAACTTTTCTTGAGAACCATGGCATTGAAAATGAGGAAGCTGCTAAATACCAAATTGAAATAAATAGTAAAAAATTAGCAAAAGTATAAGATAATGCAGCGCCTTCTATTCCAAATCTAGGAACCATAAACGAACTTAGTGCAACAAAAAAAATAGCTACTGAAATAGAAACAATACTTAGATGAATTGTTTTTCCTGCATAAAATATATAGTTTACTACCATTAAGTATGCAGCATTAAAGGCTGCTCCAATTGCAATAATTATTGCGATATTTGTAATGTCCAAATATTGTTGTCCTGCAATTTGTAAAATTAAAAATTCAAGACTGAAAGAGAAAAATATTGTGCTTAAACTAATAATTATAAAAATAAGGTAAGTTCCTCTTACAATTTTATATTTAGAAGATTCATCATCTTTTTTAAGATTTTCATATAACCAAGGAACAAATGCTTTATTAAATGCCTGAGCAATAAAGCTTAAAATGATTGCAAGTTGGAAAGCAACACCATAACGCGCCAGCTCTTCAATATCTAGATAGTTTGAAATAATTATCCTATCAAAATAACTTATCAGACTCATTGCTATGGAATGAATCATTACGGGAATACCAAAGCTCAAACTATCCTTACAATAATCTTTTTTAATAACGGTTATTTTGTTTTCATTATTTAAAATATAAAGAGATAATAGTGCAGCAGTAAAATGGCCAAGAAAAAGTGCCAATCCGAAACCCTGCCAAGAAAAACCAAAATATTTAATTAATAAAATGGTAAGTGTTACTGTAATGATTCCAATTGTTGCATTGATAAAAAAGTATTTATGTGGGCTTTTTTTTGCTATCAAGAGAATGCCGCATGCTTGGGATATGCCCCAAAAGCTTGCTGTTAATACTCCAATAAAAATCCATTTAAATGGGATAATAGATATGTCTTTTGCAAAAGGCATTATTAATAAAAAAATTAATAGGATTGTAAAAATGCTTAAAAATAATACACAGATGCATGACCAAAGATAAGAACTGAATACTTTTTTTTCTAATTGGAAATACCTAACACTAATAGCATTAATAGAGCCAAATCCAATAATTGGAAGTACTATAGTTATAATTGAACTAAAAAATAATGCCAACCCATATTCGCTTTGAGATAAAGATCGAGTCATGAATGGAAGAAGGAAGAGAGGTATTACTGCAACAAAAGTTCCCGATAATCCATAAATTACTGAGTCTGAGAATAGTTTATTATTGATTTTTTTAAGTAGGTTGAAAGTCATACATGTATTAAGTATATTTAGTAGCTCTTTTTATGTCTTTTATGAATTTTTTAAATTCTTGATTGCCATTAAGCCTCTCATATCTATTTTTATTATTTATGTTTTCTGTTGAGGGTTTTGTAAAAAAATCTAAGCTTTTCAATGAAAAATTGGAAGAATTTTCGAACATCATCATACCCGAATCAATATATTCTTTAAAATAAAGATTTGCTTTATTCTTATCAGAAACTCCAGCGCAACCGATTAAAATCGTTGATATTTTATTTTGAGCTGCATCTAAAGCTGAAGCAGACTCTACTGTGATATGACCATGACATCCAGATAAAGCCGCGCCCATTGAAACTTCACTGTAAGTTGTCCAATCCACATTAGAGGATGTAATAAATTTATTATTTAAAAAGCCATCTATTCTATCCATATGAAACCTAACTTGAACTGGGTGAAGTCGAAGTCGCCAAAATATCCAAGGTGTATCATTAATTAAATTTATAACTTCTGTGGGAATTCCAACTTCTCTATAACATTCATCTAGATTAGATTGACCATAATCTAAATAAGTTAACGTAACTAGTATTTCAATCTTAAGATCATTCTTATTCGAGATTGTTGACTTAGATTCTTTATGGAGAAGATTACCAAATTGAGAGTGATATGATGGATTTCCAATAATATGAGGTAATACGTTACCCTCAGTAATTCTAGTAACCCTATCAGCACTTTCTTGATCCCAACATAAGACAAAGCTAGGCCAGCCATTCTGACTAAAAGCCTTCCTTTTAGATAAAGAGTAATAATTAACATCGGAAATAAGGCCATGCTGCATATCATAAGTTTTAATTCCTAATTCTTTTGCAGCTATACAAAACTCTACTGAGGGTTGAATCCCGATAACTATTTTTGGATTAATAATATGAAGCATTTTTTTGTATGCTGTTATTAACGGATCGTTAGTAATATTTACGAGACTTAAAGATCTTTGAAAGAGAACTCTTTTTATTATGGCAATTAAAACTATTGAGTTATGATTTCTTACATCACCAAAGCAATTATTTCCAAAATATTTCGAGAAAGGTGTAGCTAATGTTATGCATTGAAAGTCAGCGCTCAACTCCTCAATGATTGGATCTATTAGAGGGGCATACAGCTTTCCATTTTTAATTGTATGCCTATGAACATCATGACAAAGAAAAAGAAAATCAATATTTCTAGGCGTTTTTTTAAATGTACTTAAAAAAGCAAAATATATTCCTGAGAAAGACCAAACAATATTATATCTAGTTCTTATGCGATTATATAAGTTAAAAAAGTTCATAAGTTAATTTTTAAAAATTCTTTTTTTTCTTTCACCAAAATATACTAATGAGGATATGGAAAAAAAAGTAAACATAGAAAAGAAATCTGGTTGAAGAAAAGATATCAAGAATGATGAAAATGCTGCGCAAAGGATTATCAAAGCTGGAAAACGGCGTTTTGTAAATATATATTTAAAAAGTTTAAATAAATAGAATGAAGGAATAAAAAATATAATTGAAATTGGGAATAGTGCTGCAGATAAATCTGACATTCCTGAGACACTAAAATTAGATGACCAAGAAGAAAAATTTGTTTTAGAAAATGCTGCTACTTCCCAAAATTTAATTACGCGTTCATATCTTAAGGATCCAGAGGCTAGCTCTTCTAGAACTAAAAATATGTCTTCTCTCCCAGGAACTATTAAACCAGTTATTAAATCAAAATAAGTTTTCCACAAATAGATAACGGCTCCCAAAATAATAAAAATTAATGGAATTTTAATAATAGGAAATTTTTTTCCTAAAGAATGCCAAGCAACAAGTACAAATAGAATGAATGCCCCTAAGCCACTCCGGAATTCAAAAACAATAACAAGTAATAAACTTGTAGCTAATAAAAGATATAAGAGTTTTTTAATAAGATGTGTATTTATTAAATTTACGTCTGGTATAAAAAAATAAATATAGTAATAAAATGCACAAACTAAGTTAGTCAGGCAAATTATAAGCAACGGGACCGTATTTATACTCGAAGATTCAAAATAGTCTGATAAAAGCTCATAGCTAAAAATATTTTGATAATTTTTTATAACAATCCACAAGCTAAATGCTACTGATAATAATATAAAAAATTTCATGCCATGCAAGATATTGAATTGTTCTTGATAAGCCTTTGCTCCAAATAAGTATCCAGAACATACCATAGACATCCAGCCTATAATGCTCCCAGGTAAGCCAAAAATTATTAATGCTAAAAGAAAAAAATAAATAGAAATTAACGCAATACCATATAAATCTGTTTTAAAGAAACTTAAGAATAAAAAGATTGGAAGTAGCAAAGAAAACTGAATTAAAATGAAGTCTAACTCATAACTTGGAAGTACAAAAGGAATACAGAAAAGTATTAAAATAATACTAAAAATTGTTGTGGACATTTTAGTTATTAAATTCATGATTTCAATTCAGGTATAAGTGCGGTAATGTTTTATAGCTGATTCTAATATCCTGCCATTTCTTCATAAAACTTCATCACATTTATTTGATTTTCTATAGTTTGAAGTCTTTGCTTTTTCAAATCTAGAAAGGCTTTAGTTTGAAGATACAACCCTGGTTTGAAACTAATATCTAAAGCGTCATCAATTTTAAAATCATGAAGAGCAACAGACCCTATTTCTTGAACATGTAATTTTTCCATTGGCTTTAAGTAGAATCTTCTTTTATTTGTTATAACTTCTATAGCCCATCTGCCTGGTCCATTCCAGTTAGAATGATAAGTAAATGGAATATTTAGAATGCTTATTCCTGAACCAGTAAAAATGGACCCTGATGGATGCCATTCAATGTTATTAACACCATTGACATACGAAGAAAGTTTTTTTGGCTCTCCAATCAGATAGAAAACTGTGTCTATTACGTGGGATGAATTAGATAAAACCCATTTATTTAATGCTTTTAAACTATGAGTATCTGGTCCAAATGTATGAGCCCATTCAGTAAACTCAAAATTTATACTAGTTATCCCGCCATCTTTTTTTGTTTCAGATATTAAATCTAAAATTGAAGTATAAAACCTTCTGTTATATGCGATAAATACTCTTGAATCTTTTTTTATAGCAGAATTATGGATGTTCAAAAGCCCTTCTTTACTTAGATCTCCAGGCTTTTCAATAAGTAGATTTTCAACTCCATAATCTAATAACATAATTGAGGTAGAGCCAAGATACTCTATATTTACAGTATTTATTACAAATTTTGGCAACTTAGGATTTTTATCTAAATACTTACCCAGCCCTCCTGAATAGTAATTATATTGTGGATAAATTTTTTTTAAATCATTGAGTTTTTTATCTCCTCGACCAATAATATCAACAGATTTATTCAAAGAATTAAGAACTTTTAGGTATTCTAAAGCCATACCGCCACTTCCAATAATTAGCACATCAGCAGTTTTAATATTCATATTTAAATTTTCTTAAGTTATAGGGCATATTTTAATTGATTTATCTTGCATATCACTTAAGTAATTTAAATAAGGTTTAAGTAATGAAATATGTAGTTTTGAAGATTCAGTATATTTTGTTAATGAGCACTCTCCTTTACTAATGATACTTTCTGCAACTAAGTTTGTTAATTGACTTTGGTATGGCATTTCTAATGTTTTCTCGTGCACAGAAATATTACTGCCTTTATTAGAAATCACATAATACTTACCCAGTTCCTCATAAATATTATATGTTTCATTTTCAGTTTGGATATTAATTGTGAAGGTGGTTTCTTCCTCCAAACATATAAAATTAAAGAAAGTGGAATCTGCAAATCTACCATGCATAGATCCAAAAAATTCTATATATTTACTTTCTCTTGGCCCTGTAATAATGGAATATGCTGGAACATAACTATTTCCAAAATTAAGTTTAGAAATTTCAAAGTCTGTACTCTCTATCAGATAAGATATAGTATCAATAAAATGAATTGCGCTCGTTGCAATGCTCCACTTTGTTCCAATTACATCAAATTTAAGTATTTTTGAATTAGCTAATGTCTTCTTGAGATCCTTATAAAAGGACCATTCCCTTCTTGGGCAATTAACCCAAGCACTTGTTTTACTCTTTTCCAGTATTTTGGCAACTTCACTATAACTATCTTCATCTTGAAATAAAAATTTCTCAAGGATGACGTTCTTAACATCATATAGTCTGCATAACTCCTCAACTACGATCTTTCTATGCTCAGAAGTAGTAGCAATCAATGCCAAATCAATATTTTTAATTTTAAGATCTTTTATGTCTTTAATATAATTTATAGAAGTAATATTTTCATTTTTTGGCATCTCGTTAAATCTATCTTTAGCTAGATTTAGAGTTGATTCATTGAGATCAACAGCAAAAATATTAGTGTCTTTTAAATTAATTTGAGATAGGGCTTGAAGATGTCTACTACCTAGCTTTCCAGCTCCAATAAGAACAATATTAATCATATATTTAATCCTTTTTGATTATTAAAAATAAAAAAATGATGCTACCAAGCACCCCAACCACCATCTACAAATAAAATTTGTCCAGTTACATACTTAGACATATCACTTGAAAGAAATGCTACTGCACCTCGAAAATCTTCTTCAACTGCCATACGTTTTAAAGGTGTTCTTGCTTCATATTTTTCTATAAAATGTTTAGATTGATTTCTATAGACTCCCCCGGGAGCAATAGCATTTACTCGAATATTAGGAGCAAGGGTGGTGGAAAGCCATCTTGTTAATTGTTCCAACCCTCCCTTTGAAGACCCATATGCAGCAGGATTTCCCATTGAGCTTTCTTCATATAAACTCCAGTCTGGCCCCTGCCTACCATAAATAGATGTTATGTTTATAATATTTCCTCCCTTGCTTATCTCGAGAAGCGGAGTTAGCATTTGGCACAAATGGAAGGCTGCAGTAAGATTTACTTCAAAAGCTCTTCTCCAAGTCTCTATAGATTGTTCTTGAAAGGGAACAGCCCAACCAGAAAAATTTCCATCTCCTAAAAATGCAGCATTGTTAATTAAACAGTTAATATTTGTCTTGCTATTCTTTATTTTAGAAACCATATCAAATCTCTCATTTTCATTTTCAAGATCGCATTCATATGAAACAACCTCAACAAGCCATTTATTAGAAAGCTCCTTTTCTAATTTTTTTAATTTGGTACCAGGCCTATCAACAAGTATTAAATCTGAGCCTAATTCTGCTAAAGTATCCGCCATTTCAGCTCCAATACCACCAGTAGCTCCAGTAATAATAGTGCGCCTACCTGAAAGATTTTGAAGATTTTTAATAGATGTCATAAGCCTGCCCTGTTAAGTTAATTTAATCTTTTAAAAGTTGAGTGGGAGATAGGTCCTTTTAGATGGTCTTCAATTCGCTCTTCATTTAAAATTATTTTTGATAGTTTAGAAACTACTTTGTCTAGTGATATGAAAAAGTCATCCATATCATTTTCAGTATGCGCTATGCTTGGATAAAACAAATTACCAGCAAGAAAGTTTTCGTCGAGCATTTCTTGGCTAATATATGTCTTAATTGCTAAGGATTCTGGATGATCTACATTATAAGATACCAGTGCATCCATACCGCTAATATTTATTTTTAAATTATGCTTTTCAAATAACTGTTTGATTTTTGTTTTAAATTCAGACCCCTTCTTAGATATAACTTCCCACGATTTGGTTCTTTCCATTTCTTCTAAAGAAGCTAACGCTGCAGAAAATCCAATTCTTTCTGTAAAAAATGTAGAACTGATGAAAGTTGATTGAGCAGAATTCATAACGCTATCAGTTCCAATGACGGCTGTTATTGCATAACCGTTTCCAAGAGTTTTGCCTAGAATAGCAATATCAGGATTAATACCGTATTTAAGATGAAGGCCTCCAAACGTTTCTCTAAAACCACTCGTACATTCATCGAATATTAATAGACAATTATAACTATCAGCTAAATTTCGAATATCTTTTAAATATTGAATTGATGGTTCATTTGACCTCATAACTTCCATCTTAATAGCAGCAACATCTCCTTCTTTTAATATTTCTTCTAATTTTTCTAAGTCTCCGTCATTAAAAGGTATTGATGTAGATTTAAGTTCTTTAGGAACTCCAGATGCAGATAAGCCAGATAATAATTGTTTATCTAAATTCTTACTGTCATGAATATTTGCTGAAAGATACCAGTCGTGCCATCCATGGTACCCGCAAAAAGCTATTTTACTTTTATTTGAATGCGCTCTTGCAATTCTGACCGCAATTGAATTAGCCTCGCCTCCTGTTCTGGCAAATCTAACCATAGATGACCACGGATGCATTTGAACTAATTTATCTGCAAGATAGACTTCTTCAGGACAATTAAGAGTAGATAAATTTCCTTTTTTTATGCAGTTACTAACAGCAGCATCAACGTGAGTATTTCCATATCCAAGTGTATTGGTTCCAACACCAAAATGACTAAAATCTCTATATTTTTTACCATCAAGATCAGAAACTTGTATACCTTTAGCCTCATCGAAATATGCAGGCCATTGATTTGGAGCAAACATTTCTCTTCTTTTTGATAACAAAGAATTTCCTCCAGGTATTAATTGTTTTGCTTTGATGTATAAAGCATCACTTGAAAGTTTATTTTTTTTAGTCATTTGTAGCCTCTAAATTATTAATTCTATAGTTCATAATTGCCTCTATACTTAAAAAATCCCAAATATCATCAACCTCATATGACATCCATTTAGGAACAACATAAGAAACAGTATCTTCATGACAAAATGTTCGTAATGAAAGAAAAGTTTCAATATCTGAAATATATATAGATCCATCAAGAAAATATGCTTTATCTATATCTTGACGCCTTAATTGTTTGAATTTATTTCCAGACCACGTGACTAATCTTTTTCTCTCTTTTTCTTTAAACATAAAATTTGGATGCTGATCTTCTGCTTGACAAACACTAACCAAAGAAGTTGCCTCATGTTTAACGATGCTCTCTAATGCTGCGTCAACATGCATATAATTTCTTAAAGGTGAAGTTGGTTCTAGAAGAACAAATAGATCAAATTCATTTCCATCATTTTTTAGAAAAGTAATTGCGTGTTCGATTACATCTGCTGAATAAACCATATCACCTGAGAGACTTTTTGGCCTAATAAATGGAGCGTTTACTTTAAGCTTATTAGCTATTTCAATACAAGTAGTGCAATCACTACTTACTATAACATCGTCTATATAAGCAGATTTTGTGCCCGCTTCAATGGCATATTGAATTAATGGTTTACCAGCTAATTTCTTAAAATTCTTACCTGGCAGCCCTTTAGATCCTGATCTAGCTAAAACAATTCCAAGAACTTTTTTACCATTTATCATTTTAAATTAAAAATTTTTCCATCTGGTGAATATTGAATTCTTGTTAACATAGATGCTTCTAAATTTTCAGTTGGCGTAAAAAGCCTATCACCAAGACGAATCTTAGGAGTATCTGATTCAAAGCTATATTCCTCAATAATAAAAGTTCCATCATTATGAGCAACGTAAAGTTGAGAATCTATAATTTTATATATTATTCCTTGCTGGAATGGATGAAATTTATTTTCTTGCTTTATTATTTTTCCTTTAATTATATGGATGACTTTTTCATTTAACATAGTTTTTGCTCCAAGATGAGGAAGTGAGAATGCGTTACAAAATAATAAAATATTATTTAATCCCCAAGACCAATCAATCCATGCATGGATATTTGTATTTAAACGAGGCCAATATTCAGACTCATCATCATCATTTTGTACTGAAGCTCCTGGACTGCCTGTCTTTAATAAAACTGGAAGCCATTCATTTAATAATTCTATTGCCTCGTCTGCAACAAGTTCATCAAAGTCTTTAGGGAATGAAAATGATTTAGGAAAGGAGAATTTCTTTGCAGCAAAAATTTCTCCAGCATCCAATTCAGGTGTTAGTAAGTGTATGCTGCAACCCCCTTCATTGTCATTCATCATTATATTCCATGAAGTACCACCGCATCCTCTAAATCTCGGCAATGGTTGATTGTGGAGATTGTATAATTGTCCATTAAATAAATTGATTATTTTTGCAGGAATTACCCAGGGTGCGCTAAATGAAATACCTATATCTTGAGGTTTAGGCATTCCCCCTTCTTCCATTAGCAGGCCTAAAGAATTGCCTGATAATAAGCTGACCGCGCTATCGTCATCATAGTTCTCTAGATCATTTAAAAAGCGATCTCCAGTTCTTAAAACAACCTTCCAATTATTATCTTTTGCAATTTGTATTGCATGTTTTACAAATACTCCACCGCCAAAGATATGCAATGTTTTTTGATTATTCATAATTAAAAGTCCTTAATGGTAATAAATCTCATTATTTTAAATCTCTCATAGGTATGCCAAGATTACGAAGATATGAGCGAGCTCTTATAGGGCTATTATCACCAAAATGAAATAAGCTAGCACAAGCTGCCGCAGAAGCTTCTGTTTTACTAAGTAAGTCTGCAAGATGCATGAAATTACCAGCTCCTCCGCAAACAATAACAGGAACTGAGACCGCTTTAGCAATATTATTAGCAGTTATCATGTCATATCCTTCCATCATTCCATCTCTATCGATAGAATTTAAAAAAATTTCACCAGCACCTAATTTGACTAAATTTTGAGCATGTTCTATTGGATCTAATTCTGTAGCAATGGTTCCACTCTCAATCCATACCTTACTTTCGTTTGCACTAGTTTTGTAATCTATGCCGGCAACAATAGATTGATTCCCAAATTTTTCAGTTGCTTTAGTAATTAAAGCTGGGTCTTTTACTGCAGCTGTATTGATTACAATTTTATCTGCTCCCGCTAGAATTAATTCTTTTACTTTTTCCAAAGAATCAACTCCTCCACCTGCGGCTAGAGGCATAAAACATTCTTCAGCTGCAGAATGAATGATACTTATTAAAGAATCTTGATTACTGGATTTATTTCTACTTGCTTCAACATCCAAGAAGACTAATTCATCAGCGTCCTGTGCACTATAAATTCTAACTGCAGAGTTTGGCTTTCCAGTATCGCGAAAGCTCTCAAACTGTTTACCTTTCACCATTCTTCCTTCACTAAGAAGTAATACCGGAATAACTCTTTTTTTTAACATGCGCCATCCCATTCTGCAAAGTTTTGTAATATACGTAATCCTGCTGGCTGACTCTTTTCAGGGTGGAACTGCATACCAATCAAGCTATCTTTTACTACAGTTGCAGCGAATGAACCTCCATGATCACAAGTTGCTAATATATTCTCATTAAATTCAGGCAAGCATTCATAGGAGTGAACAAAATAGAAATCAATATGCTCTTTAACGCCATTCATAATGGGATGTTCTTTTTGAGGAAATAATCTATTCCATCCAACATGGGGAATTTTAAGCGGTTTTGAAGGTTTCATGAGTTTAACTTTTCCAGGGATTAATCCTAGCCCATTAGTAGGTCCATGCTCATCACCGATATCAAAAAGTAACTGCATACCAAGACATATGCCTAATAAAGGCTTTCTAGAAAGGGTTTCATTTTTAATTATTTCTGGCCAACCGCCATCAATTAACTTTTCCATAGCTAATCGAAAAGATCCAACACCCGGGAGAACAAGATGGCTATAATTTTTAGCAAAAGAGGGATCTGAAAATAACTCTGCATCTTCGCCAATCCTCTCAAATGCATTTTTTACAGAAGCTATGTTTCCAGCACCATAATCAATAATACCAATCATTATTTTTTTCTATTATCCTCTCTATAAAATTTATCAAAATCCCAAGTTTTATCTGACATCCCTTTAGAATCAAATTGATGATCATATGGAGGAATAGCCATGCCTTTTACAGTTTTGTTGAACTCTTCTTCGGTTAATCCCATATATTCAAGAAAAATTTCTAGAGATGGAGGTTTTCGACCATCAAATTCTTCACTAAGCTTATTCGCCTCTTCTGTGCTCAGGCGGCCCGTTCTAACATCAAAGGCATTTATTTGAGCAACTCTGCTGTATCCTCTTTTAATAAATTTAATATAATCTCTGGTTCCTTGCATAAAACATTCAATTTTTTCACCATGAGGGTTTATTTCATTCGGGACTCCTTCTAACTCATCAGTTCTCCAGCCAAGCTCTTTCTTAATTTCATCAGTATTCTTTTTATAATCCCATGGTATAAAGCTACCGAGAGGTACTGAGCAATACCGCATCTTCATAAGATCCTTAACTGGTGGAAAGGTGTATGGAGTTAGATCCCTTACATCTACTGGATCTTCAGGTGAATCAATCATGTCATGCATATCTTCAGCTGTAATACCTAATGTACGAAGCATATTAAATTTCTTATCATCTTCATACTCAATCTCGTCATTTAAATGGTCGTAATAACCAGTTATATCAGCCTGGGCCTCTCCCCAGAAAACTAATGGAACTTTATACATTAGAGCAACTCTCAATGGATATGAGTATATTCCAGTATGACAGTGCCAACAAAAATCTGTTTTTCTATTGAATGATTCAAACATTAATTTTTTTACAACGTGCCAATTTGGCTGGAAGTCAATAACATCAACACCTAATTTTTTAAAAGTACGAATATTATTTTCTGCAATTGTATCTCTCATAAAACCATGATTAAAACGAACAACAAGGGGCTTGAGTTTGTACTCTCTCATTAAATACAATAGCTGAAAGGTACTATCCTTACCTCCTGAATAAGGAATAATACAATCATAAGCGGCTTTGCCACGATGTTTTTCAATTAGAGCATCAAGTAGTTTTTTACGTTCGCCCCAATCTGTTTTATCATCTCTATATTCAGCACTCTCGCAAATATTACAGACACCTTTTAAATTATATTCTATCGTTTCATAAGTCTCTGGGAGACCGCACTTTGTACATTTTCTTAGAAATGGTATTTTTTCCACTTTTTTAGTTCTCCATTAAGTTATAGCTTTATCAGCTTTTTTATAATCATCCGGTCTTCCAACATCTAACCATTCTTCATGCATGGCATACGCCACTGTCGGCAAATTTTTAGAATGCAGTCTGTCAAATAAAGTTGGCATGTCACAAAATAATCCATTATTTAAACTTTCCAAACTTATTGGGTCAAGCACATATATACCTGCATTAATATAGCTTCTGGAAACAGGCTTTTCGTCAAACCCTATAATTTTTATCCCATCCATTTTAACTACCCCAAATGGGTGCTGCCATTCATGAAGACGAACAGCCATAGTTCCAACAGCCTCTTGATAGTTATGAAAATCTAATACCTTTCCGTAGCGAATATCTGTTATCACATCTCCATTTGTAACAACAAAAGGCTCTTCAGGCGAACTTCTTATCAAAGATAGAGCTCCAGCTGTTCCAAGAGGTGAATCTTCACGAGTATATTCAATTTCAATATCAAATTTATCACCTGATCCAAAATAATCTTCAACCATATGACCTAAATAATTTACAGCAATTATGAATTTAGAAAACCCTTCTGCTTTTGCTCTCTCAATAATATGTTCTAGCATTGGCTTATCCCCGAGTAGAAGCATTGGTTTTGGACATGCTTCAGTATGAGGTCTCATGCGAGTTCCCATGCCTCCTGCCATTATTACCATAATGTTAGATCGATTTTTAGGCAAAGCAACAATATCCCAAAGATGTATTCCGGTAGGTTGATTAAACTCATCAACTATTGGTATTTGGTGTATCTTGTTTGTCTCCATAATCTTTAGAACAAACTCTCTTTCAAGAGTTTCTGGAACTACCAAAGGGTTTACATGAACCACATCAAGAATAGAATCTTTAAGTTTTTTTTCTTGAAGAAGGCCTCTGCGAATATCTCCATCAGAAACTGTTCCAAGGAGCTTGCCAGCAGTATCTACAACTAAAACAATCTGTATTGAAAAAAGTTCTAGGTTTTGTGCGGCATCTTGTATCGAAGCTGAAGACTTAAGTATCGCATTTTTCCAAAAATCTAAAGGCTTTTTTTTGTCATTCATTTTAGTCTCTCTCTCTTAACAAGCAAAATGCCTCTGCTGCTTTAAAACCAGATTGTGAGCCTCGAAACTTTGCTAGTGACTTAACAGTCTCTTCACTTCGAGGAAATGGAAATTCTTGCATCTCAGACTTATAAACTTTTAATAAATTCCATTTTTCCTCTATTGTTTTGCTAATATCAATAAAAACTGTTGGTTTAAAGTTTGTAGTAGAGTCAAGCATTGCATCGGTTTCAGAGATAGTTTCATATGTCATGACTTTTTTCACAGATGGGTACCTAAACCATTTAGTGCAAGCCATTGCAGCATCAAAGGATACTCTATGATCGCTGTGAACATCACCGGGATGAGGTAACAGAACCTCTTCAGGTTGGAAATCATGAAACACCTTAGAAAAAGCACCTACCAAATGACTCATAGGTAAAGTATCTAATTGTGCTGCAGGAAATCCTAGTTGATAAAGATCTGTAGAATTAACCTTAAGGCCATTTCTTACTTCCTCAATCTCTTTAATACGAGATTCTATAAGTTTAGACGGCCAACCGTCGTCTTCATTCATTGAAGTGACTATCATCCATCCTATGGTTCCACCCTCAGATACCCTTTTTAATAATGTACCTCCACAGCCTAAAAGCTCATCATCTGGATGCGGAGCAATAACTAAAGTTTTCATAAATAATCTCCAACTAATAATTTAATTTTAGGTTCAAATATCTCGAGCTCAATGGCATTATCTCCAGTCATTATAACTGGTCCTTTAAGGCCAAAGTATATTAACTTACCTGGCTCTAGATTAGATGGAACATCTTTTGCTATAGAACACTTCCAAACCTTTATATCTTCACCATTTAAGCAGAAATGAGCTCCAACGTAGGGATTTGTAAGAGATCTTACTAAATTATAAATACCATGAGCTGGCATTCTCCAGTCAATCTGACCATCAGCCTTACCCCGTTTACGCCATGAATTTGATAGATTATGGTCTTGGGAGGCAGAGGGATAATCACCAGACTTTAAAAGAGGTAAAAAATCTAATATTTGATTTAAAGCTATTTTTGTAATCTTAGAATACAAAGAGTTAGCAGTATCGTCGTTAGTTATAGCAACAGGAGCCTGGGATATAATATTACCAGAGTCGGCTCCCTCATCCATAAAGAAAAAAGTAGATGCTGTCTCAGATAGGCCTAATGCTATTGCCCAAATAAGCGGATGCCTGCCTCTATTTTTAGGCAAGTCTGCTGGATGGAAGCCAATTACTCCTAAAGAAGGAATTTGAAGTAAATCTTTTTTAATTAATCGTGACCAACCAAAACAAAAAATAATATCTGGTTTAAGCGATTCAATCCACTCGATTGAATCCTTGGAATTAATATCTTTTGAATATAAGCAAGGGATACTAGCCCTTTCTGATATTAGTTTTAAATCTACGAAATCAGAATTATTTTTGGATGATTTTAAAGTACAGACACCGACAATATTTTCGTTGTTCTCAACGAGAAGTTCTAGGCAGCTTGCCGAAAACTTAACTGATCCTATAAATAATATTTTCATTTTTGCTCAAGGTCATGAAATTGTTTTTTTAACAAGTTATCAAAACTTATTGTTTCAAGGGTGTTAGTTATTAAATCGCTAGCCCCACCATTACCATAAGGATTATCAAGATCGACTAATTTAGATTTAAATTCTTCTGAATACAATTCTTGAATAGCTTGAGTTATTGAGGGTTCCTTGGGATCACAATCTATGACACTTAATGCCTTCAACCTTCCTCTTTGCCTGTCTCCTATATTTACAGTACCCTTAGAAAAACTTGGAACTTCTATCAAACCACTAGAGGAATTTCCAACCACGCCATCTACATGAGCAAGGCATGATAAATATCTTAGCTGACCAAGTGAGGTGAAGACACATGCATCTTCATGAGAGGATACAAAATCTTTGATTAAAGTGAAGAGTACTCTTCCGTCGGTATCTGCATTCGGCATTGTAAAAATTAATTTAGTATCAACAAGTAAATCTAGGGCTTTTAAAAGCTCTATCATTTGTGACTCACTGCTATGTTTTTCAAGTGTTACAGGGTGATAGGTAATTAAAATATTTTTTTCTTTAAGTTTAATATCTAAGGATTCTTCAAGACTTTCTCTATCTAATAGTTTTAATTTTTTGATATTATCGATTCCGAGTCCACCAACTAAGTGCACTGTTTCTGGTTTTTCACCAAGCTGGATAACTCTTTGCCTATAACTCTCTGCTGCTACAAAATGCAAATGAGACATCTTAGTTACAGAATGTCGAATTGGTTCATCTATAAGACCTTCTGTTGCCTCGCCTCCATGCAAATGTGCAATTGGTATCCTTGCAATCATTGCGGAGGATGCTGCTGCAAAAATTTCATATCGGTCCCCAAGAATTAATAATAAGTCTGGATTTAAGTCTTTAAATGCATCAGCAAAACCTATTATCCCTAATCCTATAGATTTTGTTATTCCCGATGACGTATCAGAACTAAGTAACATATCCACTTTCCAGTCAATAATGAAGCCATCTTTCTCAATCTCTTTATATGTCAAGCCAAATTCAGGGGAGAGATGCATTCCAGTTACAATTAATTGCAATTGTAATAAAGAAGATTTTTTTATATCCTCCATTACCCATCTTAAAAGTCCATATTCAGCTCGAGTACCGGTAACAATACATATTTTTTTCATAATCTAATTAACTCATCTTTTTCATAATCTTTATTAGCAGTCATGCCAATAACCTCATCCCACTTCATAGGTGAGATACCAACTCCAGGTCTTTTAACATTAAGATTATCTGAAGAAAATAAGGTCCCTTTTTTAATAAAGCTGGCTGCTACAAGAGATTTACGAACAATAGCAATATTTTTTAACTCACTAGGGCTAGGTTTTTTTTCATAGCTTCCAAGTGCTTTCTCAATGTTCCTAATAGCTGTAACCATTAAGGCGAACTCTTTAGCCTCTAGGCTGGCAGCATGGTCTGGGCCTGACATACCTCTGTCCAGGGTCAGGTGTTTCTCAATTACCTTGGCCCCCAAAGCAACTGCAGCTGTTGACACCTCGATGCCCAGAGTATGATCAGAATAGCCAATGTCTACTCCAAAAGTTTCCTTTATTTTTAGCATAGCTCTTAAATTAACGTCCTTTATTGGAGTTGGATATTCGGTATTGCAATGTAAAATACATACATTTTCTTTTGACACTCCGCTTTCCTCAAGAACATTAAGAGCTTCTCCTACCTCATGCAAATTTGCCATTCCAGTGGACATAATTACAGGCTTTCCAAGAGATCCTACATGTCTAAGGTATGGTAAGTTAGTGATTTCTCCAGAAGGAACCTTAATAAGGTCTAATTTAAGATCGATCAGCATATTCAAACTATCTATATCAAAACCAGTTGAAAAGAATCCGATATTTTTATCATTGCAATAACTAATTAATTTATCATGATCCTCAGGGCTTAATTCTAATTTTTTGATCATATCAAATTGAGACTCTTCGCTGCCTGTTGTTGCTTTTTGATAATCAGCTTTTGATGCTTTTTCTGTAACTAGCTTCTCTGCTTGAAATGTCTGAAATTTAACCAGGTCAGCCCCTGCGTCCGACGCCGCATCAATTAATTTGAATGCAATATCTAAGCTACCATTATGATTAACTCCGGCTTCAGCAATTATTAAAGTATTCTTGAGTTTCATGAAGCGCTCCTCAGAATAGAACCATCTGGTACATCTTGTAATATAACCTTTCCTGCACCAATAACAGAGCCTTTTCCAATTGTAATTCCCTCTCGAAGAATAGCTCCACTTCCGATAAAGGAGCCTTCCCGAACTATTGTGCTTCCATTAATTTTAACCCCAGTTGAGATATGGCAATGGCTTTCAATAACAACATCATGCTCTATTAATGATTGAGAATTTATAATGCAATTCTTACCAATTCTAGCTTCAGAATTTATAATGACGCCATGCATTAAAATTGTACCCTCATCTACCTTTGCATGACTTGAGACATATGCAAATGGAGAGGTCACAATAGGGAGAAATGTATTTAATGTTTTTAGAGTCTTGAATATACGAATACGGGTTTCTGGACTTTTAATCTGGCCTATAGTTACTAGCGCGTTTGGACAGTCTTTTATTAGCTCTGGAAGGTCATCATCACATCCAATGACATCATAACCATTCATTGAAAGAATATTCGTCTTTATTGGCTCAACTATGCCCTTAATTAGATACTTTCCCTCTGCCTCAATTACATCAATACATGATCGACAGTGGCCTCCACCCCCTGCAAGTATTATTGGAATCATATTGCGTCCAAGGTATATATATTTATCATATTCATTAGCTATAATCGAAGAACTGTAAAGCCTGAAAGTTCTAGATCTGTTTTAGGGAAAGTAGATTTTAGATCGCCAAAGACTGGGTTAGGTGAAGTGCAAAATGATTTAAATTTATCTATTGATATTTCCTTAAATTCTTCATGTCCAACAGCAACAATTAATGAATCCACCTTGAGCGATGATGATATGAATGATAGCGAATACCCATATTCAGATTGCACTTGGTCAGAATTGGCCCATGGATCAATAAGAACAACATTAACACCCCATAACTCTAGCTCATCTATCATTTCAAAAACTTTACTATTTCTAATATCAGGACAATTATCTTTAAATGTGATCCCAAAAACTGCAACAGTAGAATTTGCAACATCAATTTTATTAGCTAACATTTTTTTAATTACGCCTCTAGCTGCATGCCTAGCCATTTCATCATTTATTCTTCTGCCAGCTAAAATAACCTCAGGATGATACCCAACATCTTCTGCTTTATGAGTCAGATAATAGGGATCAACACCAATGCAATGGCCTCCTACCATACCAGGCCTAAATGGAAGAAAATTCCACTTACTTCCTGCAGCCTCAAGAACTTCCACTGTATCTATACCAATTCTATCAAAAATAAGAGAAAGCTCATTTACAAATGCAATATTTAAATCTCTTTGTGAGTTTTCTATAACCTTTGCAGCCTCCGCAACTTTAATACTACTAGCCTTCCAGGTTCCTGCAGAAATAATTTCACCATAGAGTTGATCAACCTCGTCAGCAATAATCGGAGTGCTTCCACTTGTAATCTTTTTGATAGTAGTAAGAGTATTGACTTTATCTCCTGGGTTTATTCTTTCAGGGCTATAGCCGCAGAAGAAATCACTATTAAATGAAAGCCCACTTACTTGTTGAAGTATCGGAACACACACCTCTTCTGTTGCACCTGGGTAAACAGTAGATTCAAAAATTACTATATTTCCAGCTCGTAAAACCTCCCCAATAAGTTTACATACACTTACAAGATGATTTAAATTAGGTCTATTAGTACTATCAACTGGCGTAGGAACAGTGACAATGTAAATCTCTGCATCATTTAAGTCATGCTTAGTTGAGCTAAATAAAAGGTTCTTGGCACTTTCTATAGAAGACTGACTACATTCTTTTGTATGATCGATTCCTTCTGATAATTCATCAACTCTAGAGGAATTTATATCAAAACCGATTACGGATCTAAATTTACCAAACTCAACAGCCAGTGGTAGCCCCACATAACCAAGTCCTATAATTGCTATTTTTTTCACAAAATCTCCTTTTCAATCTTACACATAAAATACTGTTTAATGCTTTTCAAGTTTTTCTTTTAGTTCTGTAATTTGTAACTGGATTTGCTCATATTCTTCTATTTTTTCTTCTAAAAATCTCTGCGTAATAATTAATTTTTCTTTTGCACCTTTTGGGGTTAGTATATACATGTAACCTGGTTTGTTTTCAGAGCCAGCAAAATTTCCAAGTTTTATCAAACCTCTACTATAAAGATTTTTAATAACATAGTTTACCTTGCCAATACTAAAATTTAATTCGCCAGCTAAATTTCTTTGTGTTGTGCTCGGTTCTTTCTCTAATGCACTTAGAACTTTATATTCATTTTCTATAATTTGATTTTTATTAGTTTTCATTTATCACTCTATTGTTCAATGGATGAAATTGTTCAACAGTTGAATTTTATTTGAATAAATATATAAAGTAAAGAGATTAGAACTTTCGTATTATTGCTTAATAAGCCTAGATTCTGTGAGGTATTGACGGAGTAATACCAATGAAAAGCTTAGGAAAAGTCCCATAAAAAAAGCTAAAATACATATGATAGATCTTTTTGGACCAGTTTTTATTTCAGGAGATATTGGCGGAGAAGCTATTTTGAATAGATATTCTGGTGTTGCATTTGCAAGCATTACTGTTTCTATTTGTTTTTGAATTAGGGCATGGAGGCCAGTCCTCACCTCGGCAAGTTGGCTTCCTTTAATTTCCTTCTCTAAAAATTTAATAGATCTTTTGGCCTGAGCAATGTCGTCCACCCGCTCAATCTCATTAATATCACTGATAAGTAAATCTATTACTTTCATGGATATGAATGGAGACAGGTGTTCATATGAGATAGTAACAAAACCTGTAAGCTTTTCTTTTGAGATTGATAAATTTTTAAGAAACTCTCTATGGCTATATTGATGGGAGGGTTTACCATTAACAGAATACTCAATATCAGAAACCCATTTATTATTTTTTACATCATATATATCTTCATCGATTATCAATGTATTTGAGTCTTTATTCCAGCCTTTTGCAGCTACTAATGTTATTAGCAAGTCATGCTTTTCAACAAACTCTTCAAAAAAATAGAAGGATCTTAAAGTCTCTAGCCCAAGCGCAACCTTGTCAGTCTCTCCTGATGAGGGAAGAGAGATGCCAGCAATACTTGCCAAGCCAGAATACTGACTAGATATACTAGATAAAGAGCTAGAATTTGCTGGAGCCAAGACTGCAGAACTCGTATATGTATTTGGGAGTGATAGTGACCAGGCAACACCGGCCAAGCTTACTAAAAAAGTAATTATTAGAATAGTTAGTTTATTTTTCCAAAAAATGCTGATTAATACGGCAACATCAATATCATCTTCAAAAAATTTTTTATTATTATCCATCATAAATATTATAAGGTGGTACCCGAGGCCGGACTTGAACCGGCACGATATTTCTATCGAGGGATTTTAAGTCCCTTGTGTCTACCAATTCCACCACTCGGGCTAGTCTATAAACTCCTGCTTAACTTTAATTATCTCTGAGAAAGTGCTCTTTGGAAGCGAAGTACTCAAATTCTTAAGAATCATTATAACAGGAGCATATAAATATTTATTAACTTTAAGTTTTAATTTTATATTCAACAGTATGATCATTATTGTATTTGGGAATCCTTCTTATATTAAATCATCATAAATATGGAGGCTGAAGCCGGAATCGAACCGGCGTTAACGGCTTTGCAGGCCGCTGCATAACCACTCTGCCATCCAGCCAGATTAAACAAAGAATATTGTATACATCTAAAAGTAAAAGTAAAAATATAATTTAAATTTTATTTAGTCTCTCAATATCGCTTTCTATACAATCAACACCATACTGAATTTCAATAATATGTGTTTTACTTTCTGATACATTGCTTATTTGATGCCAGTGCTCAACTGGGACTATGTAGTGGTCAAATTTATTAAGTTGTATCTCACTTATATTCTTATTGCCTTCGTCATTAAAATATGAAACAACACATGAGCCTTCACTGACAAGCCAAATCTCATTTCTTTTAAAATGCCTTTGAAAACTCATAGATTTTCCTGGCTCCACTATTAATTCTTTTACTTTTACATTTCTTGTTTCAAATAAATTAAAAAAAGACCCCCACTGCCTTTCCTCAAAATAATATTGCCATTTGTTTAGAATCCATGAAGATGAATTTTTTTTATCATCAC
>MDSY01082061.1_pt1 | contig 29910 bp, 29 predicted proteins | sample 811131 | NCBI WGS metagenome assembly MDSY01 (sample SAMN05326643, study PRJNA326480) | marine metagenome | isolation source: seawater | place: Atlantic Ocean: South West | collected 2010 | reverse complement strand
GCTCCTTGTTGGCTTTGATTGAGGAGGAAGCTGACGCGTACATTCATGGTGAGTCTTTGACATTATTTATAGTTAAGGTATTAAAAGAGGCGAATGTTAAGGAAACGGATTTGCAAGCAATATCCGTTTCAATTGGCCCTGGCTCTTATACCGGATTGCGCATTGGTTTGTCTACAGCAAAAGGGTTGTGTTTAGGATTAGATATTCCAATAATATGTATTCCAACTTTAGATAGTCTTTTAGCTTTAGGCCACATTAAATATCCTGACAATGTTATTTGCGCTATGCTTGATGCGCGCAGAATGGAGGTTTATACAAAAACAATTAATGCACAAGGTTCAGAAGTTCAGGAGCTTCAATCTGCAGTGATTGAAGAGGATACCTTTCTAGATGATGAACCCTTTGTCTATTTTGGTGACGGCGCTCACAAGCTACAAACCCTCTGGGAAAAGCGAAAAGCAATCTTTGATTCATCACTAAAAATAAGCGCTGCTGGTCAAATTGAGCTCGCACTGAGTCTATATAAAAACGAAACCTTCGACAATCTTTCTTCTTGCAAACCGCTCTATTTGAAACAATTTGGAATTAATACTTAAATAACCAACGGAGCTACTTTTTTCTAAAATAAATGTGTTTAGCGAGCTAAAATTTAGTTACAATCTTAACTTTGTATTAAAGTTGTCTGAAATGGTTGACCAAATTCAAAATCGTATTTCTGAGATTTCAGAAAAAGTTGGCTTGCTTGTTCAAGCTCTATCGGCGCTTAAAATCGAGAATCAAAATCTTGCTGAAGAACTTCAAAGCAAGGAAAATGAGCTCACGAATTTAAGTAACAAGCATAAACAAGATTTAGAATCAACAATTATGGCTACGAAACAAAATGTTACCGAGTCTAGCTCTAAAAACTTAGAGGAAAAGAACAAAGAGATAGACACACTAGTGAAAGAAATTGAAATCTGTATACAAGAGCTTAAAAAATAACCATGGCTAAGATATCTTTAAAAGTAAATATTGCAGGAAGAAGCTATCCCTTGACTATTAATGAAAGTGAAAAGGAAGCTGTGTTATCTGCTGTGGAAAACATCAATAGCGCTATTGAAAGTTTGAAAAAGAATTATGCCGTTAAAGACCCTCAAGATTTAATTGCAATGACTGCTCTTCAATTGATAATAAAGAACGATGCAAACCAGAAATCATCCGATAATACTGTTCAAGATTTAGGACCTATAGACCAAGCCCTTAAGTCTCTATCGGAGCAACTTGATGCAGTGAAAAACAATCCCTAGTATAAGGTAACACGATTATTAACTTTAATTGTGTAAGAATGGAAATAGTGTATATTATTGGTGGCCTTGTAGCAGGTCTCGGACTGGGTATATTCGTGCAAAAAATGCTTCTGAAAAGCAAAGCTGACAGAATCATAAGTGATGCCGAGTTTAAAGCTGAGTCTATTAAAAAGGATAAAATTTTTCAGGCAAAAGAGCGGTTTTTGAAGCTTAAGCAAGAGCATGAAGTAAAAGTTAAAGAGCGAGAAAGACGCATGCAGTCTGCTGAAGACAGGTCGAAAGCTAAAGAAAATAAATTAGAGCACAAACTGTCTGACCTGCAGAGAAAGGAGAGGGATATAGAAAAAATAAAATCTGATTATGATGTCAAGCATAAAGGCATTGAAGTCAGAATGAAAGATCTAGATAAGACCCAAGAAAAAAGAGTTCAGGAGTTATCCAAAATTAGTGGAATGTCCGCAGAGGATGCTAAGGAATCTCTTATGACCGCACTAGTTGACGAGGCTAAGACGGGTGCCATGGCTAAAATCAAAGAAATTACTGAGGAGGCTAAGTTGAGTGCAAATAAAGAGGCTCGGAAAATTGTCATTCAGTCCATTCAACGTGTTGCTACAGAACAAGCGATTGAAAATGCTGTTTCTGTGTTTAATATTGATTCTGATGAGATCAAGGGCCGAATTATTGGTCGTGAGGGACGAAATATTCGAGCTTTAGAGGCAGCGACCGGTGTTGAAATTATAGTAGATGATACACCTGAAGCTATTATGCTTTCTTGTTTTGACCCAGTCAGGAGAGAGATCGCGCGATTGGCACTACATCAACTTGTGACAGACGGAAGGATTCATCCTGCCCGTATTGAGGAGATTGTGTCAAAGACAAGTAAACAGCTTGATGAGGAAATAGCAGAAACAGGTAAAAGGACATGTATAGACCTTGGTATCCACGGATTACATCCATCACTAATGAAAATGGTGGGTAGAATGAAATACAGGTCTTCCTACGGTCAGAATCTTTTAAAGCATTCTAGAGAAGTGGCTAATTTATGCGCGACGATGGCATCGGAACTTGGATTGAATCCCAAAATCGCCAAACGAGCAGGGCTTTTGCATGATATAGGAAAAGTTCCAGAAGACGAACCTGAATTACCGCACGCTATATTGGGAATGAAGTTGGCCGAAAAGTATGGTGAGAAACCAGATGTCTTAAATGCCATTGGCGCCCACCACGACGAAATTGAAATGACAACGCTTATATCTCCTATTGTTCAGGTTTGTGACGCGGTATCAGGTGCACGCCCCGGAGCAAGGAGAGAAATTGTTGAAGCTTATGTGAAGCGGATTAAGGATTTGGAATCTTTGGCTCTGTCATTTGATGGTGTTGCCAGTGCTTATGCGATTCAGGCTGGACGCGAATTACGGGTTATGGTCGAATCAGATCGGGTTTCAGATAAAAAAGCAGAAGAATTATCTTTTCAAATTTCGGAGAAAATTCAGACAGAGATGACTTATCCGGGTCAGGTTCGAATAACCGTTATCCGTGAGAAAAGGGCTGTCAATTACGCTAAATAAAGTCAGCGTAGCGGCATATTTCTAGATACTGACTATTGAGAAATATGTTTATTTTAGAAAAAGTTAAACTTGATGAAGCCATTAATTTTGATGTTATTGTTGTGGCAGATTGGCTTGAATTGTTTAGGTCAATCTTTAATTCACAGGATTGAGAATAGTCCTTATCCGGCAAGTTCTCAGCCCGATACACTCTTTGTTTTTAGCGACGACCTTTTTACGCATCCAGAGCTTCTGCTCTTGCAAAGTATTCAAGGATTATGTGCCAAAACCAAACCGAAAATATACAGAGATAAGGGTAGTGGTAGCTCCATCTGGATTCAAGATATTGAGGATGAATATGGAGTGTTTGTTTCTGATCAAATGGATGGTAATATTGATACCGTTCTTACGCTAGTCCCCGAGAATGTTACCGGCTATATTTTATGTAATATGAACGACAATTCAAGTAATATTGCTAATTCCTTGTGCGGCCCTTTGAATGCCTTGGCTGTATCTGCTGAACTTCAAGATTTTATTGAGAGTAAGGGATATGTTCAATTATTAGATGTGCGTGATAAGGATGAGCAGTGGGCACTTGATAATTATGGTTCTTTGATGAATGATAAAATAATTACGTATCAAAGAGAAGATAAATGCTTGTTTCTTGGCGACTATTCTATTTTATCTAATGCTTTTCATTTTTATGATGACATTCATAGCAACACAACTGAAAATGCTTTTTCGCAAATGGATGCGAACTCTGTATTATTTGGCTGGGGTGACGATGAATATCAGACTGTCGCAAAAGCTTCACAGTATTCTATAGGTGTCCATCCCGCGGACTGGGGCTTTAATATTTCTACACTTACTAATTTTGATGCGCAAACAACGCAACAGGTATCTTCTGTTCAACCTGCAATAGAAGAAAATACCCATACAGTTTGTTTTCTAATGTCTGATGGTGATAACATTCAATGGATGCTCAATTTGTTCGCTGAAGATAGTCGTTGGTTTGGTTCAGATAATAGAGGTTTAATGGACATAGGATGGACGATTCCGCCTTCACTTTCTGAAATCGCACCTACAGTCATGGCTAAAATATACTCTATGGCGGCGTCAACAGATTCTGGTAAAGACTATTTTGTCGCAGGTCCATCCGGCCACACCTATCATTTCCCAGAATTATTTCCTGAACTTGAAGCTTCATGCTCATTAATGAATGGATACCTTGAAAAGTCTGATTTGAGTATCGTAAATATCTTGGGTAATTCCTATAACGATTCCGTTTATCAGCCTGAATTAAAGGCATATCTTAAACAAGAACAAGTAAAGGGTTTGTTTTACTATGATTACTCCAATTATAGCAAAATGAAAGGTAATATGGATTGCTATGGTTTGAAGCCTGTGGTATCTGCAAAATATAATCTGTGGGGTGGTTTTGAGACTGGTGAGAGTTTGGCACAGAAATTAAATAATGCCCTTAAAGATCCTTATTCCGTTGACGGGTATACTTTAGTTGCAGTGCATGCCTGGTCCAATTCTGTAGATAGCCTTTTGTATGTTAATTCTTTATTAGATCAAGATGTTCGAGTTGTAGCACCTGATGAATTTGTATCCTTAATTAGTGAGGCAATTTGCAGTCCAGAAAATCAAAATAAAATAGCTTTACGAGCCTTTCCGAACCCCTTTAATGATAAGATAAGCGTGCATGTTCAGGAGTATTTTTCTGATGATTTTGAAATTTTTTTAGAAGACTTAACCGGGAAGTTTATATCCGCTGAAATAGAAACAACAGAAATTTTAGATGGATGGATTTTTGACATAAAGACTCATGAACTACCGAGAGGTGCTTACATATTGCATTTTTCAACACCTGATGAAGACATAACTTTAAAGGTTGTCAAGTAGGATTAAGGAAGGCTTTCTAGCTCCCGCTCTGGTGCGGGCTCTATATAGACCTTGAACCTGACTAGCTCTTTTTCTCTTCGGCTATTGGTGTTTAAATATATGATTCTATTCTGAAAATAATACTTCCCTTTTGTGTCAAAAACAACCTTAACTGAGCCGAAATGTCCAGGAAGAATGGCCTCAGATGGAAGGATAACTTCAGTACAAGAACACTCTGTTTCAGATGAATATATTTCTAAAGGAACCTTTCCCGTATTTTTCACCTCATAGCTAAATTTGAGTACCTCACCTTCTTGCGTAGGTGGAAATTTAATGGTTTTATACTTTACAGAAAAAACCGCCGATTGTCCAAAAACAATGGCGGTTTTAAATAATATGATTAATAGAATTGTACTTCTCAAATTACATTTTTGCAGGAGCGCCTGCGCTGTTTACCGGAGCGCCACTTTTTGGTGCTTGACCTACTTCCCCTTTGATTCTAAGAACCTTAGTGGAGGCATTGACAGCATTAGATGTAATAGTTACACTCTTGTTGATTGGTCCTGGACGTTTCGTGTCATATTTAACCTTAATCGCTCCTGTAGCACCTGGTGCTATTGGTTCTTTAGGCCATGTTGGTACTGTACATCCGCAAGAACCTTTAGAATTCGAAATAATTAAAGGCTGATCACCTGTGTTTTTGAATTCAAACATACAATAAGGATCACCGTTATATTTGATTTTACCGTAGTCATGTACCTCTTTGGTAAATTCGATTTTAGCACCGTTTTGTACTTCAGTTTGTGCGTTTACGTTCATGGCTAAGGCGCCGATGAAGAGCATTGAAAGGATAAATAATTTTTTCATTTTGAATTTTTTGTTAACCCTAAATTACGAAGAAGACTTCTTTCTAAAAAAAAATTAACAGAACATTAACAATACGAGTTACTTTTCGCTTTGGGCTTTGTGAAAGGCGCAGCTCTGGCATGATTGACTCTTCTTGAAAAGTCTAAAAACCTTCCTTAAAGCAAATGTCACTGCTCCAATAATTAAAAGTCCTACAAAAATTTCCTGTACCACAAGGTAAAGTTACTTCTTATTAGCTCAAAATCAAAAAGGTAATCCATGAAAAGACATATGCCATGACGCCCATGAATAAGAGTTGAATGAGCGGCCACTTCCAAGAACGCGTTTCTCTTTTCACTACGGCTACGGTAGACATGCACTGCATTGCGAATACATAAAACACCATTAAAGACATGCCCGATGCAAGTGTGTAGGTGGCTGTGCCATCGGATCGTTTTTCGTTTTTCATTGATTCTAACAAACGTTTGGGTTCATCGCCTTCGTCCTGAACTGCGTATATAGTTGATAATGATCCTACAAAAACTTCTCTTGCTGCAAAGGAGGTTAAAAGTGATATCCCCATTTTCCAGTCGTAACCTAATGGTTCGATGGCGGGTTCTATAAATTTCCCAAGATGACCTATGTACGAGTTTTCAAGACTAGAAGAGGAGGTCATACTAGCTTTTGATTCCTCAGAAGCAAGCTGATACGCTTCCGAAGAAATAACAGAAAACCTTGAGTTTTTTATTTTTTCCCCGGGTCCATAGCTCGCTAAAAACCATAGGATGATAGAGATTGCAATTATAATTTTCCCTGCATCAAATAAGAAGATTTTTATTTTTTCAAAAACACCAATAAATACATCTCCCCAACGTGGTGGTTTTAGGCTTGGTAATTCGAGTAGCATAAAACCTTTTGATTTGTTTTTAATGAGCAGTTTAAGTACAAAAGCAACGATGAAGGCCCCTACAATACCCATGAGATATAGTCCAAATAAAACGATTCCTTGGATGTTTAAAAATCCAAAAATATAGCCTTCCGGTATGACTAGTGCAATCAATAAGGTATATACAGGGATTCTTGCGCTGCAGCTCATTAAAGGAGCCACTAATATTGTGATGAGACGCTCCTTCCAGTTGCCTATTGTTCTTGCAGACATAACACCAGGTATCGCACACGCTAAACTCGACATCAACGGCACAACACTTTTTCCATTTAGGCCTAGGGGTCTCATTATTCGATCCATGATAAAAACAACTCTCGATAGATAACCCGTTTCTTCAAGTATTCCAATAAAGAAAAAGAGCAAGGCAATTTGTGGTACAAAAATGACCACCCCCCCAATGCCTGGAATAACTCCCTCACTAATTAAATCTGTTAAAACTCCCGCAGGCATGTTGCTTGAGTACCAGGCTGAAAGGTTGCCAAAAGAACCATCAATAAAGTCCATGGGGTAACTAGCGAAAGAAAAAATGAATTGAAACATAACCATTAGAATGGCTAAAAAAAACAAGTATCCCCAAACAGGGTGTACAAAGAATCGGTCTAATAATTTACGTTCCTTTTTTTCACTCTGAGTCAGAACAGCATCAACGAGCAATTCTATTTTATCCTTTCTATCTCTTGCTTTTTTTCTAAGCTCTTTTGCTGTTAAACCTTCTTGAGGGTGATCGTCTTTTATAAAGTAGGAACCATTTCTTATTTTGGGTTCATCTATTGCGGCTAAAATCCGTTCTCGACCCATACCGACGCGCGCATTTGTGGTTACAATTGTGATGTCAGGAAATTGTTTTTGAAGCGCCTCTATTTCTATAACGATCCCTTTTTTCTGCGAAAGGTCCCACATGTTCAAAACCAAAACAAGTGGCAATTGTAATTCGTATAATTGCGTAAATAGAAACAAATTATTTTCCAAACGTGAGGAGTCAACGACGGCAATTATGAGTTCAGGAAAGTCAGGGCTATTTTGTTTGCCCAAGATATCGGAAACAACCTCCTCGTCTAAGCTCCTCGGAGTTAGGCTATAGGTTCCCGGAAAATCAATAATATCATAGCGTTTTTGATTGTGAGAAAACGAACCAGACTTTTTTTCTACTGTTACCCCCGGGAAATTTCCAATTTGCTGACGTAGGCCAGTAAGCAAATTAAAAATTGAGCTTTTTCCGGTATTTGGGTTTCCTAAAAGAGCGATTTTCATTTAAATATCAATTTGCTTTTCACTCACTTTTTTAACCACTATGTTTTGAGCTGTGGATTTTCTAATAGAGAGTATAAAGCCTTTGATGTCAACGGCTATAGGATCTCCAAGCGGAGCGATTAAAACCACCTTTGTTTTTAACTGTTCGGTCAGTCCCATCTCAATAAGCTTTGTCGCGATAAAATCATCCGTAATCGAAACAATTTCTATTTCTTGACCAACTTTACAATCTGATAAGTTCATTTGCATACAATCTATAAAGATAAGTCTATAAATAAATAACCTGCATACCTATTTCAAGGTATTTTATTTTAGGATGCCAAAACAAATCTGGCAGTTCTTCTCGTTCTTTGCTGGAGCAATATTTTTTTTCCTTTGCAAACGAAATCATTCGTCTTCTTGTCATAGTGTCGAACAGTTACCAATTCTAGGTTTGTATTGTATTTAACCTCATAAGATGAGCTGAGCTCGTCAATAATAGATTTGATTTTGTTTGGATTGTGGTCTACTAAAAAAGAAAAGCTCAAAGCTGAATTTTGCATGATGTTAATTTCTGCTTTGGCTTCAGAAAGTTTGAGGAATATGTCACTGAGATTGGCTTCAATCAAAAAGGAAAAGTCTTTGGGTGTAATCGAAAACAGCACCTGGTTTTTTTTGAAAATAAATGATGGAATCATGTGGTCATTTGACGTGTCAACGTCAATTGTGGTTCCCTCATCTTTAGGATTCATGAAGGATTTAACATAAAGCGGTATTTTTTTGTTTTGCAGTGGTTTTAGCGTTTTGGGATGTATGACGCTTGCACCGTAATAGGAGAGCTCAATGGCCTCTCTAAATGATATTCGATCTAACTTTTGGGTATTTTCGAAAAATTTCGGATCAGCATTTAGCATCCCAGGTACATCTTTCCAGATGGTTACAGATTCAGCATCCAAAGCATGGGCGAAAATACCTGCACTATAATCTGAACCTTCTCTACCCAATGTGGTCGTTTCTCCCAATGCATTTGAGGCAATAAATCCTTGCGTGACAATAATTCTATTTGAATCCAGTGCTTTTTGGCAGTGTTCCTGAATCAATAATATGGATTTTGGCCAGTCGACATTTGCTTTTTGAAACTGCGCATCCGTTTTAATCAACTTTCGCGCATCTGACCATTGACTCTCGTTTAGCTCCTGTTTTATTTTGAACTGAAGGATTATACTCGACAATTGCTCTCCAAATGAAATAAAAGCATCATAGCGCTGGCTGAGAGATTTATTCACTTGGTTAAGGTAAAAGGCATTAATGTCATCGAATACGACATCTATTTTATATTTGATGGTTTCATATGCGTCCTCTGAAAAAAGTGTATTAATGATCTCAATATGGAAGTCATAAAGAGTCTCTTTTCTGGAAGTAAATAGCTCTTTTTCTTGATTTATGGCGGCGTCAAATAAGCTTTCTAGCTTATTGGTTGTTTTCCCCATTGCAGATACCACAACGACGATTTTACGATCGGAATATAGCTTTAAAATATGGACAACGTTGTTTATAGCTTCAGCACTTTTAACTGACGCTCCTCCAAACTTAAATACCAGAATCGAATCGTCTGTTGGCCTCATTAATCTAGTTTATCTGTTAAGAAGTTTAGCTCTTTTTTAGCTGATTTACGCCCATAAAGGACATTGTAAACGAATTCTAAGATGGGCATGTCCACCTTAAATTCATTCTTTATAGTGTGCAGAGATTTAACTGCATAATAGCCCTCCGCTACCATATTCATTTCTAGTTGGGCTGCCTTTACAGAATATCCTTTTCCAATCATGAAGCCGAATGTCCTATTTCTACTGAATTTAGAATATGCGGTCACCAATAGGTCACCGAGATATGCACTCGTTTTTGTGTCTCTATGTATCGGATGTAAGGCGTCTATAAAGCGTTCTATTTCCCGAATCGAATTGGATATTAATACCGCCTGAAAATTATCACCATACCCTAGTCCGGCAGAAATTCCGGTTGCAAGGGCATAAACATTTTTTAGAATAGCTGAGAATTCAGTGCCAAATAAGTCATCAGAAACAGATGCCCTAATGTACCTGCATTCTAATTTTTTAGCCATTTCACTGGCTACAGTCAATTCGGAGCAGGCTACTGTGAGGTAAGAAAGTCTTTCCATAGCAACTTCTTCCGCGTGACAAGGTCCACAAATAATACCAATTTTCGAATAAGGTATTCCAAAGTTTTTATGCAAATAACGCGCAGGAATTGAGTTCATCTCTGGAATCATTCCTTTCAGAGCCGAGAATACAATTTTACCTTGTAATGATTCATTTGTTATGTCTTTAAACGTTTCATGTACAAAGGCAGACGGGACAGCTATTACAATTGTTTGTGCTTGACCGATGAGCGTTCTAAGATCGGAGGAAATGGTTATGTTTTCGGTGTCGAATTCGGCAGATTGAAGGTATTTGGGGTTGTGCGAATGTAGCTTAAGATGCTCAATAGCAGCCTCATCTCTCATCCACCAGGATATACTATTTTCATTCTGACTTAGAATTTTAATAAGTGCAGTAGCCCAGCTTCCACCTCCAATTATAAGTATACTTGAATTACGACCTGTTTCCATGCTGTAAAATTAGTATAATCTTGTAAGGAAGACTTTAATTAAAATTGATTAGCTCACCGTCTTTGAGCGATTGTGTAAGTTCATCGCGCATTTTTTCAAGTTTTAATTTGGAATGCGGGTCCCCACTATAAGCCAGGTCTTTTAGCTTGTAATACCTATCAATTGACCGTCCAAACACATCCTGTTCAAGCTTCCCTTTGATCTCCATGATTTTGGAATTCACACCAATAAGGTAATGTTCTATTTCACCAAGACGGTTTTTTTCATCTGTATCTAGCTCATCTTTTTTTAATAGGGAATGGTAATGTGGAAGCAGCTGGTTTAGTAGTATAATAAACCGTTCTAATTCCTGATCTAATTCCTCTTTATTTTCTCCAAGTTCATCCATAACATGGTACTTATGTACTTAAATTTAAATAATTAGAGCACGAAAAAAATCAGTATAAATAATTTTTACCATACTAGATTGTTAATATCTATTCGATAGGTCTTACATTTACGCTACTAAATTTCTTTAAAACATAAAAAATAACGTTCACATGATGCTAAATTGGAAATCACTTATTACTGTATATACATTTATTTCACTAGCTCTCACGAGTTTTGCTCAGGTAGAAACACCCGAGCTTAGTCCGAGATGTACTTTTACCCAATCAGTTGGCTTGACAGATATTGCTGTTGACTATTCTCGTCCTTCGAAAAGGAACCGAATTGTTTTCGGAAATGTTGTTCCTTACAATGAAATATGGCGTTTGGGTGCTAATAAAAATTCGACAATCGATGTTTCTGATGATCTTTATTTTGGTTCTGACACCTTATCTAAGGGTGCATATGCATTATTTGCAATTCCTGGTGAGCAAAGTTGGGAGCTTGTTTTTTATAAAGAAACCAGCAATTGGGGCACACCAGATACTTGGGACGAATCTAAAGTAGCCTGCAGGTTAAAATCGAATGTAATATCCTTGTCATCACCTTTAGAGACAATGACTATTAGCATTGCTGACATCGGAACAAAATCCGCAACACTAAATATTTCTTGGGATCAGGTAAGTGTTTCCTATGCATTTGAATTGAACACAGAAAGTCAAGTGGTAAAAAGTATAGAATCTGTTATGTCAGGTCCAAGCTCATCTGATTATTATAAATCGGCAAAATATTATTTAGTGGAGGGCTTAGATGCCGAAAAAGCACTGGTTTGGATTAATCAGGCCATCGAGTTACGAGGACCATCTGCCTATTGGATGATAAGAGTGCAAGCAGAACTATACGCAAGCCTCGGGAAATACCCTGAAGCTATTGAAGCTGCGAAGCGTTCTTTGGAGGCCGCAAAAAAATCCGATAGTGCTAGATACATAGACATGAATGAAAAGTCTATTATTGAATGGACGAAAAAGAAATAAAACGTGCTGACCAAATACAGGTACCATCTTTTACTGCACTTTATCATATTTTTATGGGGTTTTACAGGGATTTTAGGTAAGCTTATTGATCTTGAGGCATTATATATTGTTTGGTACAGAGTAGGGATTGCGTCATTTGTAATACTACTTTACCTGCTCTACAAAAAAAGGTCCTTGCGAATTCCAAAATCTCAGCTTTTAAAGGTTTCCTTTGTTGGTTTTGTTGTCGCGGCACATTGGGTTACTTTTTATACCTCGATTCAATGGTCTACCGCTTCTCTTGGTATATTGTGTCTTTCTACAACTACACTTCATGTTGCTTGGTTGGAACCTATCATTATGAAGAAGAAATTTTCTTGGACAGAATTTATACTTGGTCTTCTTGTTGTAGGTGGTATCTATTTTGTGTCTGGCGATTTTTCTACTGAGGAATACTGGGCCGTTTTAGCTGGAGGTATTTCCGCGTTTTTAGCTGCGTTTTTTGCAGTATCCAATGCGAAGTTCGTCGAAGAAATGCCTTCTACACATATAAGTATGTATGAATTAGCTATGGGCTTTATTGGTTTGACCATATTCATGGCTCTGACAGATAAGCTAGATCCCTCGATGTTTGTGATGTCCATGTCAGATTTATATTGGCTCTTGTTTCTAGCGATTATTTGTACTTCGTTTGCTTTCCTTGTGACTATAGATATTGTGAAAAGACTGGGCGCTTTTACCGTTTCCTTAAGCATCAACCTTGAGCCAGTTTATACAATAATCTTGGCTATTTTTATTTTAAAGGAGCACGAACAGTTGGGTTCTAACTTTTACATCGGGTCAATCTTGATTATTCTTGTCGTTATTGCCAATGGAGTGATTAAAAATCAACAAAAGAAAAGATCAGTGCGCTCTCTGCATTGAAAAAAAATAAAGCGATGAAAGCAGCTCCAAGCAACAACAGAATTGATTCGCTAGACCTCATTCGAGGGGTCGCTATACTTGGTATTCTTATAATGAATATTACTTCTTTTTCGCAAATAGGTATGGCGTACATTAATCCTACACTTGGCGCTGGTATTGATGGTGTAAATGGATGGCTTCACTCTTTTTCTTTTCTTTTTGCGGATATGAGATTCATGAGTATGTTTTCTATATTATTTGGTGCGGGGATGATGCTATTTGTTCAAAATATTGAGCAGAAAGGATTGAAACCCGTTAAGTACCACTACAAAAGAATGTTCCTATTGTTGGGTTTTGGTCTCATTCATGGGCACCTAATTTGGATGGGCGATATTTTGGTTCCCTATGCAATTTGTGGATGTTTGGTTTTTCTTATTAGAAATTGGAGCTCTGCGCGTTTGGTGTTTGCAGCCTCTATTCTTTTTATGGTTCCAATTGTTATGAACTTGTTGACTTATTATGCATTGTCTCCCCAAGAATTAGGTGAAATTTATGGTCCCATTTGGAATCCTGAAGCAATAGATATTGCAAAAGAAATTCAAGCATATCAGAGCTCCTACCTCGGGCAAATGGAAGTTCGATCTGAAGGCGCTCATGCCCTTGAGACATTCCTTTTTGTTTCTGAAGGCCTATGGCGCTATTCTGCGATGATGATTACAGGGATTATTCTCTTTCGATTGGATTGGTTCAAAGGGAATAAAGGAAGTATTTACTATTTGCGTCTTGGCCTTGTGTTTTTAACCCTAGGTTCCGTCATTTCAGCATACGGATTGTATCTTTCCAATGAACTTCAATGGCCCGGAGGGTGGTCTATGACAATTGGCCATCAATTCACCTACATTGCCTCATTTATCATGGCTTTATCATACATATTTATTTTGGTTTGTTGGTCAACATGTAGCTTGGGTAGTCGCATACAAAACCTACTTAAAAAGGTAGGGCGAATGGCTTTTACCAATTATATATTGAGTTCTGTTGTATGTACTTTTATTTTTTATGGGCATGGCCTAGGTTATTTTGCGCAATTTGATCGCTTACAGCAATGGGGCGTTGTTCTTTTGGTTTGGCTGCTTATTTTACTTTTATCAAACTGGGTTATGAATAGATATAAGCAAGGACCTCTTGAATTTATATGGCGTAAACTAACCTATTTTTAAGCATCTCCTTTGAACTTCCTTATGTTGTAATTGTTTCTATAAGAATACCTTGTTTATGCGGTTAAGGATTTACAGAAATCCTTAATTTTGTACAACTTTTAAATGAAGAGATGATTAAAACAGATATTATCATAATCGGAGCGGGCCCCGTTGGTTTATTTACAATTTTTGAAGCTGGTCTTTTAAAGCTAAAATGTCATTTGATTGATTCGCTTCCGATTCCAGGAGGTCAGTGTGCTGAAATCTATCCTAAGAAGCCTATCTACGATATTCCGGGTTTCCCTTCCGTGCTTGCTGGAGATCTTGTGGATAACCTTATGGTTCAAGCTGAACCTTTCAAGCCAGGTTTTACCTTGGGTGATGCTGCGGTTTCTATAGATAAGCAGGATGATGATTCTTTCGTTGTAACGACAAAGAGCGGAGTGCAGCATGCTGCACCTGTGGTTATGATTGCTGGGGGTCTTGGTGTTTTTCAGCCAAGAAAACCACCTATTTCGAATATTAATGATTTTGAAGACAAGGGAGTAGAGTATATTATAAAAGATCCGGAATTTTATAGGGGTAAAAAATGTGTGATTGCTGGAGGAGGAGATTCTGCACTTGATTGGTCTATCTTTTTGGCTGAAAAGAAAATTGCCAAAGAAGTTGTCTTGGTGCACCGTAGCAGCTCTTTTAGAGGTCACTTAGACTCTGTTCAAAAAGTAATCGATTTGGCTGAAAAAAACAGTATAAAGCTCATCACGGAAGCTGAAGTTATTGGCTTAAATGGAGAATCTCAATTGGAAAGTCTTACCATCAAACACCAAAAAGAGGGTGAAATTATTGAGCATACAGATCATTTTATTCCCCTGTTTGGCCTCAAGCCGTCTTTGGGACCTATTGCAGATTGGGGATTAGAGATTGAAAAAAATGCGATAAAGGTTGACACAACGGACTATTCGACAAATATCCCAGGTATATACGCAATTGGAGATGTAAACATCTACACCAATAAGTTAAAACTTATTTTGTGTGGTTTTCATGAGGGGACACTCGCTGTTCAATCTGCTTTTGCTCGAATTCATCCGGACAAAAAGAATATTCTGAAGTATACTACTGTAAATGGGGTTCAAGGATTTTAAAATTTTGAATTTCCTATCTTTGGTGTCTAAGACAAACACCTATGGGTCGTTACTCTCTTAATACTTTAATTCTATTTGGTGTTTTATCCATTGCCAGCATTCTTGTCGTGCAATTGGTTTGGGTGCGAAAGACCATGGAGTTGCAGGATATCAATATTGCCATTCAGGAAAAAGAGGACAGTCTTAATATCAAGGAGTTTTCGGAGCAGAGTCACGTTGCTTTAAGAAATGTATTGGAGCAAATTAATACGAATCTTGCTGACAGCTCAGAGTTGTATGGTGCAGTTAAGCAAATTCGTTCGAATCGATTTATGGTTGACATAAACGAAGAACTTCAACCTTTTTATCTTGAGACACTTTTAAAAAAATCCTTTTATGCACAGAACCTAAATCAAGATTTTGTCTACGGAATTTATGATTGTTTTACAGATTCTATTGTTTACGGTAACTTAATTAAGTTTTCCAAAGATTCATTGTATGAGCCCTCTTCAAAAAACCAAGAAGGCATTACCTCTGAAAACGTAACTATCAAAAATGACGGGCATTATTTCACTGTTTTCTTTCCAAATATCAGGGCAGAATCCATCGTACCGGTTAAGTTCATTTCTCCATGGGTTTATATCGGTATTATTATATTATTGGTTGCGTTCTTTTTTATATACTCCCTGGTAATTATTTTTCGTCAAAGAAAATTATCCGAGGTTAAGAATGATTTCATCAATAATATGACGCATGAACTAAAAACACCTATTTCAACCATTAGCTTGTCTTCTGAAATGTTATTGCAAGATTCGGGTATTTCTGCCGACAAGGTAACAAAGTATGCCGGCATTATATATGAGGAGAACAAGCGTCTAGAGCAGCAAGTTGAGCGGGTTTTAAATGTTGCAAAGCTCGATAAAAACGAACTTGTTCTTAATAAAGAAGAATTTGATGTAGAAGAGCTTTTGGGTCAGCTCAAGGAGAATTTTGAAGCATTTCAATCTGAAAAAAGTAGTGACCTAACGTTAAATCTTTCTGAGACCTCTCACATTCTTTTGGCAGATCCTGTTCACCTTACAAATGTCCTCTATAACCTTATGGACAATGCTGTGAAATATAGCGAGGGAGATGTTCATATTTCAATTTCAACTCAGTTATCTTCGCCATATCTTGTGCTTGAATTCTCAGATCAAGGAATTGGCATTAGTAAAGAACATCAAAAAGGAATTTTTGATAAATTTTATAGAGTGCCAACCGGAAATGTGCACAACGTAAAAGGATTTGGACTTGGTTTGTATTATGTAAAGCTTATTGTTGAGGCGCACAAGGGTAAGATTTCCGTTAAAAGTTCAATAGGGGATGGAACTACCTTTACTTTAAAACTTCCTCTATAGCTCCTTTTTTAGCGTGCAGTCTGGTTGAGGAAAAAGTCCTTTTCGAAGCATTTTTTTGTCTTTCCCATTCAGGCTAAAGGATTCCTGAAGATCAGAGTAAGGAATACCAACGGTGATTAGATAGCTCCTTCTTTCGGTTTTTTTGATGCCATAGGCTGCCTTATATTCCTTCGATCCAATCTTTAACAACAGCGATTCCTTATTTAGGGTAACTGAAATGGTACAGGCCTCAACAACAAGTATTTCTTGTCCGCTATTGATTTTATAAGATTCTATTGTGCCTACATAGTGACCAAGATCCCTTTTTTTTATTTGTGCGGATAAGCTAAAAGAGCAAAAGATCAAAAAGGAAATGAGAACCAATTTCATAGAATTAAAATTAATATATTTCTGCGTCTTTTAATAGTTATTAACTTGTTAAAAAATCCTAGTAAGTACTTGAAAATTCTGCGCTAAAAAATTCTATTTTTGAAACATGAGACAATACCATGATTTGCTACAGCATATTTTAGATAATGGAACGACAAAAGAAGACCGAACGGGAACCGGTACAATTTCTGTTTTCGGCTATCAGATGCGTTATGACTTAAATGAAGGGTTTCCTTGTGTGACTACTAAAAAACTTCATTTGCGTTCGATTATTCATGAATTATTGTGGTTTCTTAAAGGAGAAACCAATATTGGGTATTTAAAAGAAAACAAGGTTTCGATTTGGGATGAGTGGGCAGATGAAAATGGTGATCTAGGTCCCGTTTATGGATCTCAATGGCGCAGCTGGCCGATAGGTAATGGAGAGAGTATCGATCAAATCAAACAGATATTAAAACAAATAAAAGAGACCCCTGATTCGAGAAGAATTATTGTGTCAGCATGGAATGTATCTGAAATCCCAGGAATGGCCTTGCCTCCCTGTCATGCCTTTTTTCAGTTTTATGTGGCCAATAATAAGCTCAGTTGTCAGCTTTATCAAAGGAGTGCAGATACCTTTTTGGGTGTTCCTTTCAATATCGCATCTTATGCGCTTTTGACCATGATGATTGCACAGGTGTGTGATTTGGAACTAGGAGATTTTGTTCATACGCTAGGTGATGCACATCTTTATTCCAATCATCTAGATCAAGCGAAACTTCAACTTGAAAGAGAGTTCCGACCACTTCCTACAATGAAAATAAATCCTGATGTAAAGGATCTTTTTCAGTTCAAATTCGAAGACTTTGAATTGCAGAATTACGATCCGCATCCTCATATAAAAGCAGCCGTAGCCATATAATGAAAGTTTCTTTAATCGTCGCAATGGATAAAAATCGAGGTATTGGTAAAAACAATGACCTCATGTGGCATTTACCGAATGACATGCGGTTTTTCAAGGAAACTACTGCCCATCATATTGTGGTAATGGGAAGAAAGAATTATGATTCAATTCCTGAAAAATATAGACCCTTACCGAACCGTAAAAACGTCATACTTACCCGAAATTCTAGTTTCGAGGCGAAGGATTGTGATGTTTTTAATTCTTTAAATGACGCTCTTGGAGCATATACCCATGAATCGGGAAAAACAGTTTTCATTATCGGTGGCGGACAAATTTATACCCTAGCTTTAGCGAAGGGAGTTATAGATGAAATGTACATCACACATATTAATGGAGATTACGATGCGGATACTTTTTTTCCTGAATTTGATGAAAGTGAGTGGGATAAAGAGTTGCTTCTGAAACAAGACATAGATGAGCGGCACAAAAACAGCTTCGAAGTTTTTCGTTACACGTTCGTTAAATAAAAAACAGCGCATAGTGCTGCCGTTTCGGTACGTAATCGATTTTCACTGAGCTCGATTTCAGTATATCCCGATTCTTTTGCTTCTTCAACCTCTTCTCGTGAAAAATCTCCTTCGGGTCCAATAAGTATGGGAGCAGCCTGTGAAATTGTTTTGGCATGTTTTTTATTTGTCTCATAACAATGCCCAATATATCCTTTGGGCTCATTTTGAATAAATTTCAAAAATGGGATAGGTCCCTCTATCTTGGGTAAATAAAATCGTTTGGACTGCTTTAGTGCGGAGATCGCTATTTTTTCGAGTCTCTTTTCATTTAGTGTTTTGCGTTCACTATTTGTGCAATTGATTAACGAAAGCTTGGTCAGTCCTAGCTCTGTTGCTTTTTCTAGAAACCACTCCAGACGCTCACTACTTTTCGGGATCGCCATGGCAATGTGCAGTTCTTGCTTTTTGGGTTGGTGTTGAATGCGATTAATAATCTTAACCGTACATTTTTTAAAATGATCGTCAGTGATCTTACATTCAAATTGTCCGCCTAACCCGTTCACCAGTTCAATTCTATCCCCAATGATTTTCCTTAATACTTTTATGCAATGTTTTGATTCAAGCTCAGAAAGCGTGAATTCCTCGTGCTGCATTGTACAGCTTGGTGCATAGAAAATCACGGGTTCAATAGTTTGAAAATCATTTCTTTCATCAAATCTGCTTGGCTTGAGCTTGTATTGCCATATCCCTTTGATTTTAAATCATATTCCTGAAGCACTTCCATATTAAAAGCGATTTTTTTCGGGCTAAATTTGGCTTTCGCCTTGCTAAGTTCTCCAGCAACAAAAGGATGAACGCGCAGCTCCTTAGCGATGGCTTCTCGTGCAGAAAATTTCAAGAAGTGTATCTTGAGAATATTGGAGAAAAATGTGAAGAGAGAGGATACAATTTGAGTAAGGTGCACCGCTTTTGGATTCATTTCAAAATAATGAATGATTTTAAAGGCCTTGTGAATGTCTTGTGCAGCCACGGCGTTTGTCAATTCAAATAGATTATAGTCCTTGGAAATCCCAATATTTTCCTCAATATGTTTTTCATTGAGCGCTGTTCCTTTTGGGTAAATAATGCTAAGCTTTTCTACTTCATTCACAATACGTCCTAAGTCATTCCCTAAAAACTCGTTGAGTAGCATCGTAGCTTTAGAATTTAAACTAAATCCTCTACCAGTTACATATCGCTGAATCCACTCGTTGAGCTGGTACTCTTTTATTTTTTCAGAAAGGAAAATCGAACCTTTCTTTACGATAAGTTTCAGAGATTTTTTCCGAGAGTCATACTTTTTGTATTTATGACAAATCACAAATATTGTTGAAGGGTTGGGGTTCTCAAAATAGGGGCAAAGGGCTTCTAGTTTTTTAAAGTCTTGTGCCTCTTTTAAAACGACCAACCGTTTTTCACTTCCCATGGGAAATGATTTTAGTTCATTGATAAGGACATTGACGTCAGTACTCTTTCCATAAAGAATACTCTGATTAAATTCTTTCTCATGGTCCTGGAGCACATGTTTAATCAGTGCATTTGAGATGAGGTCAATGAAGTAAGGCTCCTCACCGTGAAGAAAATAAATAGATTGAAAAGATTTGTTTTCAATCTCTTTAAGAATTAGCTTCTCATTCATGCTTGCTCTCCCAAATTTGAATTAGCTCAATCAAGGTGCGTACTGACTTTTCCATATCCTGAACAACAACATATTCTTGTCTTGAATGTATGGCCATTTCACCAGTAAAAATATTAGGACAGGGCATACCCATAAATGACATTCTTGATCCATCAGTCCCTCCCCTTATAAGGTCAAAAACAGGCTTAATCCCAACTTTTTCCATTGCTTCTCCTGCATACTCGCAAACCTGAGGGTATTCATTAAGAATTTCCTTCATATTTCTATATTGTTCGAAGATTTCAATATTGTATTCAATACCCGGATGATTTTCTGCGATTGATTTCATTGTTTCAGAAATCAAGTGCTCATATTCTGCAAGTTTTGCGGTTTGGTGATCACGAATGATAAACTCTACAGAGGCCTTTTCAAGAGCACCCTCAATTGCATAAGGATGAATAAATCCTTCTCTGTGAGATGTTGTTTCTGGCGTTAAGGTATCTTTTGGTAATGAATCTACAAGCAATGCTGCTATTTTAATTGCATTTACCATTTTGCCTTTGGCATAGCCCGGATGTGCACTCAATCCATCTATTGTGACTTTTAGTCCATCTGCTGAAAAGGACTCATCTTCAATAGATCCCTCGGGTCCTCCATCTAATGTGTAGCCGAAGTCTGCATTTAGCTTTTCCATATCAAGGTGATCTACTCCTTTGCCAATTTCTTCATCAGGTGTAAATAAGATGCGGATGTCTCCGTGTTTTAACTCTGGATGTTCTAGCATGTATTTAGCAAAATCCATGATGATGGCTATACCCGCCTTGTCATCTGCTCCGAGGAGTGTTTCTCCACTCGCCGTGATGATATCGTCTCCGTACTTTCCTTTCAGGTAGGTGTGTTTTTCTTTGGTAACAATTTGCGTTGTATCATCGGGGAGTGTAATAGGTTCACCTTGGTAATTTCTATGTACGATTGGCTTTACATTTGTTCCGCTGCAATCAGGCGCAGTATCCATATGTGAACAAAAGCATATGGTTGGCACATTTGATTTTTCAGAGTTTGAAGGGATTGTGGCAAATACATAACCCCACTCATCCATTTCTACATCAGTAGCGCCAAATACCTTCAGTTCATCAACCAACAAACGGCCAAGGTTTTTTTGTATTTCTGACGATGGAAAGGTTGTTGAGTTTGGATCCGCTGTCGTATCTATTTTAGCGTATTTTATAAACCGTTCTTCTACGGTATGCTTGTAGTTCATACCTCAAATATACGAATCCTATCCCTTCAGATTTAATTGCCTTGAATGATGTTTCTCAGAAGTGTTAATTCCTCTACTTTCTCAGAGTTCCCAACGCGTTGAAAGGAAGATATTAGATTATTCAACATCCGTTTTATAATTGCAGAATTTGAGCATGGCTCAAAGTATTCTCTGCGGTGAGGGAGCTTCAGCTCATCGAGAAATTGTTTGATTTCATTTGTATTGAAAATCACTCCATTCGAAAATGCATTGATGTAGCACAATACACCGAATTCGTTTTCTTCACTGATCATTGCGACAGAACCTCGAGTATCTATGTACGCCAAAACAAAGTGATTGGGAAGGTTAACTCCATAAATAGGAAGGTCCAATGATTGCGCAATGATACTATACAGTAAACAGATGCTGAGTGGATTTCCTTTCTTGCTTTCTAACACCGTATTGATGTAAGAATTTACTGGTGAGTGGTAGTTTTTACTATCACCATGGAATTTATGCGCTTTAAAGAAAATTCGATTGAAAATTTTTACTTGCTCGAAGGCTGTCAAGTGGTCATTAAGCTCTAGCCAAATGTCTTGTCTTATGGTTTGAATAAAGCTTCTTATCGAGTCTTCGTCTAAACCTGGATATTGATACTTTGCAACAGTGATTGCTCCTTCTAAAAGGTCTTTTTCGGGACAATCGTTCCATTTTTCCAAATTTGTCTTGACTTCTTCAAATTGGATGTCGTGAATAATATTTTCAATTCTACTTTGAAATACCAAACCGTAATAATCTTCTTCCCATGATTTTTCAAGGTAAGGAATGGCTGTGCTACCACATTTTATGATTTCATCACGTACGTGGAGGAATACATTTTCATCCGGATCGTCTATTAGCTTAACAAGCGCTGAAATGGAAGGTTTAGCCTTACTCATATAACAAATATATCGAAGGAGTTCAATCGTTCATCAAGGCATGAAATAGTTTATCAAAACTAAAATGTTAATTGCAGTATGAAACCATTTTAATTTTCTTCCGTTAAAGGATAATGTATTTAGATTAACTTTGCTACAGGTTAATAAAATCAAGGGGACTTAGGTCCCCTTTTTTATTTGTCCCCTATTAGTTTATCAAGCTTTTTCAGAGCAATTTGATTCTCAGGACTCGAAAATGCAGCCTCAATTTTTTGTTTTTCTCTTTTGGTCAAATGCCAGGATAAAGAAATTCTTTCATTATAATCTTCTCTTAGATTAAACGTGATTTTATCTACAGGGAAGTTAAAGCTGCTTTTACAAAGCTTTATGAGTTGTTCTTGATCCAAATCCTGTGTTCTCGTAAAATTGGTAAGTAGGTTCCCAAAAGGGAGAAAAAGTTTATCCATTAAAGAAACCTCTTTATACTTTTCATTGCTCATGATTCTTTTTGTGTCTCTAATTTCAAGGATAATGACTCCCGAAGTATTGTTAAGTACCCATTCGTTTAGTGCAAAGAGATAGTCAACAGAAACTTTTCCACCATAGTTGTCTCTGATTCCTGCATCCATTAGCTGTATTTCTGGTTTTGTTGGCATCGCCATCATTGGCATGATCATAGGAAAGGTAGCACTCGCTCTCAAAACAGATGAAAATCTAATTTCATTTGGATGGTTCTTTTTAAAAAAGGATTGAAAATCAATATTCTCATAGCTCGTATTTCGATTGTTTCCGATCATAAAACTTAAGTTCTGTGCAGAAATCAACATTCTTCTTCCATCGTTGACAATTGTTGGACTAAAAATCATTAAGGGAACAGTACTTGTTTTCTCATATTTTTCGTAATACCCTAATGGATGTTCTAAGTAGTTTTGTAGGTTTTGGTGAAGCTCTTTCTCGAATTCACTACCGCGTTCTTGCGTGTATTTTTTCCCGTTATATGTGAGTTCTTTATAACGCATAAACAAGTCACTGGTCGAAGCGGAGAAAGACAATCTATTTAATAGGTCTTTGCTAAGTCGAGATTTAAAGAATGGATTGTCTCCTCGAAGTGTATTTAATTTTTTTCGAAGATTTATTTCACGAAAATATGCAGCTCCAATCATTCCTCCTGAAGCACCTGTGATCATCTGAAGGTGCCTGCTTAGCTTTGTATTAAGCTTTTCATCTGCATTCGAGAGTACTGTAAAAGTCCACAATGCACTCCTCAAGCCTCCTCCCGAAGTATTCACAATAATGAGTTTTGGTTTTTCTTCTCCAGTTGATTTTTTCCAATTCTCAAGAATTTCAATAATATTTTCGTCTGATGTACTGTCGGATTGCTCTAGCTTGTGGTTTTGTCTTATGTTCTCTGGGCTGTAGTTGATTATGCTTTTCTTACTGTAATCAAGACCCAAGGCATAGCTTGTATAGCGAAAAAGATCAACCCTTGAAGAGAGCAATGACATCACTACAACGACAAAGAAAATCAACGGATAGGTCCATCTGTGAAACCATGAATTCAATGCCCCAATTACCATTGACAAAATGGTCAAGAGCATCAAAATACTCATTGCTGCAGGTACCTCAAATAGAGATACATTCCTAAAAAAGCTAAGACTTATAAATGCCGTAATGGTTAATACTTCGAAAATAAAAGCATTGATTCTTGTTTTAGAAAAAACACCCTCGACGACCGCTTTGTCAAGGTGCGCCACACTTCTACTTTTGTAAAGTTTAAAGCTTCTGCCAATGTAGTATACTGGACGTGTTCTTTTTTCACGAAAATAATTATACCATTTCTGACCGATACCTTTGTTTGTGATTGTAGATACAGGATTAGATTCGGTGATAGAATCGTCTGCATCCTTATTCGTTCTTAAGGGAAAAAAATAGAGAATGCTTAAAAAGATAAAAAGAAAGAAACCTATTACGAAGGATAGATTGTAAATGACCACATCACTTGTACTTGCAAGCTCCTCATACAGCTGAAATTGAGACATTTTGATCAAGTAAACGATGATGTAGCTGAAAGGAATCAAGAAATTATTAATGCAAAAACGAAAAAAGGGAGTGGAGACAACAACAAGAAATGGAAACCTCGGACCAAGCTTAATATAGCTGTATACATTAAACGCCATTGAAAATCCCCCTAATGAAAAACCAAGTAAAGCAAATGACCATAGTCCTACTTCACCTAAATAATCCGGAGAATAAAAAAGAAAGGGTACTCCAAAGTTTGCACCAAGCAATCCAAAAAGAATACTAAAGAGAAGTGCCCAATAGAGTAAACCAAAAAAATTGTACTTGATGTGTGCTTTTAGCAACACAAATGGAAAGAAATCCCGAACAAGTTTAAGGTTTTTAAGCATTACTATAAGTTACTAAAGATATGTCGAATTTAAAAATACCGAGCCCCAAAAATTTAGAAACGATTTGACAATTCTTTCATTGTTTTTAAAAATTGTTCTTGAACCTCATTATTCTTTGCACGATTATCTTTTATTTTCCAACTACCGTTAACAATTGTTCCTTTATTCATTGTTGGATCAGATGCGTATACAAGGGTGTTGGTTAAGTTTTGTTTGCCCGTCATTTTCACCAATGGGTGACCCTCTGACATGACAAGGGCATTTAATGGTTTTCCGCACTCAAAATAATCGGTAATTTTATTTCCCATCGCACGGCTTCCGTTGACTAAAGCAGAATGAATCGCTAAAGCTCCATTGTCTCCGGAAGAGCTATTTCCAAAAGTATTTCGGCTATGAGAGGTTAGGCGCTGACCATAGTCTAGAATACGCAATTCTTCAAAAGGATTTAGCCCGATATGACTGTCAGTTCCAATGGACCAATTCCCTTTTTGAGCTAAAAAAGCATCAAGGGGAAATAAGCCATCTCCTAAGTTTCCTTCGGTTGAAGGACAAAGCACCACATTGGCTTTAGATTTTGCCAATCCTGAAACCTCCGTTTTGTTGAGATGCGTCGCGTGAACCAGGTGAAAATCTTTATTCAATTCAATGTTTTTAAGTAGCCATTCTGTAGGTCTCAACCCAGTAAAAGCTTTACAAGCTTCAATTTCTTTAAGCTGTTCTGCAATGTGTATGTGAAATGGTGTTTTATCTTTTCTAAATTCTGCAAGTCCAATGATATTTTCCAAGGCAACACCTCTCATAGAATGAATGCCAACTCCAGCAGAACAATTTGGATATTTCATTGTCACCTCTGCTACCTTATGGTAAAGATCCAAATAGTCATCAAGTGATTTCGAAAGAAATCTTTTTTGGTCGGCTTGGGCAGGAATGCCAAACCCGCCTTGTTCATAATAGATTGGAATAATTGTCAAATTGATCCCGGCTTTTACAGCTGCGCGTGCAATGCGCTCACTAAGCTCAGCTTTATTGCTATAGGGTTTTCCGTTTTTATCATGGTGGATATAATGAAATTCTGCAACATGCGTGTATCCGTGTCTTAACATCTCTTGATAAAGCATTGCGGCAATGGATTCCATTTGTTCTGGATTCATCGATAAAGCCAAAGCATACATAGACTGTCTCCAGCTCCAGAAATCATTCTTTTTCTGACGGGGATCATGAAGCTCTGCCAATCCCGCCATTGCATATTGAAAGGCATGTGAATGTGCGTTTTGAAATCCAGGCAACGCATAATTTTTGCACTCCGAAGCTTTTGAGTTTGTTGAAATCTCTGTTATAAGACCCTCTTTGTCTGTCGTAAGTGTTACGTTTTCATGCCACCCATTGGCTTGCAGCAATCCTTTAAAATGAAATTTAGCCATTTAGGTCCGAGATTAAATTTTCAAAAGTGCTTTTCAATAATCTTTTGACACACGCGGCTTTTTTTGGGTCGTATGTAGTCTCATTATTAGACATGTAAAGGTCCTTACACATTTCAAGCTGAAGTGCATGAATATTTTCTTTTGGGTTCCCTTTAGATCGTGTGATGTACCCTCCTTTAAAAGGAGTATTGTGTTTTAGCTCAAATTTACCTGAACCTAAGGTTTGAAGTGTTTTCTCAATAAACGCTGTTCCTGCAGTTTTTAAATCGTCGTTGCCTAAAATCAAATCTGGAAAATCGTCTTTTTGAATTGTTTCTACATTTCGTCGGATGGAGTGTGCATCCCAAAATAAAACTTTTCCAAATTCAGCTTTATGCATATCAATTAGCTCATCGATTTTATTGTGGTAGGGCCAGTAATACTGCTTTAACCTTCTTTCAACTTCTTCTTTCCCAGGTTGTTTGTCCTTATTTTTATAAAGTTTTTCACCGAAAAAGGTTGTTGTCGGGCATAGGGAGGTGATGATTCTTCCATCATTGTATAGCGATTGATTTTCAGGGGTTCTGTTTAAATCAATGACCCATCTTGAATAGACTGCTTTGATGACTGTGACTCCCATTTTTTCTGCAAAATCATAAAGTTCCTCAAGAAACCAATCTGTATCGTCTGGCGCTTCAATTAAACTCGATACATAGTGATTTTTTAACTCAACAGGGAATTGAGTTCCACAGTGCGGAATACTCAGTATAAAAGGAACCTTAATTGTCTGGGGTAAAATAAGCTCATAAGGTTGGTTTGTGTCAGTCATTTATTTTGTTTTTCTTCAGCAAATATCACTGATTTTTGAGGGCGCTTTTGTAGGCTTCATTGACTGAGCATCAACAAACACAAGCTCTGTATTTGCCGTAGCGATTAAGGTTGCATTTTGGTCTCGAATAACATAACTAAATTCTATTCTCGAAGACTGTACTTTTATAATTTCAGTTTCTATTTTGAGCAGATCATCATACCTTGATGGTGCAATATATTTAATTGAAAATGTGCGCACTGGAAGTAATATTCCTTCCTCCTCCAAAGCTTTGTATGAAACGCCTTTACTCCGAAGTAACTCGACCCGAGCAACTTCTAAAAATTGTGCGTAGTTCCCATAGTAGCAAAACCCCATTTGGTCTGTTTCACCGTATCTGACACGGACTTCTGTGATGTGTTTTAAATTTCCTTTCATTTTCCTTTCGATAAAGCTAAAAATTTATTACATTACAAAAGCGAAACTATCACTTTTCTGGAAAGAAAATATCTCTTAAGAAAACATTTTAAAAAGTCAATACCCCTAGTGGTTTTTTTTTAACTTTTTTATGAGAACATTTGTACTATGCAAATGCACGACAAAATTGACACTTTTGTTACTGCTTAAATGACCAACTATTAATTTTTCAACTATGAGTAAAAACCACGAAGGTGCATGGGATTCCTGTCTCAAAGTAATCAAAGACAATATTTCATTGCAAGCGTTTAAGACTTGGTTTGAACCGATTGTTCCGGTCAAACTCGATAAAGATGTTTTAACGATTCAAGTACCTTCATATTTCTTTTACGAATGGTTGGAAGAAAACTACATTACGCTTCTTCGCAAGGTTGTGAAAAAACAACTAGGAACCGACGGTAGTTTAGAATACAGTATTGTCATGGAAAACAATAATAAATCTTCAAATCCATACACCGTTAAAATTCCGGCGCACAGCTCAAATTCTCTAAAGAATTCACCAGTGAATGTTCCAATCAGCGGAAATGAAAAGCAAATACGTAATCCGTTTGTGATTCCAGGTTTGAAAAAGTTAAACATTGAATCCAATCTGATACCTGCATTTACCTTTGATAATTTTGTGGAAGGAGAATGCAACAGATTGGCCAGAGCTTCTGGATTTGCGGTTTCAAATAAGCCAGGAGGAACAGCCTTTAACCCATTGTTGATCTATGGAGGAGTAGGCCTTGGAAAAACACATTTGGCACATTCTATAGGTATTTCTGTAAAGGAAAACTACCCAAACAAGACTGTACTATATGTTCAGTCAGAAAAATTTGCACACCAATTCATTGATGCAATTAAGAATCAATCAACAAATGATTTCGTGCACTTCTATCAGATGATCGACGTACTGATTATTGATGATGTCCAATTTTTTGCAGGAAAAGAGAGAACGCAAGATGTCTTCTTTTCAATTTTTAATCACTTGCACCAAAACGGAAAACAAATTGTTTTGACCTCCGATAAAGCACCGGTTGAAATGCAGGGGATGGAGCAACGTTTGTTGTCGAGATTTAAGTGGGGACTTTCAGCAGATCTTGGCACACCTGATCTCGAAACAAGAATAGCGATTCTTCAAAAGAAAATGTATGGAAGCGGTATAGAACTACCCAAAGAGGTTGTTGAATATTTAGCTTACTCTATTAATACCAATGTTAGGGAAATTGAAGGGGCCTTGAATACTCTTTTGGCACAAGCGTCTTTAACCAAGAAAGCGATTACGCTTGATTTGGCCAAGCAAATGGTAGACAAGTTTGTAAGAAGCACTGCTCGTGAGGTTTCTATCGAATACATTCAAAAAGTGGTTTGTGATTACTTCGACCTTCCTATTGAAATGTTGAAATCAAAAACAAGAAAGCGTGAAGTTGTCCAGGCACGTCAGATTTCTATGTACTTCTCCAAGAAAATGACCAAGTCATCTTTGGCAAACATCGGTGCACACTGCGGAGGTAAAGACCACGCCACTGTTCTTCATGCATGTCGAACCGTTGTAAATCTATCTGAAACAGATAAACAATTCAGACATTATCTAGAAGAGCTAGAGAAAAAATTAACCATACAATAAATCAATCTTAAATGTCTTTTTCCTATTATACCGAGTTAATTGTTGTCAGTATATTACTTTTTTTACTCTTAAAAACTTTCATAATTGTAAAAGAAGCGTCAGCAGCAGTAATTGAAAGATTTGGTAGATTTCAATCCATACGAAAATCTGGTTTATCTGTAGTCATTCCTTTTATAGACAACCGAACTGCAACCGTCAATCTTCGTGTTCAGCAACTCGATGTAACTATTGAAACGAAGACATTAGATAATGTTTTTGTTAACCTTCAAGTTTCCGTTCAATATCGGGTACGAAAAGAATTTGTAAAAGAAGCTTACTATTCTTTGGAAGATGCAAAGAGTCAAATTGCATCCTATGTGTTTGATGACGTTCGTGCTGAGGTTCCTAAGCTTGAGCTTGATGATGTTTTTGCAAAGAAAGAAGATATAGCAATCGCAGTTCAAAATAATATCTCGCAAAGCATGGCTGAATATGGTTATGCAATTATCAAAGCGTTGATTACTGATATTGATCCAGACCACAAGGTAAAAGACGCAATGAATCGAATTAATGCGGCTAAAAGAGACCGTGAAGCTGCTCATGAAGATGGTGAGGCAAAGAAAATCATGATTGTAAAGCAGGCTGAAGCCGAAGCAGAGTCCAAGCGACTTTCTGGTGAAGGAATTGCACAACAAAGATTAGAGATTGTTCGTGGTTTCAAAGAATCGGTGGAAGATTTTAAGAAGTCACTCGATACAGTGACCCATGAGGAGATCATGCAGTTCGTTTTGATGACGCAGTATTTTGATACAATCAAAGACATCGGTGCGAATTCAAAAAATTCTTCAATTCTAATGCCACATTCTCCTGGTGGTATGCGAGCATTCCAAGATCAAATTATTTCTGGAACTTTTGTGGGTAATAAATTAAATGAGAATGAACTAAGGTCAGAAGCGGAATCCAAGGAGGCATCTGATTCATAATTATTAAGGGCTATTAACTCAGTTGGTTTAGAGTGTCACCTTGACAGGGTGGAAGTCACTGGTTCGAATCCAGTATAGCCCACTTATTTTTAATCTATTTTCACCTTATCAATACCCGTACTTGCAGATTCGGCAATGACAATCACTTGGTCATTTTGAATAGCTACAGGATTTGGATCGATGTAGTAAACCTTTGTTCTCGCGTCAACATAATTCATCAAACTAGCAGCAGGGTAAACCTGCATTGAAGTTCCAATAATAATTAAAACATCAGCCGTTTGACAAATTGAAATTGCCGCAGGAATCG
>MDSY01027693.1_pt1 | contig 29927 bp, 16 predicted proteins | sample 811131 | NCBI WGS metagenome assembly MDSY01 (sample SAMN05326643, study PRJNA326480) | marine metagenome | isolation source: seawater | place: Atlantic Ocean: South West | collected 2010 | reverse complement strand
GGTCGCGTCCGTAGCGGTGACGAAAGCGGAAAAGAGACGGGGGGAGGACGTAGGGAAGTAGATGGGCAGACAATTGTTGACTTTTTGCAGAGAGCGAAATCAAAATCTCAAAAAAAAAAAAAAAAACTCGTCGAGCTGTCGGCTTTCTCACATCGTTTGGCGCCAACCGTCGTCACGATGATGACGTCCAGCCGCGAGATCGAGATGCAGGCTGCCGCGCCTGCGGCAGCAGGGTACGTCCGGGTTGTATTGTGAAGCGCACACTGTTTACATTCTACTCGATTTCCGGACCGATACACCACCCTATGTCACCCTACTGTCGAACAATGTTGCCGCGGGAACTAACGGCACCCCCTTTCCCCCTTTTCACAGGATGGCCCGCAACGCCCCCGCTGAAATCTCGGAAGAGACCAGCCCAGGGGACGTTGATGTCATCGCGTTACCCCAAACAGGCTGGCCCGGGTTCAAGGAGAAGTTCCTGGCGTGTTTCTGGGAGCTGGAAGAGCACCTCGCGGATCTGTTTGGTTTGAATGACAGTAAGTACCAGTGGGCTGTGGATCAGTACATGGACGAGCGCGATGCGCAGAAGGACCAGGAAGATTTCGCCGCGTTCGAGCAGGAACAGGAGATGGAGATGGAGAATCAGCGAGTGGCGGAGGAGAGCGAGCGGCTGGAGGGGGGGGAAGCGGTAGCGGCGACCGTGCCCTTGACCACAGCGGCGTAGACGGTGGGATGACGACGAAAGTTTTTGCCAAGTTAAGGTATAAAATAAATGTATATCCAAAAGATGATGGCGTGACTAGAGCATCATAAAAGTATTAATATCCCAAGTACCCCCCTTATCTCTAAATACTCGCCGTGGCACCTTCCGCCACTAACTCGATGTTCTTCTTCATCTCGTCGCTCGCGTTCTCGCCGGCGATGTACGTCAGCGCGGTGTTTGCGACGGTCGCCGCCGCGGCTGGATTCCGCGCCCGCTTCCCCTGCTTCCGTTTCATCGCCGCAATCGCTTCATCCCGCGCGGTTTCGAACCTGTATATTTCGTACTCGTAGTCAAAGCCCGTTGAAGCTAACCGTCTTGACGCGCTTACCACGATTTCATCCCCTAACAACCCGTCGCCCTCGAACGCCATCCACGTTAATAAAAACAGCGTTCGGGGCTCTTTCTTTGTTTCATCGCACAAATCGGAAAGAGCCGCGCCGAAGGTTGTACCGCCTGCTTGGTCTAAACGGATCCTGGTGTATTCGTTGTAGGACAGGGATTCGCCGTCGAACCCGCCTTCGGGGGTGAGGAGTTTTGAGATTAAAGACACGACCGGGATAGCGCCTTGCACTTTCTTCACGAGCTTACCCACACTGAAATTCTTCAAAAAGTCCTCCGCATCGAGGTCGTTACTGGCCATGGCGCGGGGGGGGGCACAAATGTGCCTCGGGTTGCGGCATTGCCGCGTGGATCTGGTCAACGAGGTGTGCCGGAATGATGCGAGCCTCGTGACGGACGTTGGGGTGCCTAGAGCGCTCATGGCGCTGTGAGGGGCAACCGATGGGGGCGAGTGAGATCGCCAGTTGGCACATCGAAAATTTCGTTCTTTTGGCCAAAGAAAGCAAGTCGTGGTTGGCGCGCGCCATTCGCGACGGCGCGGGTCAGCGCGCTTGGGTTTTGTGTTTGACGACATGGACGATGCGGTGGAGGAGGACGCGGGTGCACGCCGCGCGCGGCTGAAAGCGCTTAGGGCCGCGGCGGATGCCCAGAACGGTGGTGCATCCATTCCGGTGCAGCCCCCGAGTGCCGAGCTCGGGAAAACGAAACTCGCTAGCCCATTCGCGAACAGCAAGCCTTCGTCCGCACCGATCAGCGGGTTCTACACCAACCCCATGGCGGCGTACGAATCCCATAGGGATGGGAATATATCAGTGCCTGGATTGCTGGGACCGCCGGGACCGCCGGGTGCGCCGGGACGGTCGGGAGCACCGCCTCCCCCATCTCATTTCGGGATGAACTCTGCGGTTCGATTTCCGCCGCCGCCCATTGTGGGAGGCAGAGGAGGGTATGGGGGGAGAGGAGGACGTGGAGGTCGTAACGGTCATAACGGTCATAACGGCCGAGGTCAAAAACGCGAACGCGACTTTGACCGAGGGTTGGACGCATATTACTCGAAATCGATGATGGAGGATCCATGGCGGCATTTAATCGACGCCAAGCGGTGACAAGTCGCATTGGGTTCCAAGGAACATACAGTATCGCATCTAGTCATCATACCGTCATGTAAAATATAGAGCAGAGTCGTGTGACATAGAAACAGAGACGACATGACACTCTCGTGTACGATAAATCACTAGCACTACGCTAGCGTCTCGTCGACCTCCACAGCTGCACGCCGCCCAACTCCCCGTCAACTCCGATTTCCTGCGACGCGTGCGCCGCTTCCACTCCGGCGTCGCCAAAGTCAAGCAACGTGATCGTTTCTGCTAGCACTGTCTTTCCAGTCTCGACCATTACTTCGCGGACGATAACGACGTCGAAGGCGGAGTTTTTGTTGCGTGTCTCTGAGTCATTATCAACAGGCTTCGGGTGTTCCGCCGCGAGTAGCACGATTGGGTAGTAGCCGATTGGTTTTTTTTCCTCAACATCCAAAACTACTCGGTCGAACCGAACCACGTCCTTTAACCCAAATGCCTCCTCTACTCGTTTCCCTTTGAAACTCAAGTTTAAGGTTTTGCCGTTCGGGAACGTGGTGCATGACTCTAAAGTCACCACGTCGTTCTCGATGGAGATGGTTCGAGTTCCTGTGAGAAACGTTCCTTGGGTTCCGAAAAACACGTTAGATTCGGTGAGATCCCCATTCACGTAACGAACGTTATCGTCCCACGTCCCAACCAACTTTTCGAACACGGGGAACGACGCAGAGGCGCGGACGGTACGCGACCGCCGCGGAGACCGCCAGTGAGGCCGCTGCGGCGGCACGAGGCGTGCGACGCCCAGCGCGAGCGCCATGGGAACTAAATTTTCGGGACGACTTCGAAAATATTTCAGTATTTTTCGGTGAACAACGAATTGCCGAAATTCACTTCGCGTCGCGCTCGGGGAGCGCGATGTCCTCCCTCGCCGCGGTCCAAGCGGACGGTTATTACTACCCGCCCGATTGGACCCCCGATGGCGGCTCGAAGAGCTTGCGCGCGACGGTGGGGACAAAGGGGGCGAAAGCCGCTGTGGGCAAAAAGAATGCAAAATTGAAACCTCCCCAGAAAACAATCAGGTTCGAGATGCCCTTCGACGTCGGGTGTGTTAATTGCGACACCACGATCGGCAAAGGCGTCCGGTTCAACGCCACGAAACAGTCTGTTGGGAAGTACCACAGCACCACGGTGTGGGCGTTCGGCATGAAGACCACTTGCTGCGGAACTGTAGTGGAGATCCGGACCAATCCCCAGAAAAGCGACTTCGACTTGGTCAAAGGCGTCAAGAAAAGATTGGGAGCAGGGGCGTGTATTAGCTACGGTGACGAGCCTGGAACCCTGAATAACTCAGGCCAAATCGAGGTTCAGTTACATACCGCCGAGAAAAGGCAGGCGTTAATGGCGGACGGCATGGCACGTCTGGAGCGAACCGCCGCGGCGGGCGCTGAGCGACGCGCTGACCACCACGCCGCGGAGTTTTTCGAGAAAAACGAAGCGGACGGTTTTGACGTGTTTTCAGATAAGGTACCTGCAGGCAAACAGTCATCGCGCGCTCCACACGACGACGCCATAGATAACTCATACTTGCTTCGCAAACAGTCCGATTTATTATTCAAAAACGACTACGACGCGAATCGGCAACTCCGCCGCGCTAATCGAAGCGAGCGAAAAAACAAATTGGCGAACGAAAAAGAAAGAGACGCATTGGGTTTGCCGTCCTCCGTCGAGTTATTGCCCGTGACTGATGGAGACAGGGAAGCCGCGAGACAGGCGTTTAGTGGTGTCACTGGTGTCACTTCCGCTCTTGCCTCTGGCGCGTCTAAAAATCTAGACTCTGTCAAAAGAAAAGCGCGCGACGGGTTCGATCGGGACCGACAGCAAAATAAACGCGCCGCGATTCGCGAATCGTCTATATTCTCGGGACCCGGAGTTTTGAGAGGCAGTGGTTACGCTGGAACGGGTAAAACGGTCGCGTCCTCCTCCGTGTCCCTCTCACAACGGACACGTGCTCAAAAGTCGGACTCCGTGTCCTACGGCGTTCCCGGGATGTCCCCTGTGGTGACAAGACCCAAATCAAACTTGTTTGGCAAAACCTCGGGAGAGCCTTTTGGTGTGTACAGTTCGCCCCGGTCCGCCGCAAAAGGCAGAGGGTACGTCCCCACGAAATTCGCCGCCGCACGGGCGGGCGGATTGAGAGGTGTCGAAGCGCGACTCGCGGTCGTAGCGGCGAGTAAAGAACAACGAGGCGGTGTCTCAAAAAAATCAAACGCTTCGCGCGCCGTCGCGCTGGTGAAACGCTCGAGCGCGAAAATAGGACTTGCGCGCTACCCGAGCGTAGAGTACGGGTAGACTATGTAGCACGGGTAACTAATTGACCGTAGACCATTTTGCATAATATTTGTATTATATCATTCACTTCTCTTCTACCCATTTCTCCAGCGCGGTCGTTCCCACCGGCTCCGCGCCTAGATTTGTCATCGCCGCCCACAGCAGACCCGCGACGCCTTCGTCGACGACCAAGTTTGCGACTTGGTTTTTTTTATTTTCGGTAGCGTCGGTTGATTGGAACAGCTCTCCACCCCCATTAATCGCCACGACAGGCCGGCCCTCGAACCCAAAAGTCTGATGTGTTCCGACATCGCTGTCCATCACCCCGGCGACGCCTGCTTTCTGTAACAAGGCACCAGCTTCGGGGCCTACTAGCGATAAAAACGAGCACTGTTCCGCTAAATCCATACAGTCGTCGCCGGCTGATTGTAACAACGCATCGGCGACGGATGCCGGGGCGATCACTAACAAGCCTCCGGATTGCACGTAACACGTGGCGACTTTACCTTCACTGAATGCGATTGATTTGCCTTGGTTGGGGCCTAGGGTTAGAAGGCTTTCAATTGAGTCCATTGACGCGCCCGCTTCCGTCAACGCGGGAACCGCCGCGGGGCCTGTTAATCGCAACAACTTATACTTCTCAGCACCTCGGTCCACGACGCCTACTTTTCCCTTCAGCGTCTCAAGTTCCAAAGCCACGTCGCCGTAATCAAGCGGCACGCCGTCCTCGTCGAAGTTCGCCCCCGCTTCTTCCTGCAGCCCTTCTAAATCGCCCTCAATTGAGTCGGGCATCAAGGCATCAAGATCGAAGTCCGCGGATTTCGGGACGAAGCGATTTCGGTTGCGATGATGTTCGGGACGTTTGGGGATGTGAGTCTTCGAACAGCGGGGGGATGATTTTAGCACGCCGCGGCCCGGGGATACGAGTCCAATCGAGGACGCGGCACGCATGGCGAACATCGCACTCCACACAGGTCAGGTGTGCGTCGTCGTGTGACGGAGACCTCAACCCTAGAACCTGAAAGCCGATAAAATCAAAGGAGCAGTCAAAACTTTTTCGGTGGGCACCCTTTGTGACGCAGCGTTTGGTTCCACAACACGCCGCGCCCCGGGTCTGCGCGATGGCCGACCCTACGCTACCCCCTCACAAGACGCCCGTCGTGGTTGTCGTGGGCACCAGCACTGAGTGCACAGCGCGGTTCCTCGCAAGGCTGGTTCACGGCGACGATGGCGTCGAAAACTTTCCAACTCCCGCGCAGTACGAAGTTGTGAGATGGCGACTGGACACCAAGTACTACGTCGCGGAGGTGATGTGTGTGTTCCACGAAATGCCAGGGGAGTATTTAGTGAAGGATAACGTGACTGATACGTCACTCGCCAGTGAGGTTGCGCAAAACGCAGAAGCATTAGTGCTGTGTTACGACCCCGCTACAGATGGAACGTTCCAGGCCATCAGTAGATTCGCGGAAGACGTGCGTTTGGCATCTGGGGATATATCTGGGGATACATCCGGGGACGGTGATACCGAACCACTCGATGACCTCACCAACGGCTCTCCCGAGGTTCGCTTAGTGGTGGGTTTATTTCAGAACGGCGATGACGTGACCAGCGAGGGATGCGGGTTCGAAATGTGCAAAGACGTCGCGGATACATGGGCGGCGCGGAGGGGATACGAAAGCGTCGCGGCGGGGGCTGATAAAAATATAGACGAAATAGTCATCGCTAAAAGCAAACAGTTTAGCGACGACGCATCCGGGTGCGACGACGGCGTGGTGCGTGTGCGCAACGCACTAGAGGCGCACATATGGCCATGCCTCACGATGAAGAGCACTGCGGTGAATGGAGTGAAGAGAGATGAAACGAAAGAGACGGAGGGCGAGCGTGTCGACGAAAAACCGTCATCCGCTTTCGGCGAGGATGGGGATGATACTTCTGAAGAATCACCTTCCGAAGACGCGGACGACCTGGAGGTGATGCTCAAGGAGATGGCACGCGTCCGGGCCGCGGCAGGAAGTGCGTCGGACGAAGACAGGCGACGCGCCGCCGCGGAAGCGGCGACCCGAATGATGAAGATGTTCAACGTGGATGGAGACGAAGACGACGAAGATTGATTGTTGATTATTCTTCAGATTATTTCAAAAACACACACTACTCACTTACTCACCGCGCTGCTCGCCGAGACCCCTGCTCCCTTCGCGGACCCACTCACGCTGTACAGCCCCAGCCGTTCGATTTGCGAAAACGTGGTGAGCGGCACTTTGTTGACATCCTTTCCCGAAAACGCGGCGGCGACGGTGAGGTGACACCGCAGCGCGTCGGCGTTGTTGTCCAGGTCCAAAACGCATCCACTATCCGCAGTACACCCGCAGTTAACCTCCGTCCCAGCGCATGCGCCGTGTCCGTCCCCTACGTCAAAGCACGTGTCACTCGTGTCGCACCCGCGGCACGCCATGTCGTGCCACTGCAGGTACGCCAAGCGTCCTTCGTCGAACCGGGCGATCAAAGTTAACGCATTGACTCGGCCGGTGCTCGGTGACAACAAAGATGCGGTGCTCGATGTTGCTCGAACGCGTCGGGGTTGACTCCGGATGGTTTGCCCCAACCCATTCGAGGCGTACGCCACGACGGTCATTAAATCCGCATTCGCGGCGGTCATGATCGCGTTCTCATCCGCCATCGTCGACCGCATGAAGGACATGTCATCCACCTTTGCTCTGTAGACAGCTGACGCTCCACCACCTGTGGTGAGATTCACCCTCCCATTCGTCCCGCAAGGGTTCAAATCGCTCCACCCATCGGTATCCACGTTGGGGAAATACGCGATCCCCACGGTCCACAAATCCCCCTTCGCAACCGCGGCTCGGCCGTCGTAACACGGGTCGTACTCGCCCGCGGACGAGACTATTGCGGGGGAGAGCAGCAGGGCAACCAGGGACAGGGTGTACCTGCAGTGGCGAGACCTCATCATGTCAAAGGTCACACAACGGCGAGATTCGGCACACGCTTCGTCCAGATTTGATCCGTTCCTAACGTGGGTCTGGCCGCGTCTGGAGACGAGGGACAGACTAAGGTTTAGATGCACCACACAAGAGACGCACACGACGACGGAACCGCGTCCAGCGTCCGACGCAATGCGAAACGCGCGTGAGGAAGTGGACGACGATGGACAGATGGGTCTGTTTTCTGAACTCGTGGCGAGTTTTGGCAACGTCTCAATAAAAACGAATGTGAGAAAAAGAGTATTCGTCTACAATGGTTTGAGTCCTAGCATCTCCCTCACCCCCCCTAATGTACACCCCCCCGCCTGCTTCCCCCCCTTCTCCAGCGCAATACGAACCTTTTCCCTACAGCTCTGCATGACCTGCGAAAACTCCATGTACGTCGCTTTCCGGTCAAGCCACTCGTTGTCGAAGACTTCCCAGAATGTGACGTACATTTGCTCAAACGCGAAGTCTGGATTTCCAGAATTATTTCCAGAAATGTCAACCTCGCCCGTCTGTTCTTGTCGGGCTCCTGGGTCCAACAGATCGAGAAACGCCACCGCAGCGGGGGAGGACGGTACTTTGATAGGTTCTGGTGTGCTCCGTTCATCGGTCAAACCGCCATCGCCCCGGTCAACTACTCCTGCACTACCGATTGCTTTTCTAGTCCGCAGCTCCAGCAAATCCACTAAATTAAACGTAACGTTCACCCCCGCCGCGGCGAATGGGTACTCCCACTCGCTCCGCGTTCCTGTTTTCTTTTTCTGAATTCGTTCGTAGGTTTCATAGTCATTCACCGCGAACCACAGCAAGTTCTCTAGACTCAGCACACCACCTGACCGAAAATCCGTCGCCGGGTCAGTCCCCTGCCACCCCATGTCTTTCCACCCTTCGTTTTTCGACGAATTTGGATCTGATGGTTGTAGCTCTTCGCGACCGGGGAAGGTTACCCGCCAAAGCGTTGTTAGTTGCGTTGAATGGTCTTTGTTACCTGCGTCGTACGGTACTTCCACACGCTTGGTGAGTTTCGCCAGCCGAAGTTTCTGGGTTTCCGTCAAGGGTAAAGGGGGCTTGGCGCACAGCCCGAGCGAGGCGAACATTCTTAAGACAAAATCGTGCAAAGCGCCCAACAGGTCGAACGGGGGGTGGGTGTCGTCCCCACCGGCCCCGGCCCCGCCGTCCCGTTCCCCGAAAAGCAAAGGCGCGTGCATGTCGTCTCCATCGCCGCCGGTGGGTTTGCGACGCCGCATCGCACCGACCGACGTCCGGGCGCGGGCTTTGAAATGAAGATGGAAGTGGATGGTGAATTGTTTTCACGTTTCGCGACGAGACGTTCTACTTACGTGTATTCATCTTATTTACCTGCTAGACTGCTAGACTGTGACTGTTTAACTCGCTCGCTTGCTCGTGGGCGGTTCCCACCCTTCTGGCATTTTGAACGGAGGCACGCCTAGCTTCGATTCCCTTACGCTCCGTAGCTTCGCGTCCGCTTCCCTTTCTTCATCGGTTTTAATTTCAGTCACTATGACCACGATGTCTGCATCGCCCTCGTTGACGTCCGCGTGTAGCTCATCAGGTGGGTCTTCATCCAGCCAATACGCCTTGCCTGTTTCGAAGGTAAGGTCGGACACCCGTCCGTCCTCTTCGGTTTTCTTCAACGTGCCTCCAACTAAACCAACAATGCATCGTTTTCGATCATGACGATGCATCTTCAATGGGTTGTTGGGCGAAATCGTAGTCTTCCAGCAAACTGCGGTGTCGTTCTCGAACATAAACTCGCGACTCATGGTGGGTGGACACGGAGGGGGGCTACGGGTCCGACCCGACGATGGCCGTGTCGTCGTGCACACGCCAATGAGAGCGGCGGTGACGTGTTGGAAAGGGTGTGTACGAAAATATTTTTCACGTTTCAAAGAATTAAATATATCCTCATAATAAATCCATTGTTCGTTGCGCCTCGGGGCGCCGGGCCGATGGCGTCGTCGTTGCTGTACGAGGTGTATCTGCACGCGGAGCACGAGGAGGATGCGCTTGGGAGTGGTGAGTTGACACTACCGGAAGATTTTGCTCGTCCGGACACCGCATCTATTGGAAATGAGCCACCGAGCACTTCGGGCAAACTGATTCGCACCGCGGGGCGATTCACAAAAGGGTTGGCTCTACACACGGCGCGTTTAGGGTTGCAACTCACTGTGACGCCCATTCCCGGCGTCACGGACGAGGAAACCACACGCCCTATACTCGCCGCATCCGCGAGAGGCGCCGAGTTAATCGTCGCTACCGGCAAAACCGTCCGCGCATTCCGGGATGAGGATGACTTCCAAAGGCATCTCGCGGTGTTTCAGATCCCGCGCTCTAACGACGCCGACTCAGGAAACGCTGGTCTAAACCCCCGGAGCACTCGATCCAGTGACAGCGTCGCTTTAGTCTCCTGGGCACACGACGGCTCCGCGTTCGCTGTTGCAACGAAACGAGGCGAGGTGCACGTGGTGACCAGGGTCGGTAGACTGGTGCACACGCAATTTGCAAACAATCGACCGCCGTGCTCGCGAGGACGACCGGTCGCGGTGGAGCTCATTCCTGTCGCTGGCGGTGGGTGGGATCTGCTCGTGTTAACGAATAACTGCGCGCACGGTACCAAGGCATGCGTCCACGTGCAAAGGGTTTTCGACGGAAATGTGACTGGTTCGAGTAAGACTGAAACGCATACGAATCAAGGAAACGTCGAGCGCGCCACCGAACGTGTTGTATCGAGCTCGCTTCCCAACGCGCCGTTTAACAACGTGCTCGGCGCGAAGTGGGACAGTACCTCTGGAATTCTAGCAGTTGTCGGGGGTGATATTGTTTCGACGGGTGAAGCACCTGGTAACTCAAGAAGCGCGGTTTGCGGGTTCGAGGGGGACTCGCCTAGTGCGGGGGTTTGGCGGTTCGAGGGCGGAGGGTTGGCCGCCGTCGCGACGCGCGTCGGCGACGTGAAGAGCAAAGTTTCGAAAAAAACAAAAACAGGAGTATTCAATCGGGTCACGCAAATATGCGCACACGCGCTCGGGTCCTTCGTGCCGTCTCGTTTACGTCTCGTCGTTCGTGTTGCCGGCGACGCTCTGGAAATCGCCGCGGTGGACGCTGTGGGCGGAGTGCACGCCTGGCGGTGTTTTTTTTCTGATTCAAACGAGTCAACGGTTTCAAACGAGTCAAAACTAGATTTGTTACCGAAGAGACTTGGGTACGGTATCAATACACAGTCAGTAAGAGACGTCGCGTGGTGGTCCTCCGGCCAACTCGCGGTTTCGTTTGACAGTGGAGACGTCATCGTGATGGCGGTCGACGGAGGCGGCGAAGAAAATTTACCAATCGAAAACCTAAACCTTCTCCACTGCGCTCAAAGTTCCGTTGAACATTTCGAGACGGTTGACACAAAAGGCGTGGACCTTACGACGTTGTGCGGTAGTAGCAGTGCTTCAGATGATTCAACCAACAACGAAACGTATGGGCAAACACCCTCGCGTCGCGTCGCCGTCCTGGAGCTCTTGACTCCGACCATTGACCAAAAAAACGTGAAATGGCGCGTCGCGTCTATCGTTTCCAAAACCCCACAACAAGCGCTTAGCTCGTTACTTGAGTCTCAAGAGTGGAACGCAGCGTTGGACCTTTGTGCGAAACATTCAAACGTTTTGAAACCCGATGACGTCCACAAGCGTCGGTGGCGCACCACTCAACCGTCTGAGATACGAAAAGCACTCGACACGAGTTGGGGGGAAATCTCTGACCGGGCATACGCGGTGGTCGCCGCGACTGTTGCGATGAGCGACTCGTACGAAACGCAAAGGGTGGTGCTGGAGCATGCACTGCGGGAAACGGAACAGTTTCTGAGCTCCGTGAGTGATGACAACGGAGGAATTAAGTCACCAGGAAGTTCCGTGGACTCCACACCGACCACCAGTCCTAACATAACCCCCACGTCGTCCTTTTCAAAAACCAAATGGTCGTGGTGGCACAGACTTAGGCTCGTTATTCTTGCGAAGCTTGACCGGTTAGACGTGTCGCACGCGCTGCGGCTAGGGGCGTTCGGTGCTAAACACTGGTCATCCTTCTCAAAAATGGAAATGAACAACGCGGCGGTCGAGTCGGCGCTACGTTCAGACGCGCGAGGCGCAATCGCAATCGCGCGGGCGTTTCCGCGGTGTATGCTGTTAGGGGCGTCTGATGTTTCAGGGTCTAATGACGATCTAAATGACTCAACAGCGTCTTTGCTACAGGTGTTGGAGTCCTTCCCTGAGCACATGCCTGTTGCTGATTACGAGTCCCTGTTGCCTTGGCGCCAGCCCTGGTGTTCCAACGCGTCGCCCGAAGTCAGCACCCACCGCGCTGGGTTTCGCGTCGGGTCGAACAAGTTCGGCTCGACTAGGCTGGCCGATATCGTTGAAAACGCTGAGTCTGCGAAAGCGCTGATGAATGAAAGGAACGGCGACGATTCATATTCTGTTGCAGTGCTTGCCCAAACCGCTAAAATCAGCCCTGAAGCGTCCGAATTATTACAAACCTCGGGCGTTTTGCTCTCCGCTGACTGGCTACTAAGGTCCACGGAACACGTCTTAGCGGCGTGTGAAACGATCGACGAAAAATTCAAATGGCACTGCGCCGCGTTCCACGAACGAAACGGATGTAGTGGATGGGCGTTACGAAACGCGCTACGAATCGACAACGACACGGGCGCATCAGAAACAGCCTGTGCACTGCTGAATGATGCGTCCAGTGCGTTACCTGAGGATCGCCAGTTAGCGGAGCTGGCGCGAACTGTAAAGACGTTCGCGGCGGCGACGCAACACTGCGTTCTTCCAGATCCAAGAAGCGTGTCGTTTGAAATCCCGCAGGTTTCATTTGCCATGGAGCGTTCATCACCACGATTTAGTGCTTTGAAACCTGGCAGCGACAAAGCAAACACTCCAGCTCGCGAAAAGCGACTGTGGTGCGCTTCTCTCGAGGAGTTTCTCAACTCAAGCGACGCCGAGAAACTTTCCACGGTGCTAAAAGACGGCGAGTTAAATTTCGAGTTCACGGAACAAGCCTTGAACTCGGACGCGTGTCGGGATTTGCTTTCGAACCCTAATGTAAACGGTGGTAATTCACTCCGGCAGTGGCTCGTGGCCTTAGCCCACGGTGAGAAGTTTGACGTCCTGGCGGTGGCGCTGCGCTGGGTCTCGGGAGGAAAGGGCGCAGGGTGCGGGTCTTTGGAAATTTTGGAGGGTGACGGCGGTATGAGCATTAAGTCAGAGAATGACAAAAACAACATGAACGAGGCAAAACATGACTCTGACTCGATGCATCCTACGAACTCCCTGGCTTGGCGTGCTTTGGGCTGCGCCGAGGGTGTCGCGTCTGTGGCACAAGCGTGCGCGCGAGCCACTCCTCGCGGTGATGACCCCGAAGCGAACGCCGCAGCGCTCGTAGCGGTGCTCGATGCCGCGGCTCCGTCGGTGACGAGGGTAAATGCACATAGAGTGACCCGAGCCGCATCGCACGCCGCGCAAATTCTAGCAGCCAGCGGTATCAACGTGACGATTGCTACTGTGCTTGACGCCGCTGAGAATAGTTCTGAAAATGATGTGGACAGCACGAGCAGGGTAAATGCTTATACGGACACCGATAATAAAACCAAAAAACCTATAGAATTCATGAAGCGCGTCGCCGCCGCCGCGGTGCGCGACGCTTCGGGTCCGAACGTGTTCCCAAGGGGCGGCCCTGGCGCATGGTCGCGTGCTTTGTGGCACGATCTGTCCATTCTTCAACTCGCGTTGGAAAATGCAGGCGTCACACGGGAGGACGCCGCGTGCGAGTTGCTCGAAGCGCAGCTGCGGTGTGGCGGCGGCGCCGGCAAGGCGGACTTCGCGCGGCGAACGCTGGCGGAGCTGTGGAGTGGTGAATCCTCTGGGGGCAAACAGTCTGATGGGAATTTTCGCAAACAGTCTTTGGATGATTCAGAAAGCGCTACGGCTCAGGACGAGGAGGATATCACCGTGGGTACCGCAGTGCGGGTCGTAGCAGGCGCCGCTGCGGGTGATATTGTCGCCGCGGCTGGAACCCGTCTGCGCGGCGGATTGGGCGCGCTCGGCGGTATCGTCCGTGACGCGCGCGCAGGCGCGAGCGGAAACAAAAGCATCCACACCGTTTTAGGGGGCGCTATTGGAGGACTGGTCGGCGGGATTGGCGCTACTGTCGCCGAGATGCACGCCTCGGGAGACTTGTCCGGGAAAAGAGAAACGTTGTCTTCAAGTGCTGCTATGGCTAAACAGTCTGGCCCTCCTCCTGCATTACCGAAAGAGCGAGCTTTAAAAAGCGTAACCTCCGTGGCGCGCGAGTTTCTCTTCTCCGCCGCGAGTTTTTCCGACGACGCCGTTGGGCAAACTTGCGAAATCCTCTCCTGCGCGCCGGAACAGGTGGTGGAACACACGACTACCGCTTCGGAATCATTCGAAACCCTTAATTCGCTTCGTGCCATGGTGTTAACCGGGCAGCTGTTACTGAAATTCGGAGTCGACGTCGCGCCTTTAAAATTAAAGCAAGACGGGGTATCTTTTTCTGTTTCTTCCGATGCCACCGTAAAGTTTGAGTTGGTTCGCCTTTGTCTCGAACATGAATACGCGTACAAGAACAACGCTGGTATTTGGAGTCTGGCCGAGGTGTTGCAGTTGACACGCAATGCGCACGACGTGGACAACGTGGAGTTGTTGTTGGGCGAAGCAGCTTTGTCAAGTGGCGACGTACTCGAGGCAGAAAAAAGCGTTTCCAAAGTAATCGAAAAAGGAATGCCGAACGCGTGGCGGTTCGTGTCGGAATTCGTGCAGACAGTGCAGAGCAATGAGGAAAAGCAGGATATGTTATCTGACACCCGTGCACTACCTGGCATAGACACGCTGCGTTGTTTCCTCGCGTTTGCGGTGGCACACGCGCCGGTGGAGGAGAAACCGACGCTGTTGAGCCGGTGGCAGAAACTCGAACTCGCTTTGGTGACGAAAGCGGCGTTTGACGACAGCGCAGTTAGTCAGGAGAATTTAGCATTGACTCAGCCTATAACTGGGTACGACTTTTTGTCGCAAACCGTGGGTCGGGCAACCGCCGACGCTGAACTCCAAAAACCCCGATCCCAGGTTTTGGCGTTGGTGGAGGGAAGCGATGCTATAATACCAAACTTTCCCGGGCTGTTAAATATATTTGCGGAGGCGGAAAAAAATAACAATGACAGTTCCGGGGGCGGGAAAAACACTGGGACTAATTGCCCTGCTGCCCTTGCGTTGTCCTACGGCTTGGGAACCGTCGGTGTGGCTGTTGAGGACTGTGTGCTTGAACCCATCGTACGCGAAATCACCAAAAACACTGTGTTGGGTACGACCGGTGCGTCATGTGCGGGTCAAGTGAACGAATCATTTTCAAATTTGGGGTCTACACCGCCGACCGCGAACATACCGCTGGGGCTTTTGCTTGGGTTGAAAGATTCGAAATCCGTTACACAGATGGTGGACGGTATGGTTAGCAGTAGTACCTCGCAGCTAGACCCGAAAGCCATGCTGGCACTCTGTGCGCGGGCGCACGCGCTTCGGCTCGTGCCCCCCAGCGACGCCGCCAAGCGATCAAACGCGTTGCAAAGTAAAGAGTTGCGAATTTCCAGCGAAGCGCAAAATATCGGCGACGACCACTCCGCGTTCCGGGAATCGCAAAACCGACTCCAACTCCTTTCCGACGCGGAGGCGGTGTGCGGCATGTTACAGGAAGCTGGGGCGATACCCGCAGACAATCAGAGTTTCGTTAATTTGTTCGTGGCGGATGACAGCAAAAGAGCCTCCGCAATTCTCATGCTCGCGGGCGCGGCGCCGCAATTTGCAATTTCTAAAGGACAATTCAATGCATCCATTCGTGACACAGCATTTCAAATTGCGGAAAGGAATGGACTGGATCTTACACAAGTTGCTGTTACGCACGCCGCCGCGACGTTACAAACGATGGACTCCACGGAAACCGATGATTTAAATGTCATTCGCGAAAGTTTACCTTTTCTGGAAAAACAGTTTGCACGCGATCCAGAACACGCCATTGCCGGTTTGACGAATATCGCTTGGAAAACTTTGCAGAGCTTGCAAAGCCCGCACGCATCGTACGGAGCCGCGCACGCGGTGTACTACGGGTGGCTGAAAAAGTGCAGACTGGGGCTCTCTGCTAACTGTTTCCGCGCCGCGCGAGGCGCAACCGACGCTGCGCAAAAATCTCAAAAGGAAGAAGAAGCGAAACGGCACGCCCGGAACGCGGATGCCGCGGATGCTGCTTCTATGACCGCACAGAAAATAGAGTCTATGGCACAAAGGGCTTCTTGGTCGTATAGACTAGGACCGGTGCGTATATCTGCGTTTTTAGGTAAGGAAGGGTTCGACGCGCCGCCTGGGGGGGCGCACGAAATTCTAAAAGCGTTCGTGGAGACACTCTCGCCGGCGGCAGCGGCGGCGACTGTCTCCGCGGCGTCGTCCGCGGCTGCGACGTCAGCTGCCAGTGCGCTTGCACGTGCCGTAGCGAGCGCCCCAAAACTTCCCCCTGGCCTCGATGAGTTGCCCGCGCTCACCTCGGCGGCGTCGTTAGCTGCGGCGACGGTGACACTTCGCCCCGACATGTGCGCTGGGGGTCGCGCACGAGCGTCTCCTGAAGCGCGCTGGGCCGCCGCGGCTAAGCATTTCTGTGGAATGCTCCCGGTTGACCTGGCAGCCTTCACGCGCCACGCCGTGTTCGCCGACGCCCCCCACCCGTTTAATCGGTTCGGTGAGGTTTCTATGAGCAAACAGACTGACCAAGAAACGTCAAAAAGTTCCTTCGCCTCGGAAGCGCCCCTCGCCGTTCGCGTCGCGGCACTGCAACAAGCGCTCATGAAATTGAACGAGAGAGGTGCTAACTCAGACATTCAGGGGTTAGCTTCATCGATTCGAGTCTCGTTAGGACGACTTGAACTAGTCCAAGCCGTGCGATCTTCAACTCCTTGTATAACTCCCCAGTCGCTCGAGGATTTGGAAGCGGCGGCGTCGGAGAAAATATTTTCACTGAAGTCTCTTTTCGAAAAGTGGACGCGCTCAGGGGAATCCGCAAAAGCGATGTTCGCCTTTGCCGGATGCGATGCTTTAACGGAGCATTGTGAAGCTGATTCAGTGGAATTGAACCCGGTGGAGTTGATAACTAACGCACTCGTGTCCGCTACGAATGAAGCGTGCGCTTCGTTGGCGAGTAATTCTTGCAACGAGAAAGAAAAACTAACTCTCGTCGTGTTGAGCGTTTCTTTGGATACCCAGACGACGAGTGATGATGCGGGTGATGCAGTAGTAGACACAGCACTCACAGCCGTGCGTGGCTTGGTCTTCGGCGCGATTCGCAAGTTTGCATCTCGGTCTGATGTCCCACCCGCCGCGAGAAGCGCCGCGCTTGAGGTTCTAGCCGAAGCTTTGCAAAGCCAGTCAAAGCGAACAGAACAAGTAACGAGTTCTGGACATACCGGTGGCCACGAGTCAAGCCCGGTCAGACTAACTACCCATACAAACCCTTACCCCGAAACCGTTTCAAACACAGAATACTCCGTTGCGCTTCTCTGTATGCGTACCTCCGCGGCGGCGGCGGGTTTGGGTCTCGACCCAAAGCTCACCGAGATTGACCCTACCACGCTGGTGGACGCCGAGAAATCCAAAGCTTGGTTCCAAAATCTTTTACGCGAAACGCAATCGTTTGACGCAAACGCGATTCAAGTGTTCATCAACATTTTAACGTTGTGGGACCGAGGCACGGAAACCCTGGCGTGGGTGCAACACGCATGCGTTCCGGGTGGACACGTGATGAATCAAATGCGAGTCGCGCTTCTTTTGAAGGTTTTCGAGGCGTGTCCGAAAAACGATTTCAAAAGTTTCGACGCGGCGCTTTCGAGTTTAGTGACGTTTACGGGCGAGAGTGTTTTTTCAAACAAACACGAAAAGACGACTGCGGTTGACTCAGGGAAGAACGTTTCAGAAGCGAACTCCGGCGACGGGTGGGGCGACGACGGGTGGGACGACGACGGGTGGGACGCGAAACCCGAGGAGTTATTGACCCAGAAATCGAAGGTGGAGAAGTCGGTGAAAGCTCCCGATGTCGATTCCCTCTTTTCATTGCGCGAAGCGCGAGCGTTGACGGACTTTGCATATCGCGCGGGAGGTACAATCGCGTGCACGAAAACGGCGCTCGTTCTTCCGTTTCGCGATTTATGGCAAGAATCATTGGTGAACTTAGAAACGGAGCTCGAAGTGGACGATTCCTTAGCCACACTTCTCACGATGCGGTTACAGTTCATCGCGAGCGCCAACGTCAACGAGTCGTTCCGACGCCGGCTTTTGGAAACCGCAGTCGCGAAGATTGCGACAATTTCAGAGTCCTCCGAAACGCACGCGTTGCTGACTTACGCGGTTGGAACTTTGTGCATGCAACGGCAGTATGAATTGGCGACGCGGTTGATTTTTGCCCTAACGAAAACGCACACATCCATCACCCAATCGGCGGATGCGATTCCCGCCGTGGCGACGCGATTTCTAGCCGCTCAATCGCGAAAAAAAAACGAATCGACTCCGCGGCTCGATACCAGATACGGTATTAGTGAGATGTGCGAAGTATACGCGTCTGCGTATGCCGCCGAAGCGTGCGCTGAGGGGTTGCGGCAAATAACAAGAGATTTGAGGTAGACAAAGAGAGTTATGAATACGATAAGATAGCAACTTGAAAAAGCGACCGTCTGGGCGGTCTTCTTCACAAAAATAACAATACCTTTTTCTCTTTTCTCTTCTCCTTGTTCCTCAACACCTTACGCGGTGATTTTCCACTCGTAGTTCCCGCAGTTCATGGCGGTTTGCAGGTCCTTCTTCGCGGTGAGTTTTTTCGCGGGCGCGGTGTTGGTGAGGAGCGCCTCGATTTGCGTTTTCATCACGGCTCTGTACTTGGAGCGGACACCCTTGAATTGGACGTACCAAACGAACCCGGGGATGCGTTCTTGTGCCATGAACGTCTGGATCTCCTTCTTGGTGCCTTGGTGGTGCACGAACGCGCCCATCAGGGTAGGGTCCATGACCTGCATGATCTCTCCGACCTTCTTGTTGACCTCCTTAAAGTCGAAATACGCGCGCATCAGCGGGACGCAAATTCCCTCCTCCTCCGTTAGGTGGGCTTTCATCATGGCAGTGTAGGTGTCGAACACGGTGGTGACAGCGGCGACGGAACCGCCCACCGCGAGCTTGGCAACCTCATCAGTCACCGCTGTCAATACTTTCAACAATTCGTCGTGGTCCGCCTCCAGCTTAGCAGGGTAGTTCACCTTTTCCTTCAACATGGGGGTGAACAAATCATCCTCGTGGCCGTGGTGCAGGTGCACCAGTTTCTCATGGCCGGTCTAGTACGCCGAAAGCGCATCGACTTGCCACTGCGCCAACTCGCCGCTGCACGCCGCGGGACTCGCGCCGAACTTGCAAATCTCAGCCCTAATGGTGTTGTGGATACGGTACCATCTGTGGAGGGGAAGGAGGGGAGGGTCAGGGGTCAGAGGTGGAAGTGGTGGGAGTGAGAGTGCTCGCGTCGGGAAACAACGAACCGTCGAGCGGAACGAAACGTCGCGAACGACAATTGACGCAGTCCCCTTACCCGTCCGACTTTTCGGGGTAGTTCCACGTGGACTCCTTGTCCGCGGCGGTGCCGTCCTTGGCGTACGATTCGATGTTGTCGAGAGGCATGGTGGTGGGTATGTTCTCGTGGGTTGAGAAGTGAGCGCGGGGGCGGCATGATGTTCTTTCAATGCTTTCTTGGACGACGGAAAAGCGGCAAGTAGGACACAAAAATGGAAATCCGCCAATCACGACGCCATCGCTGGCGGGGAATGCGGTATCTTGCATCTCGTTGTCAGATGTATGCCACGAATGCGTTCGATATATCCTACCCCTTTATGACCCCTATCGTGTTAATTTTCCATCGGGAAACGAAATCGAGACGTTTTCACGTCGGCACGCTACGACTCGTCATTCGCTCGGACGGCGCGCTCCAACGCAATGTTCGCGTTTAATTGACCACGACCGGCGTTCTGTACGAAGTATGGCACCTCCCCTCCCCGGGCTTCGGCTGAATTTACCGCCGATACCTGACGATGACGCGCGTTATGAAAGGGCGGATTTAGAGGCGTCCCGGGATGTTGGGGACGACACATTCTCGGAAACATCAACCGTGGCCAACCAGGATTCGTTCGACTTCGCGCCCGTATTCGACCCTGTGTGGGAAGAGCCTGGTGCGGGTGGGTTGCAACTGACGGAAACACGCGGAATGAGGGAGAAACGCCGCGATTTGACCTTCGACGACGATAACGAGTCTTCTGTTCGTCCCGAAATCTCGCACGTTTCGCAAGCCGTCGTGCCCCCCGACCATTCGCTTCGCCAAGCTCTGGCCCGCCCGAGGCTCGCCGCGGTTTCTGTCGCCGCGATTCTCATGACGGAGGATACGGAAGAGAATCAGCCGTGGAGTTTGGCAAAATCCACCCCTGTAGACCAGGATGGCGTCCGTACGGGGAACGACGACAGGGACGATGTCTCATCATCATCGCAAGCCACCGATGTCCCAACAAAAAAACAACAACACGTTGTGCTTCCCGACGCACTTCTCGAGAACAGGGATGACCGCGATCCGAGACGAGCGAAAAGAAGGGTTCCGAGACTTGCGAGAATTGTGAAAAACAGCTGGGCGTATGATGGGCTTGACGACGACAATCAAGATGATAATCGTTTGGGACGATTCGTGGACGCGTGGCGCGTGCCGGTAGTCACGGATGACACGAATCCAGAACAAGACTTTGTCCCCAGCGCGACTCACGGAAACGCGCGGTGGACGGAGGCTGCGGCTCAATTAATGACCCCTGCTTTAGGTGAAGCGCTGATCGAGGAAGAGGAATCGAATGCGGTGAAGGATGATACCGAGGTTTTGGAGGAGGTGAAGGATGATGAAGAAGTTTTGAACGATGAGACGTCGGATGGCGTTTCCAAAGTTCGTAAAGTCGGCCCTTCGCAACGGTACTTGACCTCCACGGAAATCACGGAGTATTACAAAGCGCGGCTAGCCAAATTTCTGAAAAAAACAAACGCGCCTCCGTCACGGAACCGAAGCCCGAAAGCCACGTGGAACGGGGACAGGCCTGGGTTGTGCAGGCTTGCTGCAAAGGTTGAAGAAGGTGGTAGCAAAAAACAATCCCAACAGGTTGGCAAACAACACGAGTGTTTTTTATCGCGGACGTACACCGAAGGTTTCTGTTCCCCCGTGGCGTTCGCCGCGTACCCGTCGAACGACATTCTGTGCAAAGCGTGCGGGGACGTGGCATGGGACCCGGTAAGATATCCAAAGCGAGAAGTCCTAAACTCAGAGCTGGATAACTCAAACTTGTGGTGCCGGGATTGTTTACACGTGAACGGCGTTTTGAGCGGTGAAAAAGTAAAGGATTTGGAGACAGACGAAAACGTCGTGACTCGGATATCGTTAAAACGCGTGCTATGCAGACACGTGCTTGTTTGCGAAAGAATTGAGGTTGAGGGTGAGGATGTTGATGCACAAGAGTTAGGCTCAGATGTAGAATCTGTATCAGATGTTGAATCTGAACAGTCGGCGGAGTCGGGTTCGGTGCGTTCGATATCGGTCCGATCGTCGAGAGCGTCAAAAAAATCAAGAAAACCCAAGCAGCCGAAATTCGAGTTACGTTGGACCATGGATTCCGTCGCCAACGGGTGTACCGATTCAGGCCGTTTGTGCGATCGCGTAACATTGGAACGCGACTGCTCCCGAGCGATAATCGTCTGTGGCCTTCCCGAAGGCGACTCAAACCCCAGGGACGTGTGCGACTTGCGTGTACGGTCCGGGGACTTTCAAGCGCACAAAAGTGAGTGCAATTTTCGGTTAGTCACGTGTTCGCGAGCAGACCAAGGCTGCTGCCAGAAAATACGCGCCAAGCACGAAAAAGCGCACTGGCGCCTTTGTGAACACCGGCCGTTCGCGTGCCCTAACCGACCGAGGTGCAGCTGGAGAGGAATGCGGAAAGAAGTCGACTCACATTTGCAAAAAAAGTGCGCCTGGGAAGTTGTGCCGTGCGGTTTGGTGGACGACGACCCAGACGGGTTGATAGGAAAAAGACAGATTCAAAGGGACCAGTTGATCGGTACTGACGGTCGGGTATACAGCTTCGGGGGCGACTCTATTCACGAGCACGACGAGTACGACGTGAACCGGTCGAAGCGGAACAGCCTACGATCGAAATCCAAAGGACAAGGGTTAGGGTTGATACAGAATGGAGGCGAGACAAAATCGCGGCGGCAAAAAATATCCTCCTTCGCGTCGGCGTCGAGCTACGAAAGTTTCGCGACGCTCGCTTCATCGTCAAAAATGAAAAGAGGCTCCAAACACTTGGAAAAAATAGAAAGAGGCGAGCAGTGTGAAGTTCGACTCACGCGGTGCAAGCTCACCGCGCACAGGGTAGTGTGCAGGTTTCAAAGGGTTAAGTGCCGGCACTGCGGAGCGCCTAGGGCGTTAAGAAGAATGGGACAGCACGAAGCGGAGTGTGAGGAACGCAACAAACCCTGCGAAAAGTGCGGTCAAACTATCCCCACCGACCAAAAGGAGTTACACTTGCGAAGCATATGCCCTGAAGTGGATGTGGTGTGTGCGTTTGCGCGGTATGGGTGTTTGACTCCTGTAGTGTCTCGACGGGAGTACAGTGAACACGCGAACAAGTGTTTGCACTTACACTTGAACTTGTTACTGACTTATGATAAGAACGCGCCGCCGCCGGAGAAGACGGCGGAAGGCGATCCGTATCCGGATTTGAGTTTGTTTGCGGAGACGGGTGAGAAGGATATTCAGAGTGCTTCAAGCAACGCTTCCAATGCTTCAAAAACTGCCGTCGATGGATTCAGCTCGCTCGTGACTAGGCATGAACTGACTCGCGCGGATTTGTTCAAAGTCAAGACGGTCGCGCTGGCGGCATCATCAGGGGCCATTACCGAAGTCGACCACGCGATCGAGCAAGTTCGGCACGCGGACACCAAGCGCGCGGATGCATTCAAGTTGGTGAGACTCGAAATGCAAACCGCAAAAGATGCGTTCACCAAAGAGTGTGCACAAGCGATAAGTAAAAGCAACGCGTGTGACGAAAAAACTGAGAAAATAATCTCGAAAACGCTGAGCGAGTCGAACGCTACGCGAAAAGAAATTGAGCACACGTCAGCGGACCGCGACGCGTTCGACGCCATAACGAAGGAAGTCACGAACAGGGTATCTGCTATAGAACACACGGCAACGAACTATAGCAGAGATCTAGGGTCAACTTTGACGAAGCTATTAGCTGTCGTAGCGCCTCACCTGACTTTGTTACCAACGATGGAGGCGAAGGTTGCGGAGGAAACCACGGGGCTTCATTCGCGATTGGCAAATTTGGAATGGGCTGCCGCCGATCGATCAATCGTACTTTGGGAGAAAATAGAAGACGCGCGGGAGGAGTTTGCTGGTAAAATAGTGCCGAGAGAGATTGCGCACAGGGCGCTGTGTCAGAAAGTTTCCGCCCTGGAGGAGAACGAGTTTATCAATGCGAAGGAGGACCAAGCAATTCGAACGCGCGCGAAAGATTTGAGGATTTTCATTCCGGAAGAGGAACCATCATCAGATCTCATCGCGCCCTCCACGCCGCGGGGGGCGGGGGAGGAACAGAGAGAGGCGTTGTGATGGGTATACGTTGGGGAGGTAGTATCATAGCTATTTATAGTCACCGTAGTTTAGGAATGTATTGCCTACGCTCACTGCCTCACTCGCCAAAAGAAAACAGAAAATTTGACCGTTGATGACCGTTACTTTGGAAATCACAGTGAAGCTCTCGTCCCGTCCGATGCTTACTTTCGAAAACACACCAACGGGCACCGCGCACGCGACGCTCGTGTACCGCGACCGCCGGCGTTTCGTCGTCCCCTCGACGATGCCGCTTTCGAGCGCGTACTGGAGCAACGGCGGCGGGGCGCGAACCGCCCCAAACGGGAGTTACGCGGCGAGCCACCTCCCCGGTGCCTCTCCCCAGATTCTCCCCGCCATCCCGTCGTCCGAGGATGCGGTTGCGTCTCTTTCCGAGATTCAAGCCGCGTTGTTACAACCAGGAGGCGGGGTGATCCAGCAAACACGCACGCCTTTAGTTGACGCCGGGCGGCAGTACAAACTCGGGTATGAGCGCCAAATGCGTCACAACAAGGTGACCAGCACCACACGCTTAACCCGCATCCAGGAAGTGCGCGAGCAGGAAAAGCTCTGGGCGCGGTTCCAAGCCCGGGAGTTCAGGGCCGCGGTTCACGACCACCACGACGAGTTGACGCACCAGCTACACCAGGGCTGGCTAGCAGCGAGGAAGGAGAAGCAGCAGCAACTGGAGCGTGATTACTCAGGCGCGGTGGTGGGGGTGGGCAAGGCGCAGAGGGAAGCGGCTGCGATGAGTAATGCAACAGCGAAAAAGCAAAAACAAAAGGAACAGGCGCATAAACGTTTCGACGCGGATTTAAGTGCCTTGGAAAGACACAAAACCGCGCTCGGCCGGGAGTTTGAAATGTTAGACTCGGTGGATAAGCCGTACTTCGTGGCGAAGGAACGACAAGTGAAAGCGATTCAATTGGCGGATAAAACCCGATCTGAGATGCGGGAAAAAGCCGCCGCGTTCGCGGATTCCGAAGAGGGTCGACGACGGAAACTAGTCAAAGCGTTGACCCAAGAAACCAATCAACGCGTAGCGCGACCGCTACGCGCCGGTCTTCACAAGCAAACATTTAAATCCACGCACTTCAACGACCTGGTGCTGGACCAGAGGACCGGCGTCGCAGTTGGCGTGCGGAGCGTGCGGAAAAACGGATCTGGCAGAGGCGACAAAGATCAATTCGATTTCGTGCCCGCTGCGGCTGCGACGCAAAAACTGGGGGGCGACGCGGGGATCGAAATTAACATTTACGCCAAGAAGTCAGGTAAGACAGAATATAACGAAGGCAACACAAGCACTACCCCTTCCAGCGCCTTCTCTGCTGCTTTCGAGCAGGAGAAGCAACGTGCGGAGCGACGCGATTCAGAAATTAAGCAGTTGAAGGCGAAGAAAGCCAAGGAAGCGTCACGCGCGAACTTCGCGGCGCAGAGACAACGCGCGGTCAACTCTAAGCGCGAGATGGCGGTCAAGTTTGACTTAGAAGCGCGGGCAGAACGGGCGCAGAAAGTCAAAGAGATGGCCAAGGGCGGGGGGTTGATAAACGCCCCACTGTTGCGCAAGTGGAACGCGGAGAAGAAAACGACGGACACGTTACGGGCATTTGAAACGGCGTTTTCGGAAATCTCAAAAGCAGGTGAGGGTGGTTCTGGGTCTAATAACTCAAGGAATGGAGGTGGCTCTGGAAGTGGTGATCATTCTTCTTCTCGCAAAGCCACTTTTGATGATGAGGCTCCTTTCGACGAAGCCGAGAACACCGGCGCCGGGTTCGGAGATTTGTTCGACGAGAATGCGGAGGAACAGCGGCTTGATAACTTGGGGTTGGAAAACGTCTTGGCCATGGCCCTGGGAGCGAAAACACCGGTGGAAGACAGTACTGCTAGAAGAGTTCCTACAAGAACGCGAGAAGGCGCGCCTGAGCTGCTTGCGCGACGCGGCGTGGTGGGATCAACGATGGACGAGATCGCCGCCGTCGTCGCCGCAGGCGAGCGCGCGGTGCCGTCGCCGCGAAGGCCGTACGACACTCGGGTGTACGAGGACGATTCGGATGACGATTTCGTGGGCGCAGCGGGCGGGGCTGGGATGCCCGTTTCCGAAGTCCTGGACGAGCAAAAGCTTGACCGCGCCGTGGCCGCGGCGGCGGAGCACGGCCGGCGCGCCGCGCTGGCCGCCGTGTCTCCTGACCCCGTCGGCGCGGCGTCGGCGGCGGCGCAGCTCAGTGATATGGCACGTTCACTGGACAACACGGCAAACAGCCAAACTTTCTCAAAGAGCTCACTGAATCTGAGTGAAGACACGAGCCACATGTTCAGCAACACGATGGATGACTCGGGTTTGCAAACTGAGGTGACGGTCCCATTCGGGTCTGAAATCACAAAGGGTAGTTCTTCGTCGGGCGACGCTGAGGCTGAGATGAGGGCATCGTTGGCGGCAACCGCGGCGGCGATGGACCGCGTAACACGCGAAGCAGAAGAAGCGGAGAAAAAATTGGAAGCCGCATCCAGACGTGCGTCAGTTCGACCGCAATCCGCGTTTGAAGACACGGGGTCAGCGTCACCGTTACCCAACAGAGTGGACGTCCCGGAGCTGAAACCGCTGGACGCGATTCTTAGCGCGCTCGGGGAACAAGTCAGGTCGTTGGACGCGGCCGCCGCAGGTGCCAGTGCACCTCCTCCGTCGTCGAAGTACACGAGCTCAAGCTCAGGGGACAACGCTTCGCTGGACGACAGCGCGCTTTACGCCGCCGCCGCCGCCGCGGCGAACAACAGCGCGCCCCCTTCATCACAGACGTTTGGCGACGTCTCGACGCACTTACCTAGTACGCCCGGTCTCGATTCCATGGCATCCCCCTCTGGGGTTCCCGGCCAGACCCCGCAAAGCGAAAACGCGCCTGCGTATGGGTTAAAACCTCAGCGAGATGTTCATCTAGGGTACGGTACCTTGGATGTCGCCGCCGTCGCGGCACGCATCGCCGCCGCCGCGGTGGCAGACGCGGCGCCCGGCGAGGCTCCCGACGCGACGGCACGGCGCGTGGCTTCCGCGATGGAAGCCGCGCTGGGCGGGGCGTTCACAACTTCGAAAAATAATGTACGGAACTCACCTGGCGTGCTGTGGGACGAACACGACACGAACCCTGATTCCTCATGGGCGCAGGCGCTCGGACAGCTGGAAGGCGAGTGGGCGCAGAGCTTGAATCTTTCCAAAGCGCCCGACTCTGAGGTCAAACAAAACAGAAACCAATCGTTCCAACAGTCACCTTCGCGGTTCGTGGGCGTCGCGTCTGAGGACCCGGATGACTTTTTCCGGGAAGCGGAGTTGCTTGCGAACGCAGCCGCGGAGGCGGAAGAGTCGCAACTGGATTTGGAAAGCCATGAGACGAAATACTCATACAAAAACACGCGAACGCTCGCGGCGCCGCTTCGCGTTTCCGAGCGCGACGACGACGACTCGTGGTCCTACGTGGGAACAGTTGGGAGTTCAAAGGCGCCGACAGTTGTCAAAAACAATACCTTTTCCGTGGATGGCAGGTCGCTTGTTGATTTAGCCAACGCGCTGGACCAGAAATCGTTTGACGATGGGGAGGGCTTCGACGACGAAGGGTCGTTCGACGAACAAACAAACGACTCGTTTACCGCTTTCGAGGAAAGGTTCGGTGCGGATAACTCCCTGAATAACTCGGGAATAACTCAGGAAGTTGTGGAATCGTCCACCGCTCAACCGTCCCCTCCTCAAAGAACCGAAAAAAACACCGCCGCTGTTTTGGCGCGAAAAACACAAGCCAAAGCGTTGCGAGCGAAAGCGGCGGAAGCGGACCGGAAACACAGGGAAGCGCTCAAGTTCAAGACGACGAAGGAGAAAAAAACAAAAAAAACCTCTACGGGCAAACAGTCGGGGAAGAAAACCAAGCCCACCGCTGTGTTCAGATGATAGAGTAGGGTCAGAGCATTGTAGTGTCATACATATCATCATACATTCGTCATACATATCATACAAGCAGATGAGATATTTCGTGCAACTATCACTAGTCCACTTCTACTGTGCTTAATTCCCTTTCTTTTCCTTCTGTTCGCGTCGGCCGAGTTGACTATTTTTCTCGCCAACGAACGCGCTCATCACCCCGCATGCTTCACTCGGGTACTCCTTTTTCGCCATCTCCGAAACTTAGGTAGCATCGTCTGGGAACTGCGCACGCCACTCCGTCTCGATTGATTTACTCAAGGAACTACTCAAGGATTTGCTTTTGGCGATGAGGTTTTCGGTTTCCAGCGCGAAATTGGACTCGGCGATCGTTTTCTTTACTTTTTCGATTTTTGGGGCGAGCTCGTTTTGGGAAAACTCGTCCAACTTCTTCAGGGAAGTATCGAACCAGTCGTTGAAACTGTTCGCGATTACGTGCACGGCCTTGTCGAAGTCGTCCACGGGGTCGACGTCGTGATTTTCACAAGACTGGGACGCGTACAAATCTGAAGAAGCACCTCCATCGTCGTCCACAAAATCTCCAAACTCAAACACGCCAAACTCCGAGTCCCAATGTGTGGAGCGTTGTCTTTCGTGTTTGTATTTGCGATTCCGGAACCCGGGCGACGCAACAGAGGGAGTGCTGGGGGGGGTCGGGTGTTCCTCCGTGTTATCGATATCACCGGAAGTAGGGTGGTCATGTGTCCTATGAGCAATTAGTGTGGTCATGACGTTGTCGTCTCCAGTAGTGTCATCGTCATCCGCGGCGATACTCTCTTCGGGCAGTGCCTCTGTTTCCCCACTCTCCCCACACCCTTCCGTCTCCTCGTCCACCCAGGCATCCGCCTCTTCATCCGTCACCGTTGACATTTCTGGTTGTTCAGGAGCCGCCGTGGAAACAGTGGCATGACATGCGGTTGTTAGTTCCACCTGTGAAACATCCTCGTCCTCCAAAACCTTTCCCCCAACGCTTCGCCCGTCGCCAACCAAAACGCGACCGCGACGGTTCCGACTGTTTACCTGTGCGCTCGAATTTAAAACCTCACCCGATTCACTTTGCGTTTCCGTTCCCGTATCAACCGAAGCATTACTCGCCAGCATTACTTTAAACCGCCCAGGTGCGCAGTTGGTCTGCTCGATTTGCCGAAGCGGCGCGCGCTTAGTTGGCGGCGTCTTTTTAGTTTCAGTTTTCGTCGAGACTTGAAAGTTTTCAGATTCATCATTCGCTATCGTCGTTGCTTTCGAATTCTCATCATCAGCACACGGTTCTTCCGTGCGTGACTCTTCTGCCCCTTGTTCCACCAGCGTCGGCTTCAGCACTTCCCGGATCCTACCCAACCGCGCGCGGTACTGCTCCGCTTTCGAGGCCACCGCTTGCGCTAGCTGTTTATCACTCTCTAGTTGCAAATACAAATCAAAGTGTTTCAGCGCGCGTTGGTAATCTCGCGCCGCCAACTCCACGGAACCGGCGTGGTCGAAATCAACCGCGGCGCGAACTAGTTTCGTACCCGCGGCGCGGGAGTGCACGCGGAGTTTATCTAAGGGCTCGCGGCGAGACACGTGATGCACATGAACACGCGAAGACCCGGAAGTCGATGTCTGTTGTTTTGAGTTTCTCAGGTGATTCTTCGTGTCGTCACTTCCGTTCCGCGGTGGTTCGCGGGTAGCGTTGGTACTGACGCCGTTGTGTTTTTCTTTCGCGTTTCCACGTCCTTTCGTTGACCCCTGAACCCCTTCTTTCGTAGAAGCGGAGGATTGCCCAAACCCGCCCCGGGTCTTGCGCTCGGGGTGCGGCGTCGTACATTGCGGATCTTCATTCTCCGAGCCGGCACCAAAATACCGGCGCCGAGGTTTGATCCGGGGCAAAAGCACAGCGCGCGAGGCCCCCATCAAAGACTCGCACGCCACACGGACACACGTAACCTACTCGTCCTAACCGCACGAACACTTTACCCAACTCGTGCGCTCGCGCGAGTGGCGCACTCTGAGGTGGTGTCACGTAGAGGCAATCTCGCGACGGTTTCACTCGAGCCGTCCGAGAAACGCATCGCGCAGAGGGGAACGTTTTTGTCCTAGTTGACGGTCTAATAACTGAAGCAAATTTTGGATTCGTCTCTATCGATGAAACGAAAAAAGTTTCGGAGAACCAAAAACACGAAAGCAAGATGCATTCCTCTTCAATGTCGGGCACGCGTTTCTCCGGCATCGCGGTCGCGGCGGCGAACCGCCGCGCGCTTGTGAACCAGGAGCGGGAAGCCGCACAGCGAGATGCATCGCACGTGAAAACCCTGAACCCGAAGGAAGAGGCTTTGCTGGCTTCGATTCGGAGCCAACTGCTTGGGGGTGGAAAGAAAAGCGGCGGCGGCGGGGCGCCCAAGATGGGTTCTGCGAAGACAGTGAAGGGGTCGAAGGGTTTGACATGTTCCGGGAAATCGAAGGGTTCAAGTGCGAAACAAGCATCCGCATCTAAAGATGGCGTCCGGCGGTACGATGACTTGGATGACCTGGAGGATGACGCGGGTAATGCGTTGGACGGGGATTCGGATGGCGAGACAAACGCGGTGGTTGGATTGAAGGTTGGATCCCAGTCGTCCCCTCCATCTCCTCCCCCCCCTATGGAAAAGAGATTCCTGAGCAAAGCTGAACGCAAGCGGCTGAAGAAGCAGAGGCTGGGACAGAAAACAGGTGGTGATTGGGGG
>MDSY01059594.1_pt1 | contig 29942 bp, 22 predicted proteins | sample 811131 | NCBI WGS metagenome assembly MDSY01 (sample SAMN05326643, study PRJNA326480) | marine metagenome | isolation source: seawater | place: Atlantic Ocean: South West | collected 2010 | reverse complement strand
CGTAGGCACGTGTAGCCAAATGAATAAGGACGCCAGGGCTAGGGAGGCGCCGGCGTGCGTACCCGAACGCTCCGCTCTTTCTTTCGTTTTTTTTCGAATTTCCTCGGTTGATAATTCGTGAGCTCTCTCTTCATGCTCATCGCTTTCACTGGAGTCCATCCACGTCCTCAACGCTTGTTCAACAACAGACGCGAGCACCAAATGCGTCTCCTCGGGAACGTTCTGACCGCCAACCCCGTTGGTCAGAACACACGCAAGTTCTGATCGCGCCCCTGGTACGCACGCAAACGCTATATACCCTTTAGCGCTGACCAGTTTGGATAACAGAGAAGCGTCACCGCTCGCCCCAGCGTGCCAAATCGCGGAGCGTACGTCACGACGAGTGGGCCTATAGCATGTCCTACTGAAAAAAAAAAAAGCAATGTCGTGGTGTACCCGTGCGCGCACGCTTTGACGGTCCAGGGAGGATACGGCGTGAACGGGCGCGTACCGCTTTAACACTGCCGCACGGATGGAGGCATCTCGAAAAGCAAACAGAACGGGGTCCGCGCTTTGTTCCAGACTTCTTGCCCTGTCGGCAAACCTCGCATCATCGTCATCCGAATCACCCACTGCATCGCCTTCCCCTTTCTCTGCTTCGAATGACGCCTTTTCGTTCGCCCAGGACCTGGAATCGGTCCACGGCGAGAGCCACGGCGTAACGGCATCGAGCGCTGCTTCAAATAACGCATCCGTAAATGGACTCTTCGTTTCTGATTGCGTTTTGCTCCCGTCGTGCAGCTCCCATTCCCTTTTCCTCTGCGTTTCTCTGTCCAGCAAGTGTTTTGTGAGAAGTTTCAACTCGCCTATGGTGACTCCGAACCTAGTCACGGCTAAACACAAACACGCGGCGCGCAAAACTCGGTGGTCGATGTCGGCTTTTTGCTCAAACCCGCCGAGCCGCCCGCTCACTAACCCAAACGCGGTCCCCGGCGATTTCAAAATAGCGGCGGCGATCTTCTGAGGGACCTCTATAGTGTCGATAGAATTTGGATTGTTTGAGGTATCATCTCCAGGATGTCCTCCTCCAAACTCCGCTTCTTCGTCTCCAAACTCGCCCTCAAACCCTCCAGCTTTCACCCAAGCGCCGTGCTTCGTGGCACTGACAATCCCAGTCACGAACGGCGCCGCAACTCGAGCGTACAGCGGTGTCGCGCCGTGAGGCGTTACGGCGTTCATCACAGCCGCAATCTCAAGCGAGTGGTGGTGTCCCCGGTCTAGTGAGCTATTTGATGTGGACTCAGGGTTGCCTAGCTCCGCGGGCGTCGCCGAACTCAACACGGCGCGCGTCTCCTCGACGCTCATGGGGGGCATCGGGTAAATGAAAACTGACGCGGGTGCTCTAGATGCAATCGCACCGGATAGCAATAAAGAGTCCCCAATCACTTCCGTATCTTCCCGTACGGTCAACACGAACCGCACGGCGAGCGGCGGCGACTGCGGAAGCCACTTGAAATGCGCGCGAGGGTCGGAGACACCGATGAATGAGGAATTATCTTTAGATGAGTCATTCTCATCAGAAGACACACCTGTACTCATCGGTTCGTGTTCTCTTGGGTCAAGCCCCGCGATTGTCGTGCTCACCACCGAGGCGTACGGCGCGACTCGGCAACTTTCGCACGCGTCTATTAACACCACCACGCGTCGATACAACACGGCGGTTTCTAGGAAATCTGCAAACGTTTTGGGTAGCTCGTTGGGATCCGTGGGGAGTTGGTCCTTGATACCGAACGCGTGTTTCAACTGCACGCACGCTTTCTCCAGGAAGTGATTGACGTCCGTGGAAAAGCTCGCGCCGTTGGCGAAGGAGTGTGCGAGGATGAACGGGGGGTCACTGCTCGAATCATGGACCCCAGCATCCTCATCGTCTTCGCGAAAACGGTCGTTGCCACCATCACCTTCTCCATCTCCATCTCCTCGCCGCAGCCCCTGCGCCAGCACTGCCAGCTCCGTTGTTTTGCCACTCCCCTCGCACCCGGTTAACACCAACGTGTGCGGCGGGCCTAGCGATGCGACGTGTTGCCGAAGCACGTGGCGCACTTCAGGCCGTGGTGCTAAACCAGCGCCCAGCGCATCGGCATGCAAAGCCAACCCGGGGGAAAGCAAAGACGACCACGCGCGCTCGCGGGAAGACTCCTCCAGCCAAAGGCACGCGGGCGTCGAGGAAGACAAGTCGTCATTCAAACCCCCGACCCCATCGGCATCGTCCAACGACCCCAAGAACGCCGCGTCCGACGCCATCCCGCTGTAATGAGAGGAGAGACGTTGTGGCTTTGAAAATTGCGCACGAAAGAAAAGCTTGGAAGAAACGACATTTCGACAAATTTTCTGCATATTATTTAATCATTTTTGCTCGAGCAGCTCATCAATGCTCATCAATCATTCACCTCCCACAAACTTAACTCTCCTCAACCCCTTTAGACGGTGATCCACTCCGTGTCGTCCTTCCAGTCTGCGTATTGGAACGCGTCTTGGTTCTGGAACGTGGCGCCGGTGGCATGCACGCCGCACCCATCCGCGCCGTGCTGCCATTCCTCCTGGAAGTCCCCGGGGAGGTTGCGGCGGCGCATCTTCGCGTCCCAGGTCCTGCTCCACATGTTGAACCCGCCTCGCAAGCCGACGATGTTGGCGTACCCGGCGTCATCTAAAGCTTCTAACGCTTGAATAGCGCGGTTACGGCCATCACTGCACGCGATGATAATCTTGGCATTCTTGTCAGGAAAGATCTTGCCAATTTTGTTCATGAAGTCGGCGTTTTTCTGCTGATCCTTGATCACTTTTTTGCCGACACTTTCGTCGTACTGGGATCGCGCCGTGATCAACGGCACTTCGTAGAACTTGCCTCCGTCCGCGGGGTGGTCACTGGGAAGCGTTCTGGGGAAGTTGCCGATCTGGTCAATCTCGGCTTCGCACCGGATGTCGAGAATTGAGTAGCCGTGGTCGCTGAAAAGGCAGCGAGCCTCTTCCCAATTGGCGATGCCGGCATCTGGGTAATCGTTACCGATAGCCTGTATGTACTCGATATCGTCCGCGAAGTACAGGGCGTTGGTTTGGACGGTTACTTGGCGCTTGCGGAGCTGTCAGGGGTATGGGTGTAAAGGTCAGCAAAAGAAAACAAAAAAAATCGCTAGGTTTCACGCGGGGATACGAAGGATCGAAACAAACATCCGTTCGGGAGGACTTCTTACCGCGGGCTTAGCAGCGAAGGCGACGCGGGAAGGCGCGATGGCCTTTGTGGCGCGGAGGGCCTGAGGAGGATGCGGAAGCGGAAGAGGGAGGATCAAGGGGGGTCAGTGTTTGATGTGAGAGGCGGAAGGCATCATATAGATCAAAGTCGTGACTCGTCCTAGTTGGCAGAAATAAAATAACTCATCCCGGGGGCACGGGGCGTGACCAGCGGGGTGTTCGGAAACCTAAACCCTAAACGTCACAAACGCAGAGATTCGATCCTTACCGTGGCGGAGACGCCCATGGCGGAGGCGGTGGCGGCCATCGTATTTGTTGACGAGACGGGAACCGTTAGTGCGGCAAGAAGTGGGGCTTTGTCAGCCTTGAACAGAGGATAACGAAAATTTTGGATAGAGTATTTAGTCGGGACCTTGTATCGAGCGTTTTGACGAGTTAATGACCCATGCCCATAAACCACCGTCATGGGGCAGTTTTGTTACTTTTCAGCCAAGAGATCCCGAGCATCGAGTTCCTTCACCCACCCCACTACCCCGATGCGCCGGGCGAACGAGACGGGTTCAGACGACCCAGGTTATTTCGAGCGCCTTGAGGAACGACAACGCCGACGGAACTGTCAAATTCAGCAACGAATCTTAGCCACTGTGATCCTCGCCGCGGTGTTTTACGTGCTGTTCCTGGTGGTGTCATCGGTGTACGCCAAGGGAAACGACGATAGTATGAGACGACACGGAGGCGGGGTTGTGACTGGACTGTGAAGACTCCATGACCCCTACAGAACAGGGTTTGGTATCGTCCATGACCCCGGTTGGGTGTCGCGTGAATTACGTGGATGCACAAAGTGGAGTTGTGTGGTTCGAACACACAGAGCAATCAGATGGGGAAGAAAAAGCAAATGAAGAAGTGCCCTTCGTGGCGAGTAGTGTTTGTTGGGAGAGTCGCGCGACGGACGTGTTTCACGAGACGAAGAGAATTCCTGAGTCACGACTCGACCAAGAGGAAACTCCGAAAAGAACAAATTCTGTTTCCTTACATCAGTACTTGTTGGAGCTGGACGGTACCTCCGAAAACACCGTAAAGGACGCGCTTACCAACTCCTTCGAATCTATGCAATCGGTTCGTAAGAGGTGGATAGAACGCGGTGTTGATCAATACGCAGTGCACAACGTCACCGTGCTCGCCGCGCGCGCGCCTGACTGTTTGCGGTAGAGACCGGCTCGGGTGAGGTTTCTGAGACAAAAGGGACGCGAAATAAAAGCACGCATGGAAATCTCATGCCCGTTCTAAAAGCGCTTCGCCTGGAAGATGAAAGCGGTCAAAGTATTGCCGGTAAACGTACTGCTACCGGTGAAAGTGCCCCGTCCAAAGTGTTAATGACCTCCTCCGGTTCGATACGGACGCACACATTAAAATCGCTTCTCGTGTTGTCCCCCGAGGTGTTCGACTGCGACGTTAAAAAACGGCTAGTCTGTTTTCAAATCGCCAACGGCGTTAAAAGTTTACACGCCGCCGTTTTGAGTTGGAACGGGGGACTTGATTTTTCCGACGTGTGTGTCGCGGACCCGTCCGGTTCGCCTTATGTCGTGCTGGATACCACTAAACTCTTCAAAAAAACTTCAGAGCCACGAACAGTCGAGAAGAACAGTCACAAGGAAAAACAGTCCCTCGCTGTTGCCACCTCTATGTGGCAATCGCGTGCCATGAGCACGCTTGACTACTTACTACTCATCAACAAACACGCGGGCAGGAGCCGGGGACGGAGGGATTTCCACGCCGTCGTACCGTGGGTCACGGACTTTACGGAAAACCCGGATCAAATGTTGAGACGGTGCGAAGAGGAATCAGAGGAAGTTACATCAGAGGAATCAAATAACACCTTAAAATCGAACGCATTCCAAAAAAGCACGTCCCGCGGTTGGCGCGATTTAACCAAATCCAAGTACCGGCTAACGAAAGGTGACACGCAACTGGACCACACATACAATAACAAAACCCCAAAACACCACGTTTCCGACGACGTGCTGTGTGAAGTGACTACTTGCGTGTATTTGAGCCGAAGTTTGAGCTTGCAAACTTTAAAAAAATCCGTGCGCACCAATTTCAACGCGAAGGAATACCCGAACTCGATGGAGCGTCTTTTCACCTGGTCCCCGGACGAGTGCGTCCCTCAGTTTTACGACGACCCGACTGTGTTTGTTGGCAATACGGAAACAGGCGTTACAAATTCACCGGATGACTTGACTCGCTCGTTACAGCCGGGTACTCACTTCTCGAGTATGAGAGGTGACACGGAATGTGAACTGTCACAACAATTATCCTTTTGCGAAAACTGTTCCTCGGATGTGAAAGTGATGGGGCGGATGTTCACCGCAATTTATTTGGCTACCTCGAAGGGACGGAAAAAAATCACAGAGCAGTTAGTCATGGACTCTTCGCTTCCGGTTGACTTGAACGCGGTACCTAGCTGCGTGCGGGGGTTGGTTGAGGAAATGATGGGTGGGCTGCAGGTTCATGGGGAGGATGCTTTGTCAGTGTTTGGAGAAGACCAAAACTCGGACAAAGACGAAGAAAATTCTCACGCAAATAAAAGAAGTCAAAAACTTTTTGAAAACGATTTCCAAGGGGTTCCAAAACACCTCCTTGGTATCTCCGCCGCTGCGGTTTGCGATACTTCTTTCTTCTCGCAAAGCGTGCGTCGCGCGTCAACGGCGCTGAGCTCGTTACACGAAGTTCCGACTGATTGTGCAAACGCGGCGGAACGAATCACCGCCTCGTATGACACGTTGGCGAGTCTTGAAAATGATCAAGACGCCTTTGGGATGATTGCGGTTGGGGCGGCGAAGCGAGCGCAGGAAGCGCTAGCTCTCCGTGTTATATCTCATGCCCAAAATCCAATCCTCACCAATACCACGGCGCTACGCATCGCACACACATTCGTTGCGGTCGTGACTCGTATTGCAAAATTTACACCTCAAAACGTCGCCGCGGAGATATTGCCGCGACTGCTTCGTGACGCTCTGGCGGGCGCCGTGAAAGACGCAGAGGGACTATTTCTTGTTGAAATGAGTGACGATGACGTTTCGTTCGAACAACCTGAAGACCAATCGAACGATGACACGTATAACCCAGATGGTGCTGGAGATGACATGACTAAATACCCATACGTACCAACCGCGTACGCGCGCGATTTGATTCGCGTTTTTCTGTTATCGCCGAGCGTCGTGAGGTTGGTGAAAAATACACTGGGCGCCGATGTGTTCCGAACGAAAATTTCGTCACAAGTGTTCAAACTGCTGAAACCGGGTGTTTCGGTATGGACTGGTACTGCTGCTGCTGAGTTTTTCGGAACCGAATCTTCGCTCAGCACATCGCTGTTACCCACCACCATCCGTTCAATAATAAAGCCGCTTTTGAAACACCTCGGGTTTGGAAAAGACGTTGCGGAAGCGTTACGTTACGTGTGCTTGTCCATAGGCCCGGTGAACTCTGGGAAGTTCATTGTGCCACCTTTAATACGAACGCTTGGCAAACCAGACGTGCACTTGAAAACCAACCGTGGCGAGTGTTGCTGAACGAGCGGCGAAGGCGTGGCAGGAACAAACAACTACTACTAGTGCAAACAGTCACGGCAAAAAAATTACAGAGGACGTTAACGCGGAAAGTATCACCCCCTCCGCCGCCGTCGCGGCGGCGGAGTCGAGCGCGTGCAAGGGAAACTTGGCGGTTTCGAAATTTTATGAGGTTGATGTGGTGGGTAAACAGTCTACGAGTACTGTTTCGAATCCAAAATTGGACCGAAGGCTCGGCGCGCTGTTGACGTTATGCGAAGTTTTACAGTCGTGTCTCGGAAGTGAGAAATCTGAAAAATCACAAATCACAAATTCGTTGTTCCCAGAATTCCCACTGCCGCCGGGACCGCTCTTGTCGATTCTTCTGGAACCCAGCTCCTTTAGTGTGGCGCTTTGTGTCGCTGCTGCCGATTGTATTGTGCTAGCAGCGAAAACTTTCGGCTATGACTCAACAGTCTCCAACATCCTGCCCCGACTCAAACCGGTGTTCGCCGTCGCGGCAGAGAGCGGAGAGGATGTTGAAAAATTAAAAAATAGAGACGCGGGGAAAATATCAGACACGGAACGTATCCGGAAACAGTCTCCCGCTCCCGTGTTACTCGTGGCCAATAACCAATACCTCGGTCGCGTTGATGTTTGCGGGTACCGGGCCGTTAGGGAGGTCGTACACGACACGCAGGCGTTGGAGAAGAATTTAAAATAGAGCTTTTGGTGGGAACGACCGTCCGCATTGAATTCGCCGCTCACGAAAAGAAGTAACGCAGTCGACGACTATTTGCCCGATGACTATTTGCAACATTCATCAGTGCAACACGGTAGCACTTTTTCTCCCTGGAGCTGGGTCCCCGGGCCTGACCCATCGCAACTCGAGAACGACGAGCGGTCACACGAATCCGACGGGTCCCGAATCCGCGGCTCCGGGTTTGACGATGATGACTTTGAGGCCGACTTTGTAGACTCATAAAACGATTCGGAAGACCCGTGGACGCTTCGGTTGGAGACGTTGACGTCCTGGAGGGTGTGTGGTGGAAACGAAATTTCTGATAAAAATGGACTCAACGGTTCGATCGTTACCGTTATGTCCGCTGATGAGCGGTGGATCGCTACGAGCAGCGGTACGGGTACTGCCGACGGGTCAGGGGTTGTGCGCGTGTGGTCGTTGGGAGGAGCGCTGGGGAGTGGAACTGATCAGAGCTCTGTTCACACCTCCGACGGTTCAAACATCGCGCCGTGTATCGCGCGACACGACGGACATAAAACCCCCGTGACCTGTGTCCACTTCGTCCCAATCGAGTGCCAAATATCGGAAACCACGTCCTTGGTCGTGTCAGGGGACAACTCAGGCGCGTTACACGTGTGGAGGCTGGACACCGGCGGGTTGCTGGACGTGATTCCGAATACTTTTCAAAGTACTCCCTTTGAAAATAACTACGTTCGGTCGCTGGGCGATGCTTTTCAGGGGTGGGACACCAAGGCAAAGATGATCGCAACAAGAGTGAACAAAGGCATTGTGTCACCGTTGAAAGGGACACAAAACGGGTATGACCCGGACGAGACTAATTACGAGGAGACTGATTACTCATACGATAAGACTTTCACAGACGCGTACTCTTCGCGATTTTATGATTCGTCTTTCCGGAGTAACAACGGCTCGTCGCGGTACGCCACTCCAAGCAAACGGAATGTTCCTTACCGCGTCACTTCCGCGAACAGTGACATGATTTTGGATTATTTAGACGGCCCTGAGCTAGGTGAGCTAGTAGGCGATGACGTGTTCGAACGGACGAGGAATGACGAATCACTAATGATACGCGAAGAGAAAAGAAACTCTTTGGCTTCTTTTGCGCTTGAAAAGGCGCGGAAAAAAGCCGCCGCCGGAGCGTTGGGGTTTTTGAACTTTCAAAATGACGGTGGAGGGGAGGATTTGACCGGTAAAGAAAGACAGAAACCCACTCAAAACAACGGCTACACGTGTATCGCTCAAAACAACTCGATTTGCGATTTATTCGTGGGCACGGGGGACGGACGCTTGGTGTTGGTGGACTTGAGTTTTGCGAAACAGAAAGGCGTTTGGCTCTGCGATTCGGGTACACCCGATACGCACAGCGCGATGAGATCGAATGGGATATCGTCAATGTGTTTCACGGGTAGTATGAATAGTAGTAATAGTAGCACACCTTTAGTATGCACGGCTTCCGAAAACGGCCACGTGTCGCTTTTGGATTGCCGAACGGGGAGGGTGGTCGGTGGGTTCGCGGCGCACAGCGGGTCTATTTGTAAAATCGATTCACTCGACGGTTCTGGAGCGTATGGGCAGTTAGTCACCGCGTCCAGTGATGCGACGGTCAAGGTTTGGGATTTAAGGATGTTGGTGTCAGGGAGTAGTGCAGGTCACTCCACGAGTCCCTCATCAACCTTGAGTTATAACTCAGTTCCTTTACTGAATACCTTCACTGGTTTTGGCGCCCCGGTCACGAGTATGTCGACGACGCACTCAAATGACGCGTTCGTCACCGCGGGTGAGAAGCTTTCCGTCTTTTCGCTTATTGATGGTCTATTAACTCAATAAAAAGGGGGGACTAATGTCATGCAGACTGCCGTACACCCTCTTCGTCTCCGGACGGAAAAGTTACAATCAAAACTCCGAACCAACTTAGTGAACGTCAACGTGTTGAGAAACGCACGGCTGTTCGTCGTGACGGGCGAGGATGCCGTAATCCGAGTCTGTCGGTGAAGGATATAGTAATAGATTGAGTAATTAGTGTAGTAATGATTATACAGGTGGTATAGTGTTCTCAGTATTAAGCATACCCCCTACCCCCTACCTAATACCACTCCTTTCCACAGCTCTGTCCCGTTTTCAAGTCCACGCCTTTGCCAGACGTTTCGCACGCACAACCCGGTCGATCCGCGAGATACAAACCATCACCGTCGCAGCACTCGTCTTTGTCAAAGCCTTCGCTGCTGAAAACATCCGTGACTGTTTGCGTTGGCACAAACTTATCTTCCGGGTCCAACACTCGGGCGGCGCACGTGAAGTGACACCAGCTTGTGCCGAACTCCTTGCTCCCGTCGAAACACCCTGGGTTCGGGAACCCTGCCTTTCCCCAGTGCAGACGGCCTTTGCACGTGTCGCTTCTCAAAATTGTAATCACGCTCTGGAACGGTTTATTCTTGTCAGGAGTTGCGTCGGTATCCGCGTCATCCGCATACCGCACGAAGTCCTCGATGTTAACGTACATGCACGTCCCCGAGGCGTGTGCGTTGGTAGGCGCTAAATACGCATCCTCCTCGTTTATGAATCGAATCAAGCCCTGGGATCGGAACCCGAACGCGTTGCCGCCGACATCGCCTGTTTGCGCGTCACGCATTGAGTTTGATATGGATCGCAAACAAGCTCCCGCCAATCGCATCGGTACACAAGTCTCGTACTGGTCGTACCCGAACTGGTCGTGCGTGTCGTATTGTTGCTCCGACATTGTTAGGTAGGAGTCTCTCGCATCGAACACGCCGGATTCGACGTTCACCTCAGTGCTCCGCTCCCACTGTTTCGCAAAGAACCGGGCAAAGGTATCGTCGCCCAACGCTTTCAAGTTGTCGGTTGCGTCCCTAGGGGCGTCGGGAGGTTGCTTTCGCACTACGTTGGACCTTTGTAGCGATCGAAGCGATGACACGTGGGGGGTACCTGAGCTACTACTCGCAATGTTCGCCATCGCGTTGTTCCGGGCGTCTTCCAAGGGCTGCGTTGAGGTGGTGTGGCGTGGTATTTGTCGTAATTCCTCGTATGACTTGTTAGTCTCAGAACCATTCCTTCCATCGCCGTTGATCAGCACCCCTAAATTTTCCTCAAAGTCGTCTAGCCGCGAGAAACTAACCTCGGTTACCTTACCAAGCGGGAAGAACCAAAACGTCTGGGTTTCGTCCAGGCGGCGCATCTCGGGCGAGGAAGTGGCGCATTGTCGGCGGCGCTTAGTCGCGAGTTGTTCCAGTTTTTCTTGAGTCATTCTTGAGTCATTTAGTTTGTCCGATACTTCAACTGCGTCTTCGCAATCCTTAAATTTCTCGCTCGCCTTTTCGACTCTTTTCACAAATGTCTCCGGCGACAAATCGAACGATGTCTTCCGCACCGGGTGGTTCTTCGTGATTTTTAGGGTGAGGTCCACAACTACACCAAGTCTTCCTAGATTAGCCCTACACGCGTTCCAGATGTGCAGTGGGGTTGTTTCTGAACTAAATTCAGAGACCGTTCCGTTGGCTAAAACAATAGTCATGCCCACTACCTGCGACGAAAGCGATCCGTGTCGCAAACTCGAGCCGTGCGTCGCCGTCGCCACCGCCCCGCCAATCGTCTGGTCGATGAACCAAGGGAACGCTGCGAGGGTGTACCCGGTGTCTTTTGATGATTCCCCGCCAGTTGCTTTGCGTAGCTGCTCCAACACGTCAAGACCTGACGAAACACTTGAGTCACCAGGTTCCAGAGTACTTAGTCCATCAAAACCGTCGCCGTCGCTCCTTCGATACTTTTCCAAAAAGTCCAAAAGCTCCCGCACTGTGGCGCCGGCGTCGGTTTTCACGGTGGAGGTTACGGGGTTGACTTCGAAGCGATCTGGGTTGAATTCGGAGGAGTCGTTGTCACCGGAACTAGCACCCCCTAATAGTGATCGTCTCGAATTGCGCGAATAACGCTGCGTGTCCACTGATCGCACGGCTGACGTGACGACGTCGATCGCGTTGTCATCCGTGCCGGCGCAAAAAAGCTGACCGTTCCACGAGTGGCCCACCCCCACTGGGCGAACTTTCGGGAACGCGGCTACTACGGATGCGACGTCGTGTACGGTGGTTGGGGTGGCCATTTTAAGCCGCGGGTCACACGTGTGCTTGCCTTGAAAGTTGGAAAGATCGTGTGCGGCTGTGCCCAGTTCTGCGAAGGTCACACCCGCCAAGCTGAGCAACACGAAGAAAAACAACACGGTTGGGACGAACACGAAGCGCGCGCAACAGCAGCAGCCGGCTTTTTGTTTTCGTGTTGCGTGGCCATGACGAACCCGCGGGTCGCGCGTGTTCCCCACAACGGGGGGGGTTGAAATCATCGTCACGGAGAAGGGCAGTTGTGTTTCAGTGCAGTCGCCGTTATGGAGCGCGCGCGCGTTGAGTTGTGACCTCCGCGCGTTCTTCGCACGGTTCCACCGTTGTCGAAGCTCGGAAAAATGGAAGTTGTCCGGTCACAAAATGTTCGACGTTCCCATGTTCTCTTCCAGGTTGGCTTTTGTCGTCTCAGACGCTCCGAACTTCTGGGAACATGCTTGAAACGAGCGAACTTGACGCGGCCACGTTTGCACGTTTGGAATCAATCGAGTGGTGAATAAAACATCGCTCGCGTCCAAGACTTTCCTTGGCCACGCGCCCGTCACTTCAACACGCACGTTCGCCACACCAACCGCACCTCACCACCTTCACCATGTCCACGCACATGTTCGCCAACTCCTTGACCTCCCTCCGCGCGCCTGGAGGTTCTGCCCCCCGTGGTCGTCGCACAATGATCGTCTCTGCGATCAAAGGAAGCACGAAAGCGCGAGCGTCTTCCCCCACCGTGGTCCCCGGGTCCCAGTACAACGACTTATCAAAGGCTGTCCAGGCCGGTCTTGTACAAGGGTGTCCCCCGTTCCCCGACGGCATCGACGCGTTCGGTTTCTTCAACGACATCTCCCAAACCGAAGCGCAGCGGTATGCGGACGTGGAGATCACGCACGGCCGAGTCGCGATGCTCGCGGCGCTTGGTTTCCTGGTGGGCGAACAAGTCGAAGGAAGTAGTTTTCTCTTCGACGCCCAGATCACCGGGCCCGCGATCGACCACTTCCAACAGGTTCCAGGAATCGCGTGGGGCCTGGTAGGCGCTGCGATTTTCGTAGTGGAAGCCTCACGTGTCCAGGCTGCGTGGCAAAACCCGTTCGAAGCGGACGCGCTGTTTCTTTTGAAAGCAGACCACGTACCTGGGGATTACAGCTTTGACCCCTTGAACTTAAGTTCCGGCAAAGACGAAGAGTGGCTCGCGAACATGAAGTTGAAAGAGCTGAACAACGGCCGCGTGGCGATGATTGCGATTTCAGGAATGGTTGCACAGGAGCTCGTGGAGGGCGTAAACCTGCTTCCCGCGGACTACGTCGTCGGGGTTGGCGGACCGGAAGGGTTAAAAGCCCTGGAAGCCGCGTGCGCCAACGCGCCCAACGAAGCCGCGTGCGCGCAGGCGTTCGCCGCCTCCGAGAAAGCAGCCGTCGCGCTGGGGATGTAGACTAAATGCGCATACAGGAGCGTAATGATGCATCATAGACCCTGATGATACTGACACTGCGTAGACACTGCGTAGATACTGTACAGACACTGATAGACACTGATAGAAACTGCACAGACCTACTCATAGACACTGATGCGATAGGACAAGACATTGAACTGAACTCAAGTCTAAAAACTAGAGACTTACCTTTTTTTCTTCTCCGCCTCGTTTCCTTCGTCACCGACTCGCCCCAGCGCCGCATCAGCGTTATCCTCATCCCTGACTGAACCCCTATAAGAATTATCCTCAAACTTCTTCGCGTACCGTCTGGAAAAAATGTCGATGTAGTACTCCGCACCGTTCCAGATGCAGGATAAAAACGTTAGTAACATTAACACGGTGTGCACCGTTTTACTTTGGTAACACAGCGGAATCGGCAGAAACGTCACCACCGTGTACACTAGCTGTAAACTAACAAACACGAACTTTGTTTTTAAACTACCTGCGTCGAACAACTCGTCCTTCTTGAATAAACCTAGTTTTCGTGACATTTTCAGCGCGAACTTAGTTACGCCTGCTTTGTAGTCGTTCGCGAGCCACCGCAAGGACGTTACCAACTCCGGGTCTTCGTCCAGTCTTTTAACATCCCATAATTCCGTTTTAATCAAGTAACTTGTTTGCCACGCTAGGTACCCTAACGTGGGGTAGACGTAGAATTGGAGAATACCAGTAGTAACACTTACAGGCTCGTTAAACGCAATAAAAGAAGCCTCCGCAGTACTTGTACTACTACTCAAAACGCTCCCTAAATCATCACCAGCGAGCGTTCCAGAAATTAATGCCCATAAACCACTTTGACCGTACCACCGAGCGCACCACGTTAGTAACGCCGGGACGCAGTGAATGTACACCGACTGCACCTTGTCGTGCGAGTGGAACACCAACGAGTTTCGCCACAGCGGGATGGCCCACAGAATTGGGCCGTTGGCGTACGCGAACGTGGTTTTGAAGATTGAAACGTTTGCGTAGCTATCGAGATTGTTACTCGTACTAAATCCAAAAAATCCACACCCCAAAAGTATTTGCAGAAAGTGAAACCCATTCGCGTAGTAGCAAAAATCAATCAGGAAGTAGTGGTACTTGATTGAGTAGTACTGGTACGCGCGGTATGCGAAGATAGCCGGTGCCGTGGCTAGGTAGTACGCATGAAAGTATTCCGGATACTCGGTGCACACGAATTGCGTCACGAGCAGTCCGACCACCCCAAGCGTAAAACTCACTTTGTCGATCGTCTGCACCGCGCGTGGAAGTTTCACAAAGTCCCGCACGCGAGTGGACCCAGATTTGTCCCCTGTGATAGTCGCGCGTATTGCTTTTTTTCCTTTCTGGCCTATGGCTTTGCGTTTCGCCCGGATCGCGCTGCGAATTGCGCCACGTGGCCTTCTGAACAACTGCGATAATTGAGGCGCGCGTCGGCGCCAACGGGATTGCCCGTCGACATTCTCGTTGTCGTCGGAAAGAGTGCCAAAAGAATCATCCTCGAGATCTGAACTGAAGTCCTCTTCGTACCCGTCGGACGCGTCCGTTGATTTCTCCCCGGGTGTGTCGTGCGCCTGCGGAGGGTGGGAGAGTCGGGTCAGGTTCAGGCTCAGGCTCAGGGTTACGGTCAGCACTTATACGTAACCCGAGAGGACAGAAGACACGCTTTCGACGCGTGACCAAAGCACTTATTGAAAGGTATTAGGTACTTTTTGTGATTCGGAGCAAGGCAACACACGAGACTAAATACGCATACGTACCTCGCGCGAGCCGCGACGTCGCGTGGCGGACATGCCGCGTACGCGTGAGAAGCTCCGGGAGGCCTCCCGAAGCCGACTCCGCGCCAACGCGAGTGTACGAGGCTCGCAATCTGAAAACCTTTTTGCCAAACGCGTTTTTCGGTTTTCACTTTTTGTTGAAGTTTCGCGATTCGAATCCAGGTCATCAGTTCTCGATGGCACAAGCGGCTCGTGTTTCCGCCGCGGTCACACCTCCTCGTGGTCCATTTTCGTGTTCGCGTCGAGGAAGGAGTAGAACGCGAGTCCGGTCACGGGTCACCGCCAACTCCACGACCAACATGACCTCCCCCGCGGGTCCGGAGGAAGGAAAGACAACATTCGTGTGGTACGCTAGTTTCGGTTCCAACATCCTTTCCGAGCGCTTCGCGTGTTACCTACGGGGCGGGCGCATTGAGGGGATGATAAAAGACATGCCCGGGAGCCGGGATGCGACGTTACCAACGGAGTGGATGCGGTGGGACAACCTTCCACACCGGCTGTTCTTCGCGCACAGCTCACCGACCTGGGACGGAGGCGGTGTTGCATTCGTCGACCTCGGTGAAAATTTTAGTGATGATGACAACGCGAAAACTCCAGTCCAAAACCAACTAGGCACTTCCTACCGCGTATACCGCGTCACGTTGGAACAGTTCAACGACGTGCTGGTGCAGGAGAACGGGATGGTGCCAGGGGAGGATGACGGGTGCGTTGAGTTGACACCTGAAGAGGCTAAAGAGTTATCGGAGAAATGGAATGAAATTGTTGCTGATAATAATAATAATAATAATAATAATAATAATAATAATAGCAACGGCGACAAGGTGAAACACGGAGGGTTGGTAGATGGCAATAGAAATAGTGATGCATCTGTTCCAAACACGGGCCCTCCCGGCAAAACCCGAGCCCCGTCAACGCGCTGGTATGGGTACGTCAAGTGCATCGGGAGCGTGAATGGGGAGCCGGTGTTGACATTCACGTGCGACACGCGCGAGCTGGCAAAATTTCGGTCAGGTGCGTTGCTGACAAACGAGCCGAGCCGGGCTTACTATGACGTCATAAGAAAAGGCCTGGTGCAAACTGGAATGAGCGAATCCGACGCGAGTGCGTATTTAGACGCACGAGTTGTCACATCGGTACGAGTTGAAGGAAGTGCACCTGTACGGTGAGTTATAATACCTATTTATTACTTATTGCTAGTCAGAGTATCACCAACCCGATACCCACCATTGCGGCGTTTTCGCCAACACATTTTTCTCATTGCCGCCGTCGTCCCTCGCAACGAACCTCCCGAACCGAACCGACGAACCGTTAACCGCTGTGAGGTGTTCCAGCCGGACCATGGCTAGCCCGAAATGCCCGGATTGACAGAGCACCTTGCCAGCTGATTTTGGGGGTTTAGATGATGAGTTATCCGTAGACGCGGAACCGGGGAGGAAAAGTTTCGGAAATTCTTTCGTCTCGTCGTCATCATTCGCGTCGTCAGATCTAATCGGCACGATCCTCTTCCTAATAACACCCGTGTGGTGCGTCCGCGCGATCAATTCTTGCCCAACATAACACCCTTTGTCGAATGCGATTGCATTCAAGCCGTTGAGGTTACACTCCAAGGGTAGAAGGCCGGTTAATTCAGCGCCTTCTCCTATTCCGAGCTCGTACCTGAAACGTTTGTAAAGATTGGATGCGGTTTTCTCATCGCGCGCTCGTTCGCTGGTATCGCCGTGTAACACCCCGCTCTCTGCGTTTCCCTCAACTAAAGCTTCCGCGACACCTTTTGGCAAAATACCTCGCAGACCTAACACCGAACTCCTCGGGTCAGGCGGGAGGAACGAAAGAAGGTGATGCGTATGTTGTTGTTGTGATTCATTTTGTGATGCGCTCGTCGATGGGGTCGACGTGTCCGATTCGTCACTCACACGTTCGACGCCGCCGTCAGTACCCACAGCTACGACGGAGAAGTCATCGCCCGCGTCATCCAGCGTCACCGCAGCTCTTAAGCGCATTTTCGTGAGTAGTTTTAATGCATCATCGAACGACTCGGAGGGGAGATCGAGAAGCAACCCGCCTCCACTGGGTGACTCGCCCATCTCGCGGTGGAAAAAAACATCGTGCGCGACTCGTCCGTTCGTTCCCAGAACTGCCGCATAAACCGGCGGTGCGCCTGGATCCCCAAGCTGACGCACGTTGTTCGTCACCACGCCCTGTAACAGCTTCAGCGCACCGGAACCGCCGACCCTGAGCACCCTCCGCTCCGCGAGGCGCACGCCGCGAGCCAACATGGATGGTGCGATCGATGGAATGGAATGAACGTAGAAACAGAACGAAAACATTCAAAAATGAAAAATGCTTTGACAGACAACACAATCTTATCTCCCCGTCTGCGCCGCCGCGGCGTCCGCCGCCCCCAGCATTTGCCCCACGATCCCCACGCACTGCCAGTACTTCGACGTGCACCGGTCCACGCACGAGTTCTCACCCACGTTCAAGTCCCCATCCTTGTACTTCTTGTCGATGCACTTCTCGTGGCACGAGGAAACCATCCTGATGTTTTTATTTTTGGGGAGGGTCAGTCTGGGGATGAAACGAGAGAGGATGGTCTAGGCTTTGGACGATGTATAGGGAGAGATGATGTGTCATGTGACGCAAAGCTGTTGAAAATTGCACCACATAGCACCCCTAACCCAATACTTACTTGTTGAACAGTTCGACGCGGTATTCCATTTCCTGTGAGGGGAGAAAGGTAGGGTGGAGGTGTCAGAGGTGATTGATTCGGCACCGCTGCGGCGGACCCGATCTGAAGCTTTGTGATCCCTCAACCTCGTGAGTTAACTCCTGCGCTCCATGTACACTTACCGTCGTGGCGTTGGAAAAAACCTGCTGCATCATCGCGTCCTTCTCGGACGGGGAGAGCTTGGACATGTCCACGGGGGTGCCCTGCTGCGCCATCGTGGTAGGACTGCGTCGGGCGAAGTGATGAGACAGTTGTCAAAGGCGACTCAGGGCGGCACCGCCGCGATTGATCGTGCGAGCTCGGAAAAAGTGACACGTCAAGCCCGAAAAGTCGCCTTTTCCATGTCTGCGTCCTTCGGCGGCACTCCCGTGCGCACGGTGCGATGGGTTCGGTGGGATGCGTGGCCCGCGGTGGTTTGGCGACAACATCAGCGTCGTCTCGGTTGTTGAGTTGTCGAAATTCTGGTGGCGAGGGTGGAAGGGGTGTGTATTCGAGGAGTGTACACGCATCACGAAATGCGCCCCAACGTGTTACGGGAACACGTAAACCTGACGGATTGCGTTGGAGGGGTGCCTCGAGAGGAGACGGGACGGCACGACATGTTCTTGACGCCAGCGTCGACGATGGCAGTGGTAGTCTGGAGAAGGAACCAACCGACAGCTCGAATTTGGATGGTGTAACCAAACGGGACACACCCCAGAGCTTCGATGCGAAAATAAAAGCGTCGGTTGAAGGCACTTTTGTGTCGAAGGATCAGAGCAATGGCGACTCGGCAAGTATCAACTTGATCGCTATCGGTGACGAGGCCTCGGTAGCCAGCATGGAATCGACTGCAAATTGGACTCCGGACTTTTTCCCAAATAGCATGCAAGACTTGCAGACTAAATGGAGTGCTCTGCCGTCCAGATACCGCGTTATTTTAGGCACAACTGCCGCGTTTGTCCTGTGCAACATGGACAAAGTCAACATCAGCGTCGCGATCATTCCGATGGCGAAGGAAATGGGGTGGAGCGTGGGACAGGCGGGGTTGTTACAGTCAGCTTTCTTTTATGGATTTGCATTATCGCAGCTGCCAGGGGGGTACCTAGCGACTCGGTTCGGGGGGGCGCGGATGCTCCCGCTAGGAGTGTTTCTTTGGAGTGCGGCTACGTGCGCTGTGCCGTTTTGCGCAAGCGACCCAAACTTATTATTTCTTTCGCGAGTGCTTGTTGGGCTTGGGGAAGGGGTGAGCCCTGCAGCTGCTACTGATGTCATCGCTCGATCCGTACCTGTAGCGGAAAGAAGCAGAGCCGTCGCGTTCGTGTTCAACGGGTTCAACATAGGGTCTGTTCTTGGGTTAAGTCTGGCTCCTGCGATCATCGAAAACTTCGGGTGGCGTTCGGTTTTTTTGGTCTTCGGCGGACTAGGGGTTTTCTGGGTCGGGTGGGTTGGGCTGGGGGTGTATAAAAGGGGAGGGGCTATGCCTAGTGTGGTCAATATGCCTGGAGTAAGTAGTTCCAAGACTGTGCCAAGCGAGTGCTTGCCTATTCAAGGGCTTACGGGGCAACGGGCGAAGGAGATTGGGGGAGAGGTTGATGGAAACTCAAAAGAGGTTCAGGGTAACTCAAACGAGGTATCGAACTCGGAATCAAACACGGAATCCGATAACCCGCCTGTCCCGTGGCGCGAAATCATCAACAGCACCCCGGTCCGCGCGCTGGCGTACGTGCACTTCTGTAACAACTGGGGTTTCTACGTGTTGTTGGCGTGGTTACCTAGTTACTTTACTCAAGAATTGGGGGTTACCTTGACCAACGCGTCTCTGTTCACGTTACTGCCGCCGCTGGCGAACATCGCCGTCGCGAGTATCGTCGGCCCATTAGCGGACGACGCTTTGAAGAAAGGGATACCTGTAACTACTGTCAGGAAGGTAGCACAGATCGTCGCGTTGTGCGGCCCCGCAACCTTCATGGCGCTCGCGTCGATTTTCGGGGACGACGACAGCGGATTAGTCACGGTGTTTCTGCTCACGATCGGATTAAGTTTGAGCTCTTTTTCATACGCCGGCTTATATTGCAACCACCAGGACATGTCCCCAAGGTACGCGTCTATCCTACTGGGCATGACAAACACAATCGGCGCGTTACCCGGCGTCATAGGCGTCCCCCTGACCGGCCTCCTTCTGCAGAAAACCGAAAACTGGGAACTCTCCATGTTCCTTCCGGCTATTATTTTATACTTTTCGGGCGCGGCGGTGTTCGCGAAGTGGGGCGACGGCGAAAAGCAAAGCTGGGGGTAGTCGTATGGGTATTTAGTGTGCGGTGATTATTTTTCATTATAGAATGTCTCGAGTGGACTACACACAGTCACACCCTCTACGAATACATTCACCCTGTATGAGTATCAGCCACACATCACTCTCGTTTATTACGAAGTCTACCCTTATACCTTCTCAGTTCCAGTAAGCGCTCTCTTTGTTTGGCTTTGTCTTCAAGCTGTCCAAGCACGCCAAGCTCTTGCACCCCTTCGGCACCTTCTCTTCTTGTAACGTTTTGGTATCACTCAAAATCCGCCCGGCAAATAAGAGCTTGAGTTGCGTATGAGTAGGGATCACGGTTCTTGCTTGGGGCGTGTCGTCTTTCTTTCCAGACTGGATGCCTCTACGCCGTCCTCGCCCCAGACCTCCGTCCCACAGTTTTTTTTTTAATTGTAAAACTGTTTCTTTTTCAGAATAAGTCACCCGGTACCTGCACCCCTCGTGGAACACGGCGACGTGGTCAACGTCCTTCCGTGGAGGCACCGTGTCCATGCCTTCGAAGAGAATCTCAGAAGTAGCCCTTTCCTCAAAAACCTCCGCTTCCCGCTCAGGCGGGATCTCACTATCCGTGTCGCAGCACCAAGCGCCTTTGCCCAGGGAAACTGGAGCGGAGGACATAGTGGTGTGTTTTTTCCTTCTGTAGAATAGTGGAGGTAGTGCGAGGGCGCTCTCGGAGCGGCGTAATCTCAGAATGGACAGAGCTTTGCGCACGACCTATGAGCGGGTCAAGGGGAAGGCGGAAGTGATGGTTCCGTGACGCGCGTGCTTTTGTGGCGCGCTTTGATGCACTGGTAGGTTTAGTGGACTGTTAAAAAAACGCCAGTCAAAAACTGCTCGCCTCCCGAAAACGCTCAAACGCGTTTTCGTCATTTCTGTTTTCTCGGACGCGTCGAGGCCACTGCGCCCCGCGCCGCACGGGTTGCCTGGACCCTTGTCGTGCCCTCGCATCGCACGCATCTACGTGTCATGTTTGAGTCCACCAAAGAGCAGGTCACCGCGTTCGTGGGCTCCAACTTCGGCGGCCGCGCTCCCCGAGGCTTGCCCTCCTTGCCGCCAGTCACGCGTCTCTCCCCGACCGTCACGCGCGTGCTCGGGGGCAACCCCAGCGCATTCACGCTACAGGGCACGAACAGTTACTTGATAGGCACCGGTCCGACGCGATGGCTGCTAGACACGGGCGAGGGCAAACCTGTGTTCGTGGAGAACTTAAGAGTTGCGATGCGCGCCGAGGGCGTGACATCGTTGGAGGGCATCCTGTTAACGCACTGGCACTTGGATCACGTCGGCGGCGTCGGCGACGTTAGAAAGCTAGTCAGGGAATTGAACCAAGAATTGAAGGGTGAAGAAGGAGGTAGTGGTGATAAACAATATACCCCCCTGCTGGCATATAAACACGTGCGACACGGAAACGGGGAACGCGAAGTGGACGTTGACGGTATGACCGATGCTAAATCCGCCGAATCTCACCGCTCTTACGTCCACATCACGGATGGGCAAATTTTTGACTCCGTCCCCGGGGTCACTTTAAGAGCGGTGTTCACCCCAGGTCATAGTGAAGACCACTACTGCTTCGTCCACGAAGAGGAAGGCTCGATATTCGCCGGGGACTGCGTCCTGAACGGGAACACCGCGGTGTTTGAGGACTTGAGTCTTTATAGTAAAAGCCTGGAGGTTATGCGGGAAGAGCTGGAGAATTGTGTCGCGGAGAGCAGGAATGCCGGTAAGAGTGGTCAAAGTATTAGTGCCCGCAAACCCCCTCCCGGTTTCCTGTACCCTTCGCACGGCGAGGCCGTCACCGACGGTGTCAAGAAACTCGCGCAATACGCCAAGCACCGAGAGACGCGCGAGAGGATGTTCGTGGACGCGCTGGTTGGTGACTGGAGAAGTAACCCCGAGCGGTGCGGAATGACAAAAGCACAACTCACCAAAACAGTCTACGGCAACTCCGTGAACTGGCTGATTTTGAAAACCGCGTGCGAGGGGATCTGTGGGCAGCACTTGACAAAGCTGGCGGAGGAGGGACGGGTGGTGGAGGAGAAGAAAACCAGGTGGGGCTTGGAGTGGCTGGAAGAGAAAGTGTCAGCTGCGCTCGGGTTGCTGGAAACGAAATACCGACCTAGCGCGGCGGAGATGCGGGACACCAGATGAGAAGCACAGCGCAGTCTTCGTGTTTCCTCTTGAATACAACTATACAGATACGTCGTAGCATTCGCATGATTTCCTTCTCTGACGCGATGCTCGTACATCACCGCATACGTCTCGCTCTACTTCCATCTCACTCCCAACCTCACCTCTCCCTCCTGGTTTTCTTCGCCGCCCGTGGCGCGCACTCGTCGCACTCCCACCGGAGCTCGCCGTGCGCGCACGGCTTGCACTCCGGGCACTCCCACTTGACTTGCGCGTGCGGGCAGGGGGGGCACCGTGAGCAGAACCGCGCCATCTCACCGTGCTCGCATTCCCTGCACGCGGCGCAGTTCATCTTCGGGAACCCGTGGAAGCACGGCTTGCACTCCACGCAGTAGCGCTTGAACTTGCCGTGCGGGCACCCGACGCACTCCAGGCAGTCTTTTTTTAGCTTGCCGTGCGGACACGGGTTGCACGTGGGGCACGATTTCTTCACGAGGCCGTGCGGGCACCCGTTGCACTGCTCGCAGTGTTGCTTGCGCTTGCCGTGCGGACACGGGTTGCACTTAACGCAGTGGTACTTCACCGCTCCGTGCGGGCAGGGGGTGCACACGTTGCAGTTTCTCTTCATCTTTCCGTGAAGACATCCAACGCACTGTACGCAGTACTTCTTGACCTTGCCGTGCGGGCAGGGGGTGCAGATCGCACACTCGCGCTTGACCTTGCCGTGATCGCACGCGGAACACGTCCGGCAGTCCTGCTTGGCCTTGCCGTGCGGACACCCGCCGCACTCGTTGCATGATTGCCTCAACTTCCCATGAGGACACGCGCTGCACTGCGTGCAGTTCATTTTCAACTTGCCGTGCGGGCACGGGTTGCACGTAGCGCAGTTGTACTTCACAACGCCGTGCGGACACGGCGTGCAGACTTTGCACATGCGCTTCATCTTGCCGTGCGGGCACCCGACGCACTGCACGCAGTACCGCTTGACCTTTCCGTGCGGGCAACCGCTGCATTGGATGCACTCCGGTTTTCGCGAACCGTGCGGGCACGGGGAGCAGATCGAACAGTCCCACTTGTACTTTTCATGCGGGCACCGCTTCCGGAGGGAAGGGACGTACGAAAGAGGGCCGTCGCCGAGTTCCCCGAGCACCGTCATCGTGCGCTACGGGGAGTGAGGCGCCTCAGATCTGGCGCACAAAAAGCCACGACAAAAGAAACGGTAACAGAGGTCGCAATTGGGGTTTGCACTGAGGCGCGTCTTACCCCTTGTTTGCACGAGTTCTCCCAACAGATCTGTCACTTTTCCTTTGCACAGCGGCTGTGTATCGCGCCACCCGTGGCACCCATCGCCCCCGCGATGGGTCCACCCGTGAAGCGCCAAGCCACGCTACACCAGCTCGGTAAGGTCCAGACGTCGAGGTCGAGCAGTTACTGGAACGTGAACATCGAGGACATCGAGGCGCATAAGAAAACGCTGACGAATGTAGGCACGTCGAAAGAAAAGTTCGTCGCCGCACTTCGCCAACTCAGTTCGATGCTGCTCACGAAAGACTTATTAGAGCAGAGCATGATAGGCGTGTGCATGAACAAGATCGCGAAGAAACACCCGGATGGCGAGATGCGAACGTTGGCCAAAGGCATCGTGGAGAAGTGGAGGAAAGAGGTCAAGGGACAAGTGGCTCGAGACGAGAAAAAAAAGCGAACAATCGCTGGGTGGCGGAAGCCAAGTAGATGACGGTTGGGTTATCATAGTAGATAGAGTAGTAGCATAATACGAACGAAAGAATCGATACGAGTCATTCGAATCAAGAGTCATTATCATCACAACACTCGATCCCTTTATTGTTTCGTCGAGCACGTCAAGCGTCACGGTCTGGACGTCTCGTCATTGAAGTCTTTCTCGCCGCGCAAAAGTTCTTTTTACGCAAACGCGAGCCTCGCAGTGAGCGCCGCTCGCGAGCCAACAAACCCACGCACTCTGTCCGCCCTCGCGCCCGAGAACCCGACCTGCGACCGTCTACCGTCCGCGGGCTTGACACGTAACATACCCCCGTTCGTGAACCGCTTTCGGGAAGAGGTGTGAGGAGCAGCGTTTAAAGCACTCACTTTGCTCTTCGCGGACGTTGACGCGGCGTTAGCGGACACCGATCCATCGCGATCCTCAGCTACCGAAAAGCCTTCCGAGCTATCATGCACGTTCACAGCGCGGCCAGAAATGTCCCCGACGCTCTTCTCCCACTCCGGGTCCCACGCCACGGCTTCGGGGGTGGAGCACGCGATCGATTTTCCAAATGGAACGGTAGCGTACGCGCAATCGCCGTTTTCCAACCCGGTCACGAAGTGCTCTTCGAAGATTGAGCGGAGTAAATAATACTCCTTCGTGACTGGTGGGTTTAACGGGAAACGCACGGCGCGTTGCTCAAATTCCTCATCGGACACCATCTCCTCCGCGTGCTTCATCAAGCCGTCCACCCAGTCGTACCCGACGCCGTCTGAAAACTGTTCCTTCTGCCTCCACAGCACGTCGTCCGGGAGGTACGGGTCATCGGGGGTGTCGAACGCTTTCCTGAGCAAGTACTTCTCGAGTAAAGGATGTCCGTCGGCATCTTTCTTACTCACGTCAATCATCTTATCCGCCGGATCCGTGTTCATGGCGTAGTCACACACGGCTTGGGAGAGTAACGGTGTGCGTACCTCGATGCCCCAAGCCATCGTGCTCTTGTTCGCCCGGAGCACGTCCCACTGGTGAAGCCGCGTGGTTTTGCGCTGGCACTCCTTGTGGAACTCCTCCTTGCTCGGCGCTTTGTGGAAGTAAAGGTACCCGCCGAACAGCTCATCCGCGCCTTCCCCGGAGAGGACCATCTTGAAGCCCATGGATTTGATGCGTCTGCTGAGTAAATACATCGGCACGGACGCGCGAACTTGCTCGAACGTCTCTAAGTGGTACACCACGTCGGGTAACGCATCTAACGCCTCCTCCGGGGTGAAGTAAATCTCGTGGTGCACGGTGCCGAGCTGGTCCGCGACCTTTTTAGCAGCCGCGAGATCGGGCGCACCCTTGATGCCAATAGAAAAGCTGTGTACCGGCTCGGACGCACCGAAAGTGTTCTTCGCCTCAGCCTTGTGACGCACCGCGATTGAGGTGATCAGCGAAGAATCAAGTCCGCCGGATAACAACACGGCGTACGGAACGTCTGCCATCAACCGGTTCTTCACAGCCTCGACGACGGTTTCGCGTAACTCACTTAAGTCAGCCTTGCGCGTAGGGATGTACTCGTCGTTGGTGACCCACTCGGGGTCGTACCACCGGGTGAATGTGCCTTCAACCTCACCCGGCTTGCGCACGTAGTAGTGCCCGGGGGGGAAGATCTCGTACCGTGCGATGCCGGGGTCGTCCACCAAAGTTTTCATTTCACTTGAAAACCACACGCTGCCATCCTTGCCGTGCGCGATGTAGCACGGAATCTTGCCCATGTGGTCTCTGCCGGCGCAGATCGTGCCATCTCGCTTGTCCTCGATGACGTACGCGAACATCCCGTCCAGCTTGCGGACAAACTCGGGCCCCATTTGTTCGTACAGGTGGCCGATGACTTGGCAGTCCGATTTGTTGGGCGAGTTGATGTTGTATTTTTCTCGCAGCGCTTGGTGGTTGTAGATTTCGCCGTTGCAGATGAACGTTGTCAGTTTGGTCTCAGGGTCGACGTATAGGGGTTGGTCACCGTCGGGGCCGGGGGCCACGATGGACAACCTTTTGTGCACGAGAAACGTTTGCGTGCCGTTTTCCTCGTCAACGTCCACATCCATGGAGTAGGAATCAGGACCTCTGTGCCGAATGCGCTTCACGAGGTTGTACACCCGCGCGCGGTTGCGCTTCGGGTCGCCGGTCAATCCCACGACGGCGAAAATGCCGCACATCTTGTGGTTGGGGTTGGGGTTAGGGTAGCGTAACTCTTATGCGACTTTCGTACTCAGGGGTCTGTGGTGGGGATGGAAAGATGTTGATGATGAGGGGTGGAGTTCTGTCTGGTCAGCGATGCGTCGCGGTGAGATCCCGGGTTCAGTGACTGGGAACGAGGTGTGGTGTGTGTCGTCTTATGCACAGATCCTATGCATGGACAAGACTCCGGTGATTGCCACCGGGGTGTACGCCCGGCGTGCGTGTTCCACGCAGGCGCACAGGAGTTCAATCCTTCTCGGTTGCCGTCGGCGGGCGCGTGCAATCTTTCGTCCGATTGCCTCGTCGCGTGGCCGAGTAAGACCAGAGGGTGCGCGATCGCACGTCAGTGCGGTCACCGGGGCGGATAGGGAAGACACGTACCCCCTGGTTTTCTCGCAAACACGTCCGCGTGCCACACAGGCGCGGGTGCGCAGTGAGTGTCTGAAGAGTCTCGGAACGATAAAACCCCAAAAAGCGGCTGAACGGGAGGGCGAGAGCGTCCCTCAGCTCATCCAAGAGCCGTCGACCCGAGATTCCAGGTTATGGGTCCTCGAGTGTTTTTTTGATTCGGCAGTCGGCTCCCAACTTTCGGCAATCTTCTTCGGATCTCATCGTCGTGCACTTGGTGCGGCGCACGCTTGGCACCCTTGTTATCGGTGACACGTGATGGCGAAACTCGGCGAGGGCGATGAGCGCTGGATCGTCAAGGACAGAGAGGACGGCGCGAACGTGAACAACTGGCACTGGCAGGAGAAGGATGCGTTTGCGTGGTCGCGTTCGAGATTCGGAGACCTTTTGGCGATCGAAGTACCGGACACGGACGGCGTCACCGATCTAAAAACAACCGGCGTTACCTCCCTCACCGGCGAGGCGTACGTCAACCGACGCAAGGGCAAGATCATCTGCGGGTACGAGCTCGAGCTGAAGATGGGGTACGTTGGTACGGTTTCCGGGAAAGAGGTGGAGGGCAACGTGCATTTTCCGTACATAGCGGATGAGAATGTTGGGGAAGAACCTGATGCGAAGGTGTTAGCGGCTGGCAATTCCGACGCGGATGAGCTGGTGAAACGGGTGTTACGCGCAAAGGCTTTTCCTTTACTGTTTAAGGGTATTGATACGTTCGAAAAGGAACTCGCGAAAGGAGGGCCGGGGGGGGAAGGCGCGGCGCCGGCGGAGGGAGGCGACGGTGACTCCGACTCGAAAGGAAACGTCGTGACCAACGTCTCGGGCGCGTCTACGGCATCTTCTGACTCCACAAAGCTGCGCTCGGACAAGACCGCCCCCCTGTCGAAAACGAAACACACCATCACCATGACGGAAAGGTTTTATTGCCGCCCATTGGATATCTGCGAAGCCTTGTTGGACGGAGGGCGGGTGATGCATTTTAGCCGATCGCCGGCGGACATCCGACCCGAGGTTGGGTACGAGTTCACAATGTTCGACGGGAACATCTCTGGGACGATCGTTGAGTACGAACCAGGTGTCCGAATCGTACAGAAGTGGCGGTTCCGGAACTGGGTGGAGAGGCACTTTAGTTTGGTGACCATTACTTTCAGAGAGCCCGAGCCGGGAAATACTTTCGTTGATTTAAAGCAAGACGACGTGCCCGAAACCGACGGGTTCGGGAACGAATCAGTCATGGACACCACGGAGGTTGGTTGGAGGGAACAGATCTTCGACCGGATTCGAGTCAGCTTTGGGTACGGGGCGTGAGGTTAATAGGGGAGGTTGATAGGGTCGTTTGAAAGGGACATACTACCGTAAGTATTCACTTCGTTTTTCACTTTGACTGCGAATTTCACATAAAGCATCTCTCGCCTGTCTAATAACTCCTCTCCGGCTCGCTTCTAGAAAAACTTCAAACGAGCTGCGAGATGATTGGTGCCACCTGTCGGTGGCAGACACCTCGGGAAAGTGTCTGTGTGCTAAAAGTTCATCGGACGGTCCCGATGGCCCGTGATGCGTGTGCCTCGCGCACTTCCCGTCAGACCTGAACGCGCGACGACAGACCAGCGCTGTCGTCGTCGTGACGGTCTCGCTTCGGAGTTGGACGTACACGGCTCGTTCTGTGGAGAACACACACGAAGCACGCGACTGCACCCGCGCGATCGGGAGGGCAACAACGAAGCGGGCTCACGAGAACTCCGAGACCCTCCATGTCGCGCCCCACTTCCCGCTCGGGGAGTTCGCCCGTTGGAGATGCGCCGACCACGCCAGTTGTGGACCAGAGGAACGCGACACACAGTGACAAAGAACAGGAACACACACAACGCAGAGCGGTGAGGTACGTACTAACTTCCCGGAACGGAGGGCCTTCGATCGGAGGCGACTCTTCCCCTCCTACACGCCTTGTTCTTTTCCTGAGTGATTTTTTTCTGACCGCCGCGCACTCCCTAACTGTTTCTTCACACAGTCCCTACCGCCCGTCGTCACCGCACGGATCTGCGCAAGTCAGTCACGGTAAGTCAGTCCGTCCGTTCCGGGGCGCGGCTGAATTCCTGGCGCAACGCGACGGCGCGGACGCGCAGTGCCAAACTGACCCGCTGCCGGGGGTAGAGCCGTTGAGTCGCTTGCTGGGGTCGAATACAGTATCACCTGCGCCTAATGTTATCAACTCGTACGCCTCCGCGACCCGACGAAGCCTGGAGCTGGAACGCGTGTCCATTTTAGATTTAGAGCGTAGGATCGAACAGCGACGTGAGGCGTTGGTATCGACTGGAGTTTTGAGCGGCAGTGGAAACAACAAAGACCAACAAGCGGTGCGGTTGGTTCCCGAGCCCCCCGCAAAACCGCTTGCGAAACCTCGCCCCGCGCGTCTGCGCAAGAACTCCCTTTCCGGCGAGTACGACTTCATCGCGTTCGATAGTGCGTTGCCGGTTCCCCCTGCGTCGCCGTCAGAGGAAGGAAGACCGAAGGGCCCGACGCTGAGACGCGCGAGGGGAAGTCCGTCCGGCGGCGCGCGAGGACGGACGCCGTCGCCCGCCTCCGGTCGCTCGCCCAACTCGCCCTCCGATAAAAGCGAGGATGGCGATGCGAGTGAAGAGAAGTACCATAAGAAGAATTCTTCCGGAGGCATCGCGATTCCCTCTGGCGATGTGTACGGAACGAGGAGTGGATACTCATCAGGCGCGTCACCTACGGAGAAAGGAGGAAGAGGTCGATGCAGCCGCGTGCCGTCGCCCGGCGCGAACGGCACTCTGCACTTCGGAGCGTTCGTCCCGCAAGTGAGCTCGCCGCACTGGACTAATAACACGTACGAAAAAGGAGATGCTGTGCTCGGTGAACACAGCGCGAACCGAAACGAAGATCTAGGGCTGGACGACGACGACGATAAACGACTTTTAAAACTCTCCGCAAAGGAAACTTTGGGGGTTGTGAAGAAAACTACGCCTCGCGCGCGGCCGGTCGCGCGGCGGCCCTTGTCCGTGGATCCTCTGAAAAATCCCGGACTAGATACACACACCATGAGGGATGAGGGGAACGGCAAGTCTTCAGACTTCGGAGCGGACTCAGCTGGGTTCAAATCATTCACGCGAACCGCATCCAGCGCGTTCGCGGTGGTGACCAAGGACAGGGTCGAGGTTTTGGAAAAATTTGAATTGTTGTCGCTCGAGAAAGAAATAAACGGCGGCGACGAGAAAAACGTCGGCGGGTCGAACGTTCAGAAAAGCGTGCTCACCATGTCGCTCAGAGGAAGTGGGAGTTAGGTGCGTTGCGGGTGTATTATTAATCAAAAGTAGATCAAGAGAAGAAGTGCTATTAAGGGTTGTTTTTCTGCCATCAATGACATTCTTAAAATCAAAAACTTATTTCGTTCTCGAAAGACAATCATCAATTCATTGGTCACCCGCACACTTCGTAACTCCTCAGATGCCTCGCTCCAGCTCCCCTGTGAGCTGGGAGGTTGATGTGCGGCGCCAGAGCTTCCCGTTGTGCGTGGTGTGGTGTCCCATACCAGTTATCATGCACCTG
>MDSY01071692.1_pt1 | contig 29968 bp, 24 predicted proteins | sample 811131 | NCBI WGS metagenome assembly MDSY01 (sample SAMN05326643, study PRJNA326480) | marine metagenome | isolation source: seawater | place: Atlantic Ocean: South West | collected 2010 | reverse complement strand
AGCTTTAGGATTTGCTAAAAAAGGGGCTGATAGTAAAATAGATAAGGTATTAAGATCAAACCCTGAAATTGTAACTGTTGAAGATTTAGTGAGAACGGCATTAAGCCAAATGTAATTACTATATTAGGAATTGAAAAGCAATAAAAATTATAATATACTTGTATTAGTTTTTGTATTAGTATTCGCAAATACTTATCTCTTAGGCCAGTCCTCTGATTCCACATTTCTGTATCCTTTTTCGGGTAGTCAAAATGGAGGTCTGTTTATGAATGCTTCTGAAAACATTAAGTCTCATGTTAACTATGATATTCTCAATAATAATTATATAATTCAGTATAAAATTGGAGAACTTAAGTTAGGTAGGCCTACTAATTTAAGTTTTAAAGAATATCAGGAATATAAAATGAAAAAATCAATAGCTGATTATTGGAATGATAGATCAAAAGAACGAGCAGGCAATCAAACTTCAGCCTTAGGACTACCTAAATTATTTATTCCTGGTAAGGCTTTTGATAAAATTTTTGGAGGGAATGCTGTTGATATTCGCCCTCAAGGTTCTGCAGAACTTATCTTTGGTTTAAAAATTAATAGGTTAGATAATCCTGCTTTACCTGAAGAACAAAGAAAAACTACTTCATTTGATTTTAAAGAAAAGATACAAATGAATGTGATTGGTAAGATTGGAGATAAACTAAAGCTAACTACAAACTTCAATACCGAAAGTACTTTTGATTTTGAGAATCAAATGAAATTGGAATATACCGGATATGAAGATGAGATTATAAAGAAGTTAGAAATAGGTAATGTTAGCTTACCTTTAAATGGAACATTAATCACAGGTAGTCAATCTCTCTTTGGTTTTAAAACAAAATTGCAGTTTGGGCGAACAACTATTACGGGTATTTTATCTCAGCAGAAAAGTACGACTTCTGAGATCGAAGTAAGTGGAGGGGCTCAAAGCTCGGAATTTGATTTGTATGCTGACCAATATGAGGCTAATAAACACTTTTTTTTAGCTCATTATTTTAAGAATAATTATGATATTGCTTTAGCGAATTTACCTTTTGTAAACTCAGCAGTTAATATCACTAAAGTTGAAGTATGGGTAACAAATAAAACGGGTACAACTAATGATACTCGAAATATTGTAGCATTTTTAGATTTAGGGGAGACTGGAACATATTTCCCATCCAAACCTAATGGAAATATTTATAATTTATCTGTAAACCCTTTTCTAGTAGAATTCCCTAATATGGGCTCTACTGCTTCCACTCCACCATATCAGTATGCTTCAAATGATTTGTATGAATCTTTAATAGGTTACAATATTAGGAATATTAATGAAGTAAATAATATTTTACAATCAAAGACACTTAACAACGGAACGGATTATGAAAAATTAGAACGATCTCGTAAGCTTTCCGAATCAGAATTTACAATTCATAAACAATTAGGATATATATCTTTAAATCAGGCCTTGAACAATGATGAAGTACTAGCAGTGGCTTTTCAATATAGTATAGGAAGTAAAATATTCCAAGTTGGAGAATTAACCTCAACGGGACCAGCTGCTCCAGATGCATTAATTGTAAAATTATTGAAGGGAACTAATTTCACTCCCTTGTTGCCTAACTGGAATTTGATGATGAAAAATATATATGCTTTAGGAGCTTATCAAATGAGTAGAGATGGTTTTGTATTGGATGTTGTTTATGAAAACACAAAAGAATCTGGAGCTTTAACAAACTATTTAGGTGAGGGGGTTCTTGACGGGATTCCATTAATAAAGGTCTTAAATTTAGATAAGTTGAATCAGCAATTGGATAATCAATCTGATGGAGTGTTTGATTTTATTGAAGGTATTACGGCTAAAGCTTCAAACGGAAGAATAATTTTCCCTGTTCGAGAACCCTTTGGTTCTCATTTGTACAATAAAATCAATGATATATCTTTAGCTGAAAAATATGTTTATCAAGCACTATATGACTCTACACTTACTGTTGCCCAGCAATATCCTGAGCTTAATAAGTTTAGATTAAAAGGGACCTATCAATCTGCATCAGGAGCTGAAATTCGTTTGAATGCTATGAATGTTCCTCAGGGTTCTGTTACAGTAACTGCAGGATCTCAGAAGTTAACAGAAAATCAAGATTATACCGTTGATTATATGTTGGGTCGTGTTACTATTATTAATGAAGGTATTCTAAGCTCTGGTGTTCCAATTAAAATTTCTTTAGAAAACAACTCCATGTTTGGTATTCAGAATAAAACATTAGTTGGGCTCCATGCTGATTATGAAATTAACAAAGATTTTTTAATTGGAGCAACTATGTTAAATTTAACTGAAAGACCATACACTACTAAAATTAATGCTGGAGAAGAGCCAATTTCTAATACAATCTGGGGGTTAGATGGGAATTATCAAACTGAAGCTCCTTGGCTTACAAGAGCAGTTGATTGGCTTCCTTTAATTGAAACAAAATCAAAATCTCGATTAATTGCTACTGCAGAGTTTGCACATCTTATTCCTGGACATCATAGTGCAGTGGGGAATAAAGGGATTTCTTTTATAGATGATTTTGAATCTAGTAGAACTTCAATTGATATTAAAAATATGGGAGCTTGGCGTATAGCTTCTTTACCTTTAGGAATCGGGCAAGATGTTATTTTTCAATATCCTGAAACTGAGTTTTCAGGTTTTAGTGAAAATTTAAAATATGGTGCAAAAAGAGCAAAATTGGCTTGGTACATTATTGATCCATTATTTTTCAGAAACACTTCTATTACACCTCCTAATGTAAATAAAACTATTTCTTTAGCAAATGGAAATTCAATTGCTCAACAATCATATCACTATGCTCGTGAGGTATTGGAAACAGAGGTTTTTCCAAATAAGGACCCTGATTTAGGTAGTCAAATCACGAATTTAGCGGTACTTGATTTAGCTTATTACCCTAAAGAAAGAGGGTCAAATAATTATACAGTTAATGGTATAGATGAATTCGGTCAATTAGTTACTCCTTCAAATAGTTGGGGTGGAATAATGCGAAAATTGGAAACTAATGATTTTGAATCATCTAACATTGAATTTATTGAATTTTGGATGATGGATCCTTTTAATGAAGAAGATGGGTTGGCTAATCATTCGGGTGGAGATATGTACCTGCATTTAGGTAATGTTTCTGAGGATGTATTGCGTGATGGTTATAAAAGTTTTGAAAACGGGCTACCAACTTCCTCAACAATAGAGGATGTTAAGACTACTGCTTGGGGGAGAGTTCCTACTAATTTTTCAATAGTTGAAGCTTTTGATAATGATCCTTCTTCACGTCAATTTCAGGACGTAGGAATGGACGGATTAAGAAATATAGATGAAAAGTTATTCTTTGATTCTGTATATATTCAGCCTTTAGCTAATAATTATGGCATTAACTCCACAGTATATAAAAATGCATTAAAAGACCCTTCTGCAGATGATTTTCATTACTTCAGAGGGTCTGATTTTGACAATAGGTCAGAATTAATTTTGGATAGATATAAAAACTTTAATAATACCGAGGGTAATTCAGTTACTACTGAAAATTCCCCTGAAAATTATCCTACGGCAGCATCTTCGCAACCTAATACAGAGGATATAAATAGAGATCATACTTTAAGTGAAACTGAAAGTTATTTTCAATATAAAGTTAGATTATTTCCAGAAATGAATATTGGAGATAGTTATATTACTGATTTGTTAGAAACTAATGTTAAAACTGAAAATGGTCAGTCAAGAAGCATTAAATGGTATCAATTTAGAGTGCCTGTTTATAAACCAGATAATGTAATTGGAAATATTCGGGATTTTAAATCAATTCGTTTTATGCGTTTAGCATTTACTAATTTTCAGCAACCAATTATTTGTCGTTTTGCTACTTTGGAATTAGTAAGAGGAGAATGGAGGCGGTATAATTTTTCATTAGCTGAACCAGGAGAATATATACCATTAGATAATCAAGGCGAGACTAGTTTTGATGTTTCTGCGGTAAATATTGAAGAGAATGGAAATCGTTCTCCAATTAATTATGTTTTGCCACCAGGTATTGAGCAGGAAGTGGATAATACAACTACATCATTAAGGCAGCAAAATGAACAGTCTTTAGTCCTCAAAGTTTGTGATTTGAAAGATGGTGATTCTCGTGCCGCTTATAAAACTACTGATATTGATGTAAGGGCTTATAAAAGAATAAAAATGTTTATTCATGCAGAGGGCAAGGAAAACGATTTGCAAAAAGGAGATTTATCTTGTTTTATTCGTTTAGGGACAGATTTTACAGCTAACTATTATGAATATGAAATCTCTTTAGAACCAACTCCCCATTATACAAGTAATACAAATGATATATGGCCATCAGGAAATGAAATAGATATTGCTTTTGAGATATTCCAGTTGGCCAAACAAGAAAGAAATTTTAATACTACTGATGTTAGCATTCCATATGTTAAGTATGCATCAGGAGGTAAAGTTGTAGTTGTAGGTAACCCTAACTTATCTCAAGTAAAAACTATAATGATAGGAATTAAAAACCCTAAAAAAATAAAATTAGAGTCAGAAGATGATGGGCTTCCAAAATGTGGGCAGATTTGGGTGAACGAACTTAGATTGACAGATTTTGATGAATATGGTGGTTGGGCTGCTAATAGTAGATTTACTGCTCGTTTAGCTGATTTTGGAAATGTAACACTTTCAGGAAACATGAGTACTGTAGGTTTTGGTAGTATTGAAAAAAAATTAAATGAACGCCAAAAGTACAATTCCTATCAATATGATTTTTCATCTTCATTTGATTTAGGGAAATTCTTTGGCGAAGATTTTGGTATTAAAGTACCTATGTATTTCGGTCATTCGGAGTCTGTTAAAAATCCTCAATACAATCCTCTTGACCCCGATATTTTATTCACTACTTCGCTTAAAGCATTAGATAGTAAAGCTGAGAAAGATTCTTTAAAGTATATTGTTCAGGATTATGTTAAGCGTAAGAGTATTAATTTTACAAATATAAGAAAGACTAAAATTACTAAAAAAGGGAAAAAAGCTAGAAAACAAAAGATATATGATGTAGAAAATTTTTCACTATCTTACTCTAAGAATGAAACCTTTATTCGAAATATAAATATTGAAGAAAATCGCACAGTAAATTATAGGGGAGCATTAACTTATAATTTTAATACACAACCAAAAAATATAAAGCCCTTTGCTAAAATTAAGTTTCCAAAATCTGCCTATTTTAGGATAATTAAGGACATTAATTTCAATACTATGCCAAAGTCATTCTCATTTCGAACTGATGTTAATAGAAACTATAACGAAACTCAGCTTAGAAACCTAACGACTACTTATGGTAATTCTTATCCAATCTCACCTACTTATAATAAAATGTTTGAATGGAATAGAATGTATGAGTTTAAATATGATTTAACCCGTACGCTAAAAATTGATTTTGCTGTCACTTCTAAGGCAAATATTGATGAGCCAGCTGGAGTACTAGATAAGAGTGATCCTTATTATAAAGAAAAAATGGATACTATTTGGAATAATGTTTGGGATTTTGGAAGAGCAACATCTTATAGCCAGTCTTTTAGTTTGAATTATCAAGTTCCTTTAAATAAGATTCCCATTTTAAATTTTATTTCCTTAAACACTAGATATAATTCAAGTTATAATTGGACTGCAGCCCCCTTAGCGTTAAAATACTTAGGGAATACTATTCAGAATTCTAATTCTAAACAGTATAATGGTCAGATTAATATGAATACTTTATATAATAAAGTGCCATATTTTAAAAAATTGAATCAAGTAAGTAGAGTTAGGGGGAGAGTTTCTCGAAATAAAAATGATGAAGATAAAGAAAGTACAGAAAAGAAAAACAAATTTGAAATTTTTAAAAATCTAACTCGTTTTATGTTATCTCTGAAAAATATTTCAGTTAATTATTCAGAAAATAAAGGGACTTTTTTACCAGGATATTTAAATCAACCCCACTTTTTAGGTCAGGACTGGACAGCTATGTCTCCTGGATTGCCATTTGCTTTTGGTAGTCAGAGAGATATTAGGGATTATGCTGGAGTTAAGGGATGGATTACAAAAGATTCCACTTTAAATACTTTATATAAAACTAACACTTCTTCCACGTTAACATTAAGAAGTACACTAGAACCAATTAAACAATTCAGAATTGAGTTAACAGCTAATAAGACTACTTCAAATAATGAAACAGAAAATTTTAGATGGGATGATTTTCAAAATAAATTTAAGCATTTTAATCCAATAGAAACAGGTGGGCATAGCGTCTCATTTATTTCTTGGGGTACTGCTTTTAAAAGTGATAATGATGATTATGAATCTTCCACTTTTAGTAAATTTAGAGAATATAGATCTATTATTGCTAGTCAGTTGGCTGATAATAATACTAATTTTAATGGTGGAATTGATCCGTTGTCAGGATATCCTATTGAGAGAATTATTAATGAACAGGATACTATTGTAACGGGTGGGTATGGAGCTACTTCTCAAGAAGTAATGATTCCGGCTTTCTTGGCAGCTTATGGTGGAAGAAATCCTGCTAATTCAAAGTTAACTGCTTTCCCTGCGATTCCTTTACCTAATTGGCGAATTACGTATGATGGTTTAATTAGAGTTTCAGTAATTAAGAAGAGATTCAAAAGCTTTAGTTTAGGCCATGCTTATCGTTCTACTTATTCAGTTGGGAACTATACGACTAACCTTGATTATGGAGATGGGGATAATGTTAACTTAAATAATATGAGTTATCATGTTTCTAGAGAAATTTCTCAGGTGACTGTTAACGAACAGTTTAGTCCTTTGTTTAAAATTGACATGACTTGGAAAAATTCATTAATTACAAAAGTAGAAATTAAAAAAAGTAGAATTTTAGCTTTATCTCTTGCAAATAATCAACTTACAGAAACTACAAGTAATGAGTATGTAATTGGTACTGGTTATAGAATTCAGGATCTTAAATTTAGCTTTCTTTCTGGAGGAAGAGGAAAGAAAATGTCAAGTGATTTGGATTTGAAATTAGACTTTAATATTCGAAATAACAAAACAGTTATTAGAAAGGTGATTGAGGATCAGGAGCAAATAACTATGGGGCAAAGAATAATGAGTATTAAATTTTCAGCAGATTACGTAATGAATCAAAGGCTAAATATTAAGTTATTTTATGATAGAGTGGTTACAAATCCATTTATTTCAACTACTTTTCCAGGTGCAATAACCAATGCAGGATTTAGTTTAAGATTTACCTTGGCTGGATAATTTTGTTACCCAACAAAAATATGTATTTTTGAAAAAAAAAAGCAAATGGAATTTCCAAAGGAATTAAAATACAGTAAAGACCATGAATGGTTAAGAGTTGAAGGAAGTAATGCATATATTGGTATTACAGAATTTGCACAGGGAGAGCTAGGAGATATTGTTTTTGTTGATGTAGATACTGAAGGTGAAGAGCTTGAAAAAGAAGCAGTTTTTGGATCAATCGAGGCTGTCAAAACAGTTTCAGATCTTTTTATGCCAATAAATGGAGAGGTTTTGTCGTTTAATGAAAAATTAGAGGATAACCCAGAATTAATTAACACAGATCCTTATGGAGAAGGTTGGGTTGTAAAAATTGCTATTTCAGATACTATTGAATTAGATGAATTACTAGATGCTTCGGCTTATCAGGAATTAGTAGGATAAAATATATATTATGGAACCAAAAAAGAATCCAGAAGTAAATTTAGAAAGAAAAAGAGGACTGTTTTTGCAAATAGGTTTAGTTATTGCTTTGTTAGTAGTGCTTGGTTCTTTTGAGTATAAAACATATGAAAAGATAGCTTATAATTTAGGGGCTTTAAGTCTAGATGATTTAGAGGAAGAAATTATTCCAATTACTAAACAAGAAGTTAAGCCACCACCACCACCACCACCACCACCAGAAATAATAGAAATTGTAGAGGATGATGTTGAGATAGAGGATGAAATAGAGATTGAAGATACAGATTCAGATGAAGATGAGTTAATTGAAATCATTGAAGAAGATGATGATGAAGTATTTATGGTAGTTGAAAAAATGCCAGAATTCAATTACAAAAAAAAGAAAGGTGCTGAAGCTATTTTTAAATTTATTAATGAGAAAGTAAGTTATCCTGCAATTGCTAAAGAATATAACATAACTGGCAAGGTTTATATAAGTTACGTTGTTGATAAATCGGGAAAAGTCATTAACGTAAAGGTGGTTAGAGGCGTAGATAAAAATTTAGATGCTGAAGCTGTAAGGGTTGTAAAGTTAATGTCTCCTTGGTATACATCGGGTAAGCAAAGAGGCAAGTCAGTAAATGTATTACACACAATTCCTATTAATTTTACTTTGAATTAATGATTTTGCAATATTTTAAAGAGCTAAATAATAATAGTTTTCTTTTTATTTAATTCTATTTTTCGTAATCAACTAAATTATCATTCCAGCACCAACCGTTTCATTTGTAGCTTCATCTACTAAAATGATACTACCAGTGTTTCGGTTTCTTTTGTAACTGTCAAAGAATAAAGGCTTAGTTGTACGTATTGTAATTCTTCCTATATCGTTTAGTCCTATTTCTTTTTCATTCTCCATTCTATGTAAACTATTAATGTCTATTTTGTACTTTACATCTTTAATGATACATCTTACAGTTTGGCTAGTGTGTCGGATAGTATATTTTCCTTTAATAATTATTTTATTTTCATTCAACCAGCAAATCATAATATCAATATCTTGCTCAATATTAGGTTTATTATTTTCCCTTACCAACATATCTCCTCTACTAACATCAATATGATCCCTTAAAGTTATGGAAACTGACATAGGGGAAAAAGCTTCTGTTACTTCGCCATCAAAAGTATTGATAGATTTGATCTTAGATGTAAATCCTGACGGAAGCACTGTTACATCATCTCCTGGTTTAAAAACCCCACCCTCAATTCTTCCAGCATATCCTCTGTAGTCAGGATATTCTTTGGATTGAGGACGAATTACATATTGTACAGGAAATCTACAATCAACATGATTTTGATCTGAAGCAATATGAATATTTTCTAAAAGGTGTAATAACGTAGTTCCTCCATACCAAGTCATATTTTTAGAGCGCTCAACAACATTATCTCCATTTAAAGCCGAAATAGGAATAAAGTGAATATCTTTAATTTCTAATTTAGATGAAAAATTTTCAAAATCATTTTTAATTTTTTCAAATACTTCTTGTTTATGATCAACTAAATCCATTTTGTTTATGCAAACAGCAATGTGAGGAATTTGCAAAAGAGAGGCAATAAAAGCATGTCTTTTAGTTTGTTCAATTATTCCATGTCTTGCATCTACTAAAAGTATTGCTAAGTTTGCTGTAGAAGCACCTGTAACCATGTTTCTGGTGTACTGAATATGTCCTGGGGTATCTGCAATAATAAATTTTCTTTTTGGAGTAGCAAAATACCTGTAAGCTACATCAATAGTTATTCCTTGTTCTCTTTCTGCTCTTAATCCATCTGTTAAAAGCGCAAGATTTATACCTTCTTCTCCTCTTTGTCTACTCGTTTCCTTTAATAAATCCATTTGATCTTCAAAGATTAATTTACTATCGTAGAGTAATCTTCCAATCAAAGTGCTTTTACCATCATCAACGCTCCCTGCTGTAGTGAAACGCAAAAGCTCCATATTTAAATATCCTTTAGTTTTGTTCATAATTTTTTAAAAATAACCTTCTTTTTTTCTGTCTTCCATAGCTGCTTCTGATCTTTTATCGTCAGCTCTCCCTCCCCGTTCTGTAACTTTTGCTGTAGCTACTTCATCAATAATTTCTTCTAAAGTTTTTGCAAAAGATTCCAAAACCCCCGTACAGGTCATGTCTCCAATAGTTCTACATCTTATTGTTTTTTCTATCCATTTCTCATTATTTTTTAATTGAATGAATTTGCACTTACTAAGAAGGATATTATCTCTTTTAACCACTTCTCTTTTGTGAGAAAAATATAAGGAAGGTAACTCAAGCTTTTCATGTAATATATATTGCCAGACATCCATTTCTGTCCAGTTAGAAATTGGGAATATTCTAAAATGTTCTCCTATTTTCTTTTTCCCATTAAACAGATTCCAAAGTTCTGGTCTTTGATTTTTTGGGTCCCATTGCCCAAATTCGTCTCTGTGAGAGAAGAATCTTTCTTTAGATCTTGCTTTTTCTTCATCTCTTCTTGCTCCACCTATTGCGCAATCAAAATTTTCTTGTTCTAGCGCTTCTAGAAGTGTTACGGTTTGCAATCCATTTCTTGATATATTTTCTCCTACTTCTTCATTAGCAGTGCCTTTGTCAATTGAATCTTGAACGTACTTTACAATCAAGTTTTCTCCCGTTTCGTTTATTAACTGATCTCTAAATTCAATAGTCTCTGGGAAATTATGGCCAGTATCTACATGCATTAAAGGGAATGGAATTTTTCCAGGATAAAATGCTTTTCTAGCAAGGTGAAACATAATTATAGAATCTTTTCCTCCAGAAAACAACATTACAGGCTTTTCAAATTGTGATGCCACTTCTCTTAGAACGAAGATTGCTTCTGACTCTAATTCATTTAAGTGTGTTAAGTTGTATGAGCTCATTTTTTACTCTTTTTTATAATGGGTAATATATAATTCAAAACTTTTTGTACTGATTCATCAATCGAAAGTAGTGCGGTGTTTATGTGTAATTCTGGAGATTTAGGAGCTTCAAATGGAGCGCTAATTCCTGTAAAATTCTTTATTTGTTCCTTGCGTGCTTTTTGGTAAAGACCTTTTACATCTCTTTCTTCACAAATATCAATAGAGGCATTTATATATACTTCAATAAAATTTTCTGCGCCAATTATTTCTCTAGCAATATTTCTAATCTCAATTGTCGGACTTACAAAACAATTTAAAGTTACTACTCCGCAATTTAGAAAAAGCTTACTTACTTCTGAAATTCTTCTTATGTTTTCAGTTCTATCTTCTATGGAAAAAGTAAGATGGCTACTTATTCCTACACGAATATTATCTCCATCCAAAATTTGGCTTAATATGCCTTGAGAATGAAGATGCCTTTCCACTCCTTTAGCCACAGTAGTTTTTCCAGAACCAGAAAGACCAGTCATCCAGATTACTTTTGCATTTTGTTGTAATAAAATTTCCTTATCCTCTCTTTGGAGAATTTCGTCAAAAATTGGATATAAATTGCCTGCAGATTCTTTCATAATACAATTTAGCAAATTTAGTAAAATTTATCAAATTTAAAATATGGCAATTGACTGATATTTTATTTAAGTTTGGCTTTGTAAAATATGACAATGGAAAAAAAAGTGAATATATCAAACTATTTAGAATCAACCTATCTTAAGACAGCTGCTGAATCAGGAATTTCAGAAATTAAAACAAAAGAAATTGTTATAAATTCTGTAATGGAAGCAATTGATGCGAAATTTGCATGTATTATGATTCGGTCTGAATTTATACAAATGGCTAAGGAATTAATTGAAGCATATAAATCAAAATTAAAAGTAGGTACGGTTGTTGATTTTCCTTTTGGAACAGGTTCTACTAAACAAAAAATATCTGAAGCCAAATTAGCTATTGAAAGGGGGGCATATGATATTGATTATGTGTGTGATTACAATGCTTTTAAAAGAGGTAGTCTTGATAAGTTTGATTTAGATATCATCGAGGGGACAAAGTTAGTTCTGGAAAATAAAAAAATAGCGAAATGGATAATTGAGACAGGTGCTTTGTCTAAAGATGAAATAATAGATATTGCAAAAAGAATTTCAAAACTAGTACAGCTTAACTTCCCGCAAAATGCTAATAAGGTTTTTATTAAAACATCTACAGGTTATTATGGTGGTTGTAGGGTTACAGTAAAAGACATTAAAGCCATTAAATCAGTGTCAGGTAATTTACAAATAAAAGCTTCTGGAGGAATGTCAAGCCTTAAAGATTGCTTGGAAATGATAAAAGCAGGCGTCACAAGGATTGGTACTTCTAAAGCGGTATTTATATGTAACGAAAGTTTAGAAAATGAATTTTAATCATTTATTAATAAAAGCGATTAACGCTTCTATTAAGGGAGGTCACGCTATTATGGATGTGTATGATTCTGATTTTTCTGTTGAACATAAGAATGATAAATCTCCTTTAACTTTAGCTGATAAAAATTGCAATGAAGTAATAGAACAACATTTGTTATTGACAGAGATTCCTTTTTTAAGTGAAGAAGGTGAAGAAATTACTTATTCAGAAAGAAAAAATTGGGAGTACTCCTGGTTGGTTGACCCTTTAGATGGTACAAAAGAATTTGTAAAAAGAAATGGTGAATTTACTGTAAATATAGCGTTGATTCATAATGGAAATCCGATTATTGGTGTAATTTATGTTCCAGTTAAAGAAGAATTATATTTTGCTATGCAAGGGTTAGGCTCTTACAAGGTAAGTGTTAATTCAGTAATTGAAAATATAGAAACAATAATCTCATTAGCCGAATCATTACCAATTGATTATAAAAGAGCAAATTATGTAATTGTAGGCTCTAGGTCTCATCCTTCAGTTGAAACAGAAGTGTTTTTGGATGAAATGAAAAAAAAACATGGAGGTGTAAAGGTCTTAGCGGTTGGTTCATCATTAAAATTCTGTATGGTTGCAGAGGGAAAGGCAGATGCTTATCCTAGGTATGCTCCAACAATGGAGTGGGATACAGGAGCAGGGCATGCAATTGCTAAGTATGCAGGTTTTTCGGTTAAACAATATAATTCAATTGAAGATGTAATTTATAATAAAGAGAACTTGATTAATCCTTGGTTTTTGGTAAAGTAATTTATGAAAGAAAAATTTTTAAACGCACTTCAGGATAAGGATTTTTCTGAACTTTTCAAGAAAGGAGGATTGTCTTTTTTGATAAGGATAGGTGGGCAGGTAATGGGTTTTTTATTAACATTAATAATTGCTCATTATTTTGGAGCAGAGGGCTTAGGAGATTATGTGTTGTCAATTGTAGTTTTAAGGATTTTTACTCTTTTTTCTAAATTAGGAATGGATACTTTTTCAATTAGATTTATAGCTTCTTTTGCAATGCAGGGGAAGTGGAAAAGTATATGGCTTCTTAGAAATAAGATAATTCGTTTGTTAAGCATTACATCTCTTATATTTTCTTTATTAATGTACTATTTTTCACAAGATATAGCAAATTTAGTACATGCTAAAGTTGAGCACATTAGATTAAATGCCTTTTTTGTGTTGCCTATGGTGTTTTTTATGTTGCATTATCAAAGTTTAAGAGGATTAAAGCAAATAGCACAGTTTTCTTTTTTTTATAGAATGGCACAGTCTACTTTTTCTATTATTTCTATTTTTATCATAACTCAATTTTTTGTAGACGGAAATGTTCCTGTTTACGCTTACCTTTCATCTTTAACAATAGTATCTCTTTTAGCATTTATTATTTTTTTAAATAGTTATAATAAAATTAAACAAACAAGTATTGATGAACAAATTGAAGAATTAAAATATAGTGAAATTTTAAAAGTATCTATCCCACTTATGTTTGCTCAGAGCGTTCAATTTATTATGGCCTGGACTGATAAATTGATGTTAGGAAACATGATGGGTTCTGAAGAGGTTGGGGTTTACTTTACTGCTTTTAAGTTGTCAATGTTTGCTAGTATAGCTTTAGTGGCTGTTAATAGTATTGCCTCTCCTAAGTTTGCTGAATTATTTGGGAAAAAAGATTTTGATGGTTTGAAGAAAGTAGCGCATCAATCGTCTAAAATTATATTTTTAGCCACACTCCCTTTAGTGTTAGTGTTTTTTGTTTTGCCTGAGTTTCTCTTAGGCTTATTTGGTGAAGAATTTAAAGTTGGGGTAAAAGCATTTGTGTTTTTATCTTTTGGTAAATTAATTAGTTCTTTTTCTGGTTCAGTAGGGAATATCCTGCAGATGACAGGCAAACAGGTAATTTTTATGAATGTCTTATTTTTTGGAGCCATTGTGAATATTATATTAAATTTTTTCCTAATTCCAAAATTTGGAATTAACGGTGCCGCTTTAGCAAGTATGATTTCTCTATCAATGTGGAACCTTATCATGGTTTATTTTGTTAAACGAGAATTTGGGTTCTATACTTTTTATATTCCTTTTCTTAAAAGATAATTATGAAGGATAATTTGCCAAATTTCTTGATAGTAGGTGCTGCAAAATGTGGAACATCTTCTTTGCACAACTACTTAAATCAACATCCTGATGTATTTATGCCTTCATATGATGAGCAAGGAATGAAGGTTAAAGAACCAAGGTTTTTAATTAAGGATTTAGTAAAGGATAGGTTGCATAATGGTGTTTGGGATTTAAAGTGTTATAAAGCTCTTTTTAATAATATTGTAAATGAAAAAGCTATTGGAGAATCTACTGTTTTGTATTTGTATTATTATAATGAGGCTATTAAAAACATAAAAAAATATTTAGGGGAAGATGTGAAAATTATTATTATGTTACGCAATCCATTAGACAGAGCTTTCTCTGCTTACACACATGTTTCAAGAAGTCTAAAGGAGCAGCTATCATTTGAAGAAGCATTAGAGATTGAGGGTGATAGATTAAAAAATGATGTAACATTAACTCCAATGGTTATGTATAAAGATATGGGTCTTTATCATGATATGGTTAATGCTTATCTTGAGAATTTTAAAAATGTTCATGTTATTATGTATGAAGATTTTCAACAGAACACTAAAGAAGTGGTTCATCAAACTTTGGCTTTTTTAGGTATTTTTAGCTTTAGAGAATTAGATACTAATTCTAAACATAATGTTGGCGGTAAAATTTGGCGCTTTTCTTTTCTTAAACAATTTTTTATGAAAGATAATTTTATTAAAAGTAGGTTTAGGGTTATTTTCTCCAAAAAATTAAGAAATAGGTTTAGAGTTCTTTTAGAATATTTCCTAAAAGAAAAGGTAAAGCCGATGAACCCTGTAACAAAGAGGGAATTAATTAGTTTTTTCAGAAGTGATATAGAGAAATTAGAAAAATTGTTAAATATTGATTTAAAAAATTGGAGAGAATAATGGCTTTACCAAATCTATTAATAGTTGGAGCAGCAAAGAGTGGGACAACCTCATTGCATAATTATTTAAATCAGCACCCATCTGTTTTTATGAGCACCCCAAAAGAGCCACATTTTTTAATTAATAATGAGATAGGTGTGCAAAGAATTCCTAATGCAGTACTTAAAATAGAAGATTATAAATCCCTTTTTAAGGGAAATTCCACTAAGAAATATAGAGGAGAATCTAGCGTGATGTATTTGTCATTTCCTGAATTTACAGTTAAGAACATTAATAAGTATCTCTCTAAGGATATTAAAATTATTATTATGTTACGTAATCCTGTAGAGCGTGCATATTCTGGATATCAACACGTAAAACGATATAATCTTATGGAGTCTTTATCATTTGAAGAGGCTGTTGAACAATCTGAAAATAGATATCTGGAGACTAGTAATATGACTCCTGCTTCTAGGTATTTAGAAATAGGAATGTATACTCATCAAGTAAAAGTATTTATTCAAGCTTTTAAAAATATTCATATTATTATTTATGACGATTACAAGTCTCACTTTGATGAAGAAATGAACAAAGTATTTCATTTCTTAGGTTTAGATCCGATCAATATCAACTTTAAGGAAAAGCATATGATTGGTGGTTGGGAATGGGAAAGCGAATGGGTAAAAGCACTTATGATGAAAAAAACTATATTTAAGAAAATATTTGGATTCTTATTACCATTTGAAAGTTTAAAGAAGTTTATTAAAGTATACTTACAAAGAATATTTACAAAAAAGCATGAAAAGATAAAACCTGAAACTGAACAATGGTTGAAAGATTTTTATAAAAATGATGTGCAGGAATTATCCTTATTACTAGACAGAGATTTAAATAATTGGATAAGATGAGTTTGCCTAATTTTATGTGTATTGGTGCTGCTAAGTCAGGGACAACTAGTCTGTATGATATTCTAAAGCAACATTCTGATGTCTTTGTTCCATCTTTTAAGGAGCCGCATTTTTTTGATATTTCAGCTGTTTATAAAAATGGTGTCTCTTGGTATGAAAAAACTTATTTTAGTGGTGTAAATAAAGAAAAATCTATTGGTGATTTTACTCCAACTTATTTGTTTGATAAATATGCTCCGGAAAGAATTCATAATTCATTAGGCAATGATATGAAATTTATAATTATTTTGAGAAATCCAGTTGACAGGGCTTATTCTCATTACTTGCATTCTAAAAGAGATTTGCATGAATTTTTATCATTTGAAGATGCAATTAAAAAAAATGTAAATAAAGTGAGTAATTATCTTGATTATTTAAGGCTATCTTATATTGATCAGAGTAAATATGCAGATATGCTTCAGAGATATTTTGCATTGTTTTCTAAAGATAATTTCTTAATTCTTCATTTTGAAGAAGATTTCGTAGCCGAAAGAGAGTTGACAATGGCTAAGGTATTTAGTTTTCTTAATTTAAAAGAGGAGAATATAAATTTTGACATAAACAGTAATAAATCAAGTAAGGCTAGATTTATTTGGATTAAGCGTTTGATGAAAAAAAATGGATGGTGGCGTCAAATAATAAAAAATATAATACCATCTTTAAAAATAAGACAGATCATTAAAAATAAAATTCATAGATTAAATGTAACTAAGTTTACACCTAATAAATTGTCTAAAAAAGAAAGAGAAAGGATGTTTAGTTATTATTTTAATAAAGATATTAAAATTGTTGAAGGTATGCTTTCTAGAAAAATGAATTGGAAATAATGATTTATACTTTAAAACAAAAGCTTATTGATAATCTTATTGTATTTATGCTGGTGATGAGCTCGGGAGGACTATTATTTGTTTTTAATAGGAACCTATGTTATGTGATTTTTGTAGCAATTTTAAGTCTGTCTTATTTCTTCATGGGCAGAAAAATACTTAAGATTAATTTCAATTCATCAATGATTAGCATTTTAATATTGTTTGGCCTTTTGATAATTAATTATCTTTTTGCTGTTAATGAGCAGGAAATAAATAAGTATTATTACTATTTTTTGGTTATATCTGTATCAGTTTTTTCTCTAATGCATTTTACTAATAATAAAAACCATCTACTTCTTACTCTTTATACAGTACTTCAAATTATTGTTTTTCATTCTATTTTAAACTTTGTTTTTTTCTTCTTTATTAAAGATAGTCTTTCTATTATTTCTTCAAATTATCATGAATGTGAAACCTTTCTTAATTTATTTTTCTATACTACTGAAAGAGGAGTAATTAATCTTTTTGAGTTAGAGTTTTGTAGGAATCAAGGTTTATTTTGGGAGCCAGGTGTTTTGCAGGTTTTTTTGAATATATTTTTCTTTCTGGATGCCTTTATTTTTAAAAGAAGAAGGTTTATGTTAGTGTTAACAGCATTTGCTATTGTTACGACTTACTCTACTACAGGTATCGCATTACTATTGTTGCAATTATTGATCTATATAATAATGGAAATGAAAAATAATAAGTGGTTAGCACCATTTTTTATATTCTTTACTATTCCTGTTCTTTTGATATTTAGCTTAAATGTAGAAGAAAAAGTAAAGGGAGTTAAGGAAGCTTCATTTCAAAAGAGGTTATTTGATTTAACTCAGCCATTATTTATTGCTGCCGAATATCCTCTTACAGGTATTGGTTTAGATATTTTTCAGTTTCAGCAAATGCGTGAGGAATTTTATTTTTCATCAGATAATTTGCATGAATTACAGAGGAAAATTGGAGTCGAATCTAAAACAACAGGAACAGACAAAGGAAGTAGTAATTCAATAATGTTTCTTTTTGCTGCTATGGGCTTTCCAACGGCTATTATTTTTTTATTTATGTTCTTTAAACAACAGGTAATACTTGAAAAAAAATGGCTATTTATGATTATCTTGATTACATCTGTCATGTCTGAGCCATTACTTTTAAGACCCTTTTTCTTTGTATTTATTGTCTCAGGATTTACTCATTTCTTTCATAAATTAACATCACACAAAAAACAATTATCATGAAAAATATTTTAATAACAGGTGGTGCAGGATTTATAGGTTCTAATCTTACTAAAAAATTGGTAGAGAAGGGATTTAAAGTTACTGTCTTAGATAATCTGTCTAAACAAATTCATGGAGAAAATCAGAATTCAACTTTATTTTTATCAATTAAAGATATTGCTACTTTTATTAAGGGAGATGTTTGCAATAAATCTGATTGGGAAAAATCTTTAAAAAATCAGGATGTAGTGATTCATTTAGCAGCAGAAACAGGTACAGGGCAATCTATGTATGATATTTCTAGATATAATGAAGTTAATGTTCTAGGGACTACATATTTATTAGATATTTTAGCTAATGATAATCATACCGTAAAAAAGATAATTGTTGCTTCTTCACGTTCTATTTATGGCGAGGGCAAGTATTTTTGTAAGTATCATGGAGTATTGTATCCCGGTCAAAGGCAAGATATTGATATGGATAAAGGCATATTTAATCTAGTTTGTGATAAATGCAATCAACCTTTACAGTTATTAGCTACAGATGAAGCATCAAAGGTTCACCCATCTTCTATTTATGGTATTACCAAACAACAGCAAGAGCAGATGATTCTTCTTATGGCTAAGACATTAAAAATTCCTGCTGTTGCATTAAGGTTTCAGAATGTTTATGGTCCAGGACAATCTTTAAGTAATCCTTATACAGGAATTTTATCTATTTTTTCCACAAGATTATTAAATGGAAATGATATTGAGATTTATGAAGATGGACAGGAAAGCAGAGACTTTGTTTTTATTGATGATGTAGTTAATGCAACTATTCTTGCTTTAGAAAAAAAGGAAGCAAATAATCAGATATTTAATGTTGGTTCAGGTGTTGCTACTTCGATCAGTGAAGTAGCCAATTTATTGAAATCTTTATATAATTCTAATTTAAAAATTTCAGTTAGTGGTAAGTATCGTTTAGGAGATATTCGACATAATTATGCTGATTTATCAAAAATAAAAAATGCTTTAGGATTTATTCCTAAATTTGATTTTATCTCGGGGATTACTTCATTTGTTAATTGGGTAAAAACTCAAGAAGTTATGGACGATAAATATGAAATATCAGTACAGGAGCTTGAAAATAAAGGGCTGATTAAATGAAAAAATTAATAATCATCTTTTCCCTTTGTATTGAGGGTGTTTTAGCACAGAATGTAAAAGAAAATATCTTTGGCTTTGCTACTTCAAATACATTTACGTATTGTGATGTTACTGATACATCATTTTTAAATAAAGTTATCGCAATACAACCAAAATTATTGCGATTTCCTGGTGGAGCTGTAGGTAATTTTTATCATTATGGAGGAAAAGGGTACGGTTTTAATTTTTCTGAAATCGATCAATATCATGATGGTAAATTGCCTAAAAGAGCAAGAGGACTGGAAAATTCTAGAAGAAAGAAAAATCAACAGCATGATTATATTGAAGACTTTATAATACTAGCAAAAAAAACAAATGCTAAGGCTGTATTAGTAGCAAATATGTTCGTTGATAATGATGATATATTATTAATGATTAAAAAGTTAATCGAAAATAATATTGAAGTTGTTGGCGTTGAATTAGGTAGTGAACTTTCTAATAGGAGTTACTTTACTAAAGGGTATGCCTATGATGATTATGTTATTGCTGCAAAGAAATGTTCAGATAAAATAAAAGGTAAATACCCCAATCTTAAAACAGCTATTGTTGCAGCTCCATTAGTCAATAAAAAAAATCATAGACATAGTTTATGGAATAAAAAACTGGCTAAGCTTAACTTTTATGATGCTATTATTATTCATTCTTATGCAAAAGTGACTAAAGGTAATGATAGATATGGGCAAATGATTTCTGAGGAATATGAAGGCGGGAATAAGATAGAAGCTTTTGAAATCTATAAAAATAGAGCTATTGATTATTTAGTTAGTCAATATCCAAAAGAGGTTAATGCTTATGAAGGTATTTTTAATAAACCTATATGGGTTACAGAATGGAATCTACAAATATCAAAAACTACAGGTAACACTCTTCTGCAATCATTATTTGTAGCTCAGTATTTTTTAGAGTTGTTAAGTAATACTGACTTATCAGTTATTGAATTAACTACTTACCATAATTTGGGTGGTAGAGATTATGGGGGTTCAATTTTCAGAAATAATAAAGAGGTGATCGAAATACAAAGCACTTATTATCCATTAACCTTGTTAGGGAAGATATTTGATTATGATATTGCAAGAATTGAGAAAAAACGAAATGAAGAAATTTTCACTTATAACTGTTTTGATAAGAATAATAAATTAATTATTTCATATGATATTGATTGGAATAGGAGCCATCTTAAATTTAGTTTAAAAAATTCAGTAGATAAAGATTTTTTTCAAATTTATGGAAGTAATAATTTATTTGATATTCCAAAATTAAAAGGAGTTATTGGTATTGAAACAGATTTAAATATAAAATAATAATTGGATAAAACAAAACAAATATTTATTGTCGGAAGCAGCAGAAGTGGTACTACTATGATGGGGCGTATTTTGGGCAATCACTCATCTATTTTCACTTTTAAAGAGTTGCATTTTTTTGGTACAATTTGGACAAATAAATCAGAGTCAAATTTAAATATGGCACAGCAGGTAGATTTGCTTTCTAGGTTATTGTGTATTGAAAAAAATGGATTATTCATACTGGATAATATCTCAGATTTTAATGTTCGGGCAAGTACTATGTTAGCAAATAAGGATGTCTCAAACCCTTTAAGTATATATGAGTTGTTTTTAGCAGAAATCACATTAGATAATAAGTGTTTTATTTCTTGCGAACAAACCCCAAAAAATATGTATTATTTGAATGAAATATTATCGTATTTTCCTAATGCAAAAGTGATTAATATGGTACGAGATCAGAGGGATGTTCTGCTTTCGCAAAAGAATAAATGGAAAAGAAGGTTCTTAGGCGCCTCTAAAACACCTTTTCTTGAAGCTATTCGTTCCTATATTAATTATCACCCTATTTTATCAGCCAAAATTTGGAATTCTTCTTTAGAGTATACTGCAACATTTACAAATAATTCTAGAGTGAGGGTAGTTAGATTTGAGGGTCTATTAGTTGAGCCAATACGTATTATTAAAGAGTTGTGCCATTTTTTAGAAATTGATTTTAATCAGGAAATGTTAAAAGTTCCGGTTATTGGCTCTTCAACTCATCAGGATATTAAATCTAAATTCTATATTGATAGTTCAAAAAAGGGAAAATGGAAAGATGGAGGATTGAATTCTGCAGAAATATATCTTTCGCAATTAGTGACAAATAAAATGATGAGAAAATTTAAATATGATGTGGAAAAGTTTAATTTCCCTCCAATACTAATTCTATTTTATTTAGTTAGTTTCCCAATTAAATTGATTTTAGCATTTTTATTAAATATTAAAAGGATGGGAAATATTGTTGAGGTCATTAAGAAAACATTTTTTGTAAAATGATAGTTGACTTTTTTATAGTAGGCGCTCCAAAAGCGGGAACAACCTCTTTGTATCATTATTTAAATGAGCACCCTCAAGTTGAGATGAGTAGTCAAAAAGAACCAGATTATTTTTCTGATAAGGCAATTAATGAGCAAGGAATGTATTATGGTAAGAATCGTGTAAATACGCTTGATAAGTATGAGTCTTTATTTGTGCAGAAGGAAAGTGTAGTTTATGGTGAGGGTAGTGTTTCTTATTTGTTTTATGATAATGTGGCTGAAGACATAAAAAAGTACAATCCAAATGCAAAAATTATTATTATGCTCAGAAATCCTATCGAAAGAGCTTTTTCCCACTTTTTAATGGATTATAGGCTTGGTTTAATTAGAGATAGTTTTGAAAATGTAATAGCTAATAAATCAAAGCATAAAAATGCTCATTTATTCTATCAGCAGTATATCGAAGTAAGTAAATATACTACTCAAATTCAAAGATATCTGGATTTTTTTGAAAAGGACAGTATACTTTTCATAGACTACGATGATTTTAAAAAAAATGTGTCAGAGACTGTTGATAAGGTGTATAATTTCCTGAACATTAGTACTGATTTTGCTGCTAATATAAATACAAAATACAATGCCTTTACAATGCCAAAAAATAAAATAATTAGATTTATTTATTCCTTTGTTTTCCTTAGAAAAATATTAACTTTTTTGTTCCCAATATATTTAGTGAGGAATATTAGAGGTTTTCTTTTTAAGGAAGATGAAAAGCCTGAATTATTGAAGGAAACTAGAGTTTTACTTGGAAAAATATTTAATGATGATATTAGAAAACTCGAAGAGGTTTTAGGTAAAGATTATTCAAAATGGATACAATAGGCTTAGTCACTATAACTTATAATTCGGCTGATGTTTTACAGTCGTTTTTGGATTGCGTATGGAAACAGACACATTCAAATCTAATTTTATATGTTATTGATAACGCTTCATCTGATGTTACACTTTCAATTTTAGAAAATGAAAAGGAAAGCAGGTTACGCGTTGTTAAAAATGTTGAAAATTTCGGAGTTGCTAAGGCAAATAATCAAGGAATTAGACAAGCTATTTCCGATGGCTGTGATCAGATTTTGATTATCAATAATGATGTTGAATTTGAAAGCTCTTTAATTGAAAAGTTAATTAAGATTCAGATTGAGCACAAATGTAGTTTGGTTAGCCCAAAAATGATGTACTATGACAAGCCTAATCATATTTGGTATGCTGGAAGTTGGTTTGTAAAAAAGAAAGGATACTTGCCATTACATAGAGGGGTTAAGGAGTTGGATGAAGGTCAGTACAATAAAACTATTGATGTTGAATACGCTCCAACCTGTTGTTTGCTAGCTAAAAAAGAAGTATTTCACGATATTGGCTTAATGGATGAAAAGTATTTTGTTTATTTTGATGACACTGATTTTTCATATAGAGTATGGAAAGATGGAAGACATAGAATGCTTTATTATCCCAATGTAGAGTTCTATCATAAAGTTGGAAGTTTAACCAAATCTTTTGATAAATGCTCAAAAAAGATTTACAGAGGAAATTTTTTTTTACAACAAAACACTAAAAATCATATTTATTTTCTGAAAAAAATTGGAGGGATTTTCCCCTTTGCTTTTATTGTTTGGTTATTTTTTAAGAATAATATTAGGTTTTTTGTTAATCCTAAGATTAGAAAAAATATTTCAACTTGGTGGTTGATTAATAAGTCTTATTTTCAAGGATTGCTATTGAAGTAATTTGCCAACCACTAAGCTATCAGTAAATAAATCATTAACTATTATTCTACTTATAGAATCAGTAGTATGAATTGGGTCGGTAAAACAGTTTTTACAATTTGTAATTGAGTTTGGGTGATCAAAATCTATTACTCTACCAATTGAACTAATTTCTTCTTTAAATTGCATTTCTTCTTCAGTAAGCTTAAAATGAACTAATCTATCATGAAATTCTTTGTGATGGGGAACAATTATTAGATTCAGTTTAATTTTATTTTCAAGACAATATGCTCCAACTTCTTTCAGCCTTTTTAGTATCGAATCAGGATGGCGATATTTGGAATAATGATAAGAAGCGACTGAAGAAATCGTGTGCTTCCAGAATCTCTCTTTATTTAGTTTATTGTTTTTCTGAATACCATAAAATTCATTTTTTAAAGCTAAATACACTGTTTCTGCAACATTCCAATTAAAAATATAAATAAAAGGGTTGCGTATCATTTCCTGTATATCAGCTACTCTATTTGAGTAAGCATACTCATTATATAAATTGAAATTAATACCAATAATTACATTTTCCAATTTTGCATATTTATTAGTTAGCCAAAACAAATCAATAATTTCATTCAATTTTGCTGCATTAGAATGAAGGATATAATAGTCATCTCCGGTTAACTCTTTAATTCTTTCTGTTGGCAGTCTTCTAATTCTGGAGTCTCCAATTATAACGCTTGTTGTAGGATGATTTTTGAATTGTAACGAGTTGTATAATAATGAATTCAATTTCTGGGCAGATTTCTCTTTTGATTGCTGTGAAATAGTTTTATTTAGGTTAAAATAATTGAAGGGATCAATAATAACTACAATGCATATCCAGGCAATTATAGGTAGTATAAAAATAAATCCTTTCCGTAATAATGTTTTAAGTTCAGTATTCATCTAAAATTGGAAATATATAAAATTACTTACTTTGGAATATGGTGCTAAAAATAATATGCCAAGCATTATGATATAATAAACCGACCATCTTAGCCATTTAGATTTGTTTTTTAATTTTAACCAAACATCACCATCTCTTTCATATATGTTAAATAATTCCATAAAAATGATAAGTCCAAATGAGATTAGTAAATCATTCATTCCTATTCCAAGTCCTCTTAATTTTAGTTGCATTGCAGTAAAATTAGTGTAATCTCCAACGTCTGTAAACAAATGAGTAATTACATATATTGCGTCAGTAATGTTATTTGCTCTAAAGAAAATCCAAGCAAAAGATGCAAGTAAAAAAGTGAAGCTTACTTGATATATTTTGTGAAAATTTGTATTTTTTATATTTAAATAATTGATAATTATTTCTTTTGGTTTTTTAAAGATAATCGCACTAATTAGATAGGTTCCATGAAGCGCTCCCCATACAATAAATGTAAAATTTGCACCATGCCAGAATCCACTGACTAAGAAGGTTATGAACAGATTATAATACCATTTCCATTTTACAACTTTGCTTCCGCCTAGCGGAATGTATAAGTAATCTCGAAACCAAGTGGAAAGAGAAATATGCCACCTTTTCCAAAATTCAGAAATTGATTTTGAAAAATAAGGGCGTTTGAAATTCTCCATTAACTCAAAGCCCATAACTCTAGCAGATCCTATTGCAATATCTGAGTAGCCTGAAAAGTCACAATATATCTGAAATGTGAAAAAGATAGTTGCAATAATTAAAGCAAATCCACTATAGTTATCAAGGTTGTTATACACGCCATCAACAACTATAGCTAGTCTGTCAGCAATTACAACTTTCTTGAAAAATCCCCACATCATTTGTTGTAATCCAAAGCGCACTCTTTCATAATTGAAGTCATGCTTTACAAAGAATTGAGGAAGCATCCTGTTTGATCGTTCAATAGGGCCTGCCACTAATTGAGGAAAAAAAGATACAAAAACAGCAAATACTCCTAAGTGCTTTTGTGCTTTTGTTTTGCAATTGTATACATCAATGGTATAACTTAAAGTTTGAAAGGTGTAAAAAGAAATTCCTACAGGAAGTAATAATTCAAATGCAGGGACATTATAAAAAATATTAAAATGATTAAAGAAGGATTGTACATTTTCATTAATAAAATTAAAATACTTAAAGCCAAATAATATTCCTAAATTTGAAATTAAACTTAAGTATAGCCATTTCTTCTTTTTAGCTTGTTCTTTGAGTTTATCCATTTGTTGTGCTACAAAATAATCAATTAAAGTTGAGATAATAATAAGCACAATATACTCGACCTTCCAGCACATATAGAAATAGTAGGAGGCAATGAGTAAAAGTATCCATCTTCTTTTTTGAGGCAGTAAAAAGAAGATAGTGACTACAATAGGAAAAAAAATTAAAAATTGTAGAGAGTTGAATAGCATTTGATATTGTTATGAGGCTTTTGTATTACTTGTATGTTGCAAATATATAAATTGTTTATCATGAAAAAGATAGTATATTTGGATCCTTTAAAAGATGAATAGAAAAGTAGCAATTATAGATCCCTTAGGAGCCCATGGAAGTTCTCATCACTTTTACCTTTTTGGACAAGCATTAGGTCTTTTGAACAATGATATAGAGCTTAGCTTATATACTAATAATGAAACTGGCTCACCTGATATTAATGGCTTAAATTTTTTTACTTTCTATAAAGACATATTTAAAAGTAAATCCAATATTGTTAATGGTATCAAATGGATTGTTGGTACAGTTTTTTCAGTTTTTCATGCTAGATTTTCAGGAATTTCTATTTTTCATTTTCATATTTTTTATACTAATTTTTTAGTTCTGTTTAATTTACTATTTGTTAAAATATTATTTGGAAAAGTAGTGTTAACGGTACATGATGTAAGTTCGTTTTCTAACTCATCTAATTCATCAATTATTGGGAATTTGATTTATAAATTGACGGATAGAATCATAACTCATAATGAATTTAGTAAGTCAGAAATTATAAATGTGAATGCTAATCTATCATCATATATTTCTATTATTCCCCATGGCAATTATACGCCTTTTATTAATATTCAATATGACAAAGAAAAATCTAAAGAGCAACTAGGTATTCCGAATAATAGAAGAATATTATTGTTTTTTGGTATGATAAAAAAAGTAAAAGGATTAGAGGTTTTATTATCTGCTTTAAAGGACGTTATAAAGCAAAACCCAGATGTTTTATTAGTGATTGCAGGCAGGTTGTGGGAGAATGATTTTTCTGCTTATCAAAGGATTATTGATAAAAATAATTTATCAAAATATATATTAATACAAACTAAATTTATCAAACAAGAGGATGTGGAACATTATTTCTGTGTTTCAGATTTAGTAGTTCTTCCGTACAAAAAAATTTATCAGAGTGGCGTGCTTATGATGACTTTAAGTTATGAGCGTCCAGTCTTAGTTTCTGACTTACCTCCTTTGAAAGAAATAATTTCTAATAATAAAAATGGTTTTCTATTTAAAACAGAAAATGTTATTGATTTAGCTGCTAAGTTAAATAGTATTATGGGTAATAAACTCTTGATGGAGCAAGTAAGGGTTAAAGGAACAAAATTAATAAGGAAGAAATATGATTGGAGTGAAATTGGGAGCATGACTAAACAAGTATATAAATCATTATAAAAATTGTATTTTAGCAAAATCAACGAGATGAAAAACAGAATAGAAAAATGTATGAAAAGTGCTGTTGAAAATTACACTAGCATTTTACAGAATGATAATTTGAAAGCTAATATTCAAAAAATTGTTGCTGAAAGTATAACTGTTTTTCATTCTGATAGAAAGATGCTTTTTTGTGGAAATGGTGGTAGTGCTTCTGATGCCCAGCATATTGCAGCTGAGTTAAGTGGCAGGTTTTATGCTGATCGCCCTCCTTTGTATGCTGAAGCCTTACATGTAAATTCATCCTTTATGACAGCTGTAGCAAATGATTATGGTTATGAAGCTACTTATGCTAGAATGGTTGAGGCAGCTGGTAAGAAAGGAGATATTCTTGTAGGCATGTCAACTTCAGGAAATTCTCCTAATGTGGTGAAGGCCCTTCAAAAAGCTAAGGAATTAGGAATGATAACTGTTGGTTTTACAGGTAAAAATGGTGGTAAAATTCGTGATATTTGTGATATTATGATTTGTGCTCCATCTGATGATACGCCAAGAATACAAGAAGCACATATTTTAGTTGGGCATATTATTTGTCAATTGATTGAACAAGAATTGTTTCCAGATGCATAAGTTAGATACCCTTTTTTTAGATCGAGATGGCGTGATAAACGTAAAGTTAGATGGGCAGTATGTTAAAAAAACTGAAGATTTTAAATTTATTAAGGGAGCAGAAACTGCAATATCAAAACTCACAAAAATATTTAATCGTATTCTCATAGTGACTAATCAGCAGGGAATTTCAAAAGGGTTCATGTCGGACAACGATTTGGTGTTTTTACATGAATACATGTTACTTGAATTAAAAAAAAATGGAGGTGTAATAGATAAGATTTATTACTGCCACCATTTAGCTTCTGAAAATTGTAATTGTCGTAAGCCAAATCCTGGAATGATTCAGCAAGCAATTATTGATTTCCCAGAAATAGTACTAGAAGGATCATATTTGATTGGAGATTCGGATACTGATATTCTTGCAGGTAACAAGATGGGTTTGATTACTGTTAAAGTGGATAGTGAATACACTTTGTCAAAATGGTGTGATGAATTATCATCTGTTTTCTAATAATTTTTAATAAGTTAGTATATGATTAGTCCAGAGCTAAAAATAATTTTTTCTTTAATAACTTCATTTTTAATTACTTATATATCCATTCCAGTGGTTATATCTTTTTCTAAGAAGTTAAGATTATTAGATGATGCAGGAATTAGAGCTTCTCATAAAGGAAGTGTACCAATATTTGGTGGAGTTGCAATTTTTTCAGGCATTATATTCACTTTATTTTTTTGGTCAGATATTGAAAATCTTCAATTCCATTTACTAAGTATATTAATTGTTTTTTTTGTGGGCATTATTGATGATTTACTTGTGCTTTCTCCATTTAAAAAAATAGTTGGCCAAGTTATAGCAACTTTAATTATTATTTTTTTTGGTAACCTTCAAATTGATAATATGCATGGAGTTTTAGGGGTGTATGAATTACCAATTTGGATAAGTACATTATTTACTGTTTTTGTAGTTATTGTTATTACAAATGGCTATAATCTTATAGATGGGGTAGATGGTTTAGCAGCAGGAATTGGCGTGATATCATCTTTTTCATTTGGAATTATTTCATTACTAATGATTCAATTTGATATGGCGATTCTTGCTTTTACTTTAGTGGGTTCATTATTAGGATTCTTAAAATTTAATTTTTTTCCTGCGAAAATATTTATGGGTGATACAGGATCCTTAGTTGTAGGAATAATTTTGTCTATTTTAGCAATAAATATTATTCGCTATGGTTTGGTTACTGATAATATAAAATTGCCAAACAAAGGTCCTTTGTTAGTTATTGCAATTTTAGCAATTTCTTTGTTTGACTCGCTTAGAGTATTTATTGTAAGAATAATTAAAGGAAGACATCCTTTATCTGCAGGAAGAGAGCATATTCATCATAACTTATTATGTTTAGGTTTTGGACATAAAAAGACAAGTTTGATATTATATTCTTTTACAATTCTTGTAATTTTATTTTCTTATTTTCTTATAGATTTAAATGTAAATTTAGGTATTACTATAATTGCATTAATTAATTTCATTATATTGTACATTCCGTTTTACCTTTTAAAAGTTTATTCAAAATAATGCGTTTCGTATTAACTATTATTTTATGTTGCCTTTTTACAGCAATCTTATCAGCTCAGCATGCTAATCTATTATTGGGTAATAGCTATTCTTCTCATTTTAATCACTTAATTTATAACAATGATTACCACACAGCTGTTAGGCCAATTATTAAGTCAGATTTAAAGTTTGATGTTGATTCTATTCTTAAATTAAATGCAGATTCAGATTATTCAGATTGGTATTTGAGAAAAATATTCTCAGAACATTTTTTTGTTTTAGGAGGAGAGGGCTATAAAGTAATTTTCTCTCCTATTATTAATTTTTCGATAGGAAAAGAATTTTTGGATCAAAAAAATACATTTACTAATACTAGGGGTTTTATTGTTGAAGGTGATTTAGGTGGGAAAATATCTTTTTTTAGTTCTTTTAATGAAAATCAATCTATATTCCCTAATTATATTGACGCTCAAATTCGTGATAATAGAGTTGTTCCTGGCCAGGGATATGCTAGAGATTTTAAGCAAATAGGCTTTGATTATGCAATGTCATCTGGCTATGTCTCTTACAGGGCTAATAAAATGTTTGTAGTACAGTTTGGACATGGAAAACATTTTATAGGAGATGGGTATCGTTCATTATTGCTTTCTGATAATTCATTCAATTATCCTTATTTGCGTTTGCAGACTACTTTCTGGAAAGTGCAATACACCAATCTTTACATGGAGTTTCAAGATATTAATTATTTTTTGAATAATGGCTTAGATAATTATGATCAAATGGGCTATGCTAAAAAATATATGTCT
>MDSY01080643.1_pt1 | contig 29971 bp, 33 predicted proteins | sample 811131 | NCBI WGS metagenome assembly MDSY01 (sample SAMN05326643, study PRJNA326480) | marine metagenome | isolation source: seawater | place: Atlantic Ocean: South West | collected 2010 | reverse complement strand
TTTGCAAAAATTGCCACGACTATTGAAATCGTTTTTTGGCCATCCGGATTTGGCTTATATCTCCGGGTAATGTTCGCTTACTTTATTTCGAATTAGTAGGTGCCTTGGTCGGTTTCCAGGCGTGCAACGATGTGCTGAATGAAGATCGATTCGGCACTCATGTTGCTGATCAGGCAGAGGGCGTCGACACCCTTGTGGCGGCCCCGGTTGATCACCACCCGCGGGCGGCGCTGACGCTTGTAGCCGTTGTAAAGCAATTGCGCATAGACCACCCACACCATCAGCGTGGCGAAGCCGATCAATACGTTCAGAACGTCCTTATTTTGCGATATCCAGTCAAACATGCGTGAACTGTACCGCGCCGCGCCGGCCCGCTTTGCGAAAAGCTGTAAAACCTGAGCGCGCCGGCCCGGTATCGCCGCGGTCCATGGCGGTGATAGCCGGCGTTAGCCTTAAGGCCTGGTTCATGTGCCCGCAATAAGGGCGTAGTATCAAATCACCCAAGTACAGATACATCGCCAACTAAGGAGGTGCGCAGTGACACGGATTGGCCAGGACACCCTTAACAGCGCCAAGACCCTCGATGTCGGCGGCAAGACCTATCATTATTACGATATCAATGCCGTCGCCGATAAGGGCTGGGGTGATCTCAGCAAGCTTCCCTTTTCACTCAAGGTTCTTCTGGAAAACCTGCTCCGCCACGAAGACGGTGAATCCGTCACCGTGGAGGACATCGAAGGCCTGGTACGCTGGACCGAGAAGCGCGCTTCCGATCGCGAAATCAATTACCGCCCGGCACGGGTCCTGATGCAGGACTTCACCGGCGTGCCCGGGGTGGTCGATCTGGCCGCCATGCGCGACGCCATCGCCAAGGCCGGCGGCGACCCGCAGCGGATCAACCCGCTGGCACCGGTGGATCTGGTCATCGACCACTCGGTGATGGTGGACGAATACGGCACCCCGCAGTCGTTCTCGCAAAACGTGGAACGGGAATACGAGCGCAACAAGGAACGCTATCAGTTCCTGCGCTGGGGCCAGAACGCCTTCAATAATTTCCGCGTGGTACCGCCGGGCACCGGCATCTGCCACCAGGTGAACCTGGAATATCTGGGCCGCGGTGTCTGGTACAGCGACACCGAGGACGGCAAGACCTTCGCCTACCCGGACACCCTGGTGGGCACCGACTCCCACACCACCATGATCAACGGCCTGGGCGTGCTCGGCTGGGGCGTGGGCGGCATCGAAGCGGAAGCGGCCATGCTCGGCCAGCCGGTGGCGATGCTGATTCCCGAAGTGGTGGGCTTCAAGATCACCGGCAAAATGCGCGAAGGCATGACCGCCACCGACCTGGTGCTCACCGTCACCGAAATGCTCCGTTCGCGCGGCGTGGTCGGCAAATTCGTGGAGTTCTTCGGCGACGGCCTGGCCGATCTGAGCCTGGCGGACCGCGCCACCATCGGCAACATGGCACCGGAATACGGCGCCACCTGCGGCTTCTTCCCGATCGACGAGCGCACCATCGAATACCTGGAGCTGACCAACCGACCCAAGGACGACATCGCGCTGGTGGAAGCCTACTGCAAGGCCCAGGGCCTGTGGCGCTCCAGCGACGATCCGGACCCGGAATTCAGCGACGTGCTGGAGCTCGACCTGGACGACGTGGTGCCCAGCCTGGCCGGCCCGAAGCGGCCCCAGGACCGCGTGCCGATGACCGAGGTGAAACGCACCATCATCGACGTGATCAGCCAGGAGCTGAAACTCAACGACGAGGAAATCAGCAAGCTCGAAGGCGAAGGCGGCCAGACCGCCATCGGCAACCACGAGCCGGGCAGCGGCGTGGAAGTGACCATGGACGGTAAGACCTTCCACCTGGATCACGGCGACGTGGTGATCGCGGCGATTACCTCCTGCACCAACACCTCCAACCCCAGCGTGATGATGGCCGCCGGCCTGATGGCGCAGAAAGCGGTGGAAAAAGGGCTGACCCGCAAACCCTGGGTGAAAACCTCCCTGGCGCCGGGCTCCAAGGTGGTCACCGACTACCTCAACAAAGCCGGCCTGCAGGACCCGCTGAACCAGATCGGCTTCGACCTGGTGGGTTACGGCTGCACCACCTGTATCGGCAACTCCGGGCCGCTGCCCGACGAGATCGACAAGGCCATCGCCGAGGGCGATCTGGTAGTCGCTTCGGTGCTGTCCGGCAACCGTAACTTCGAAGGCCGGATTCACCAGAGCGTGCGCACCAACTGGCTGGCGTCACCGCCGCTGGTGGTCGCCTACGCGCTGGCCGGCACGGTCAAGATCAACCTGGAAAAAGACCCGCTCGGCAAGGATAAGGACGGCAACGATGTGTTCATGAAGGACATCTGGCCGAGCAGCAAGGAAATCCAGGACGCCGTGGTGATGGTCGACCACGACATGTTCGAGAAGCAGTACGCGAGCGTGTTCGAAGGCGACGAAACCTGGAAGAGCCTGCCGATTCCGGATTCCAAAACCTACGAGTGGAACAGCAAATCCACCTACATCCAGAACCCGCCGTTCTTCGACGGCCTGACCGCCGAGCTGGACGATGTGGAGCCGGTCAAGAACGCCCGCATCCTGGCGATGCTCGGCGACTCGGTGACCACCGACCACATCTCCCCGGCCGGCGCCATCAAGGCCGACAGCCCGGCGGGCCATTACCTGCAGGGCCACGACGTGGAGCCGATCGACTTCAACTCCTACGGTTCCCGGCGCGGTAACCACGAGGTGATGATGCGCGGCACCTTCGCCAATATCCGCATCCGTAACGAGATGACCCCGGAGATCGAAGGCGGCTACACCAAGCACTTCCCCGGTGGCGAGGAAATGCCGATCTACGGCGCCGCCATGCGCTACAAGAAGGACAACGTGCCCACCGTGGTGGTGGCCGGCAAAGAGTACGGCACCGGCTCCAGCCGCGACTGGGCGGCCAAGGGCACGCGCCTTCTCGGCGTGCGCGCGGTGATCGCGGAGAGCTACGAGCGCATCCACCGTTCCAACCTGATCGGCATGGGCGTGCTGCCCCTGCAGTTCCCGGAAGGCACCACGCGCAAAACGCTCAATCTCGACGGCACCGAGGAAGTGGACATTCCCAACCTGGGCAATGACCTCAAACCCAGCCAGGAAATCGAAGTGGTGTTCCGCAAGGACAACGGCAAGGAACAGACGGTGAAAGCGATCAGCCGTCTGGATACCGGCGCCGAAGTCACCTACTTCAAGAACGGCGGCATTCTCCACTATGTGCTGCGCCAGATGATGACCGACTGAGCGGTTCTTTTTTAAAAAGACCCCTTCCGATCAGGGGCGCCTCGGCGCCCCTTTTTTCTGCCTCTTTTCTTGTTCAGGCGCAAAATATCATGCGCCTTCCGCATTTTAAGCGCCGCCCGTTTCTCAACGTTACTCTGTTATTGTAATAATAGAGCGGTTTCCCCATTGCAGGAACGCAATAAAAACAAAGAAACAGGAAGGAAGCCCACGTTATGGAACAAGCCATAAAACGCAAACCCAATGTGCATGCATTCCTCTATATTTATCGCAATCACGCCGCACAATTCTGGTGGTGCGCGGTGCCCTATGTGGACAGCCAGGGGCGCCGCCGGCAGCGGCGGCGGTCGTTCCGGGACAGCCGCCTGGGCGGCAAGAACGCGGCGCTGACGGCGGCCCGCGCCTGGCGCGACCAGGCGATCACCGACCCGCGGGTGCGCGTCGCCATGGGCGACCGCCGCCCGCTGGTGCTCTACGCCGGCGACGACAGCGGCCGCATCGGTGACGGCGGCAACCCGTTCGGGCTGGTGGGGGTCACCGCCACCTTCCGGGAAAAGCCCCTGGGCGGCAATTTCTCGGTCACCGCCAACCGGGGGCGCAAGAAATGGTTCTCCATGCGCCGTTATGGCGGCTACGGCGCTTTCCGGCGCGCCGTGCTGCAGCGCTGCAAGTGGGTCGGGGCGCCGGTGCCGGACGACGATGAGCTGCGTCACCGCTACCAGCAGTGGGCGCGGGACAACGAGACCCGCCTGCGCCGGCACGGCCTGGAGCCGTGAGCTGTCCGCGCCGGGCGGGCAGGACACCCTCCCGGCGCGCATTTATAATGCAAATCAATTAAACAAACCGCTTATTTTGTCAGGAATGGAAACCCGTTCCGCAACCCTCAAAATTCGCCCCACCGCCCGTCGTTTTTGATCGCCCCCTCACTGATCCCGTCATTTTGGTTAATTATTAGCCGAAAACAGCGCAAATACAGTTGTTTACATCAACAAAGTAGCCCTAAAAACCCTTTAGGGGAATGACTTGACAGTCACAAAAACCGCGTACTAAAGTGAAATTGAAGTTCATTATTTGAACCAATGATAATTTTTTAATGGCGTTCTTCGATAGAGCGCCCAATACCAACAACAATAACGGATGTACCTATGGGTGCTTATGTCCTGCGCCGTTTGCTGGCGTTGATTCCCACTCTCCTGATCGCCAGCGTCATCGTATTCGGAGTGGTGCGGCTGGTACCCGGCGACGTGCTCGACCTGATGCTGAGCGAGAACGCCTACTCCTCCAACGCCCCCGACGACCGTGCCCAACTTGAAAAAGCCCTGGGCATGGATAAGCCGCTCTACATGCAGTACCTGAGCTGGGCCGGCAACGCGCTGCGCGGCGACCTGGGCGAATCCCTGTGGCGCAACACCCCGGTCACCGAGGAGATCGGCGCCCGCCTGGGCGTGACCCTGGAGCTGGGCATCCTGGCGTTGCTGATCGCCCTGATCATCGCCTTGCCGGTGGGCATCTTCTCGGCGATACGCCAGGAGACCCTGGCCGACAACGTGGGCCGCAGCTTCTCGATCCTGGCCCTGGCGATTCCCAACTTCTGGCTGGGCACCCTGGTGGTGATCCTGCCGGCGCTGTGGTGGGGCTGGTCGCCACCCACCGAGATGACGCCGTTCTTCGAGGACCCGATCGAAAACCTGAAAACCTTCCTGGTGCCCAGCCTGATTCTCGGCACCTCGCTGTCGGCGGTGATCATGCGCATGACCCGCACCATGATGCTGGAAGTGCTGCGCCAGGATTACATCCGCACCGCCTGGGCCAAGGGCCTGCGCGAGCGCAGCGTGGTGCTGGTGCACGCGGTCAAGAACGCCATGATTCCGGTGATCACCCTGGTCGGCATCCTGGTGCCGATCCTGTTCGGCGGCACCGTGATCATCGAACAGATCTTCCGTCTGCCCGGCCTCGGCCAGCTGCTGCTGGAGGCGGTCAGCACCCGCGATTACCCGATCATCACCGGCGTCTTTCTGGTCACCGGCGTGGTGGTAATGCTCGTCAATCTGATTGTGGATCTGTGCTACGGGTACCTCGACCCGAAAGTACGGTTCGACCGGTGAAACAGGAATCTCGAAGTATGAATGCATCCGTTGAACCGGCCGCTGTCACGGCCACCCCGGCGCGGCCCGCCAAACGCCGCAAGCCCCTGCCCAAACCCCTGGCGTTCTGCGCCCGCCTGTGCCGGGAACGGCCGCTGGGCGCGGTGGGCGCGCTGATCTGCCTGTTGCTGCTGTTCACCGGCATTTTCGCCGACCTGATCGCGCCGCAGGGCTATAACGCCATCAACCCCATCGACCGGCTGAAAGCGCCGTCGGCGGAATACTGGTTCGGCACCGACCAGCTGGGCCGCGACATCTTCGCCCGCGTGGTGCACGGCGCGCGCCTGTCGGTGATCGTGGCGTTCGCCGCCACCACCCTGTCGATCGTGATCTCCGCGTTGCTGGGCATTCTCAGCGGCTACTTCGGCGGCCGCCTGGACATGTTCATTCAGCGTCTGGTGGACGGCTGGATGTGCTTCCCCGACCTGATTCTGCTGATCGTGGCGGTGGCCGTGCTCGGCCCCGGCACCTGGCAGATCATCGTCATTCTGGGGCTGCTGTTCGGCATCTCCGGCTCGCGGATCGTGCGCGGCGCGGTTCTCAGCGCCCGGCAGAACGTCTATGTGCACGCCGCCCAGTCCATGGGCGCGTCCAGCACCCGCATTCTCTGGCACCACATTCTGCCCAACGTGATGGCGCCGCTGATCGTGCTCTACACCACACGCCTGGCGGCGGTGATCCTGGCGGAATCCGGCCTCAGCTTCCTGGGCCTGGGCATTCCGCCACCGTCACCCAGCTGGGGCGGCATGCTCAGCCTGGACGGGCGCAGCTATATGTTCCAGGCCCCCTGGCTGGCGATTATTCCCGGCATCGCCCTGACCGTGGTGGTGTTCGGCATCAACATGTTCGGCGACGCCCTGCGCGACATGCTCGACCCGCGCATGCGCGGCGGCAGCGGTCGCTACCTGGCACGCGTGAAAAGGGCCATCGGCGTATGAATATGAAAGCGGACGTTACCCGCCGCACCCTGCTCGACGTGCAGGACCTGCACACCGTCTTCGAGAAGGACGGCAACGAGGTCCATGCGGTCAACCAGGTGAGCTTCGACGTGAAGGAAGGCGAGATCCTGGCCATCGTCGGCGAAAGCGGCTCCGGCAAGAGCATCACCGCCATGTCGCTGCTGCGGCTGATTCCCAGCCCGCCCGGGCGCATCGTCGGCGGCCGGGTGCTGTTCAACGATCAGGACCTGCTGGACCTGGACGACGAGCAGATCCGCCGCCTGCGCGGCCGCGACATCGCCATGATCTTCCAGGAGCCGATGACCTCCCTGAACCCGAGCCTGCGCATCGGCCGGCAACTGGCGGAGCCGCTGCGCGTGCACGGCTCGGTGCCCAAGGAAAAGGTCCGCGAGCGCTGCCTGGAGCTGCTGCGCCAGGTGCGCCTGGGCGACCCGGAAAAGCGCCTCGACGCCTACCCCCACGAGCTCTCCGGCGGCATGCGCCAACGGGTGATGATCGCCATGGGGCTGGCATGCCTGCCCAAGCTGCTGATCGCCGACGAGCCCACCACCGCCCTGGACGTGACGGTGCAGGCGCAAATCCTGGAACTGCTGCGCGACCTGGTGCGCGCCAACAACTCGTCGATGATGCTGATCACCCACGACCTGGGCGTGGTGGCCCGTTACGCCGACCGCATCAATGTGATGTACGCCGGCCGCATCGTGGAAAGGGGCACCGCGGAAGAGATTTTCCACTACCCCAAACACCCCTACACCCTGGGCCTGATGGAATCCATGCCGCGCCTGGACCAGGCCCCCGGCAGCCGGCTGACGCCGATTCCCGGCCAGCCGCCGGATCTCTCCGACCCGCCCCCGGGCTGCCCGTTCCATCCACGCTGCCGCTTCGCCGAAGCGCGCTGTCGCAGCGAACGGCCGCCCCTGGAACAGATCACCGACAACCACTGGAAAGCCTGCTGGGTGGATACCGATGCCAAACGCTGAACCGCTTCTGCAAGTCTCCGACCTGCGCGTGCACTTCCCGCTGCAGGCCGGCCTGCTGGGCCGCAACGCCGGCACCGTGAAAGCGGTGGACGGGGTCGCCTTCCATATCGACCGCGGCGAAACCCTGGGCCTGGTGGGCGAATCCGGCTGCGGCAAGTCCACCACCGGCCTGGCCATGCTGCGCATGAGCCCGCTCACCGACGGCCGCATCCATTTCGACGGCGAGGACATCACCCACCCGGACAAGCCGGCGCTGAAGCGGCTGCGCCGGCGCATGCAGATGGTCTACCAGGACCCGTTCGGCGCGCTCAACCCGCGCATGAAGGTGCTGGACATCGTCGGCGAGCCGCTGCGCGTGCACCGCCTTACCCAGGGCCGCGCCGCCTACCGGGAAAAAGTCATGGGGCTGCTGGAAAAAGTGGGCCTGAAAGCGGAGATGGCCGACCGCTACCCGCACGAATTTTCCGGCGGCCAACGCCAGCGCATCGGCATCGCCCGGGCGCTGGCCGCCGACCCGGAGCTGATCATCTGCGACGAGCCGGTGTCCGCCCTGGACGTATCGATCCAGGCCCAGGTGATCAACCTGCTGGAAGACCTGCAAAAAGAGCTGGGCCTGACCTATCTGTTCATCGCCCACGATCTGGCGGTGGTGCGCCACCTGTGCCACCGCATCGTGGTGATGTACCTGGGCCGGGTGGTGGAAGTGGCCGACCGCGAAACCCTCTACGACAACCCCCAGCACCCCTACACCCAGGCGTTGCTGGGCGCGATCCCGATCGCCAACCCGGACCCGGAGGTGCAACAGCACTTCAACCCGTCACTGAGCGGCGAAGTGCCCAGCCCCATTGATCCGCCGCCGGGGTGCCCGTTCCACCCGCGCTGCCCCCACGCCACCGAGCTGTGCCGCCGGGAAGCGCCGCGCGCCCTGGAAATCGAAGACCGCCATAGCGTTGCCTGCCATTTGCATGACCCGGACCGGGCCCAGGCCATGGCCGGCAACCTTTAACAAAATAACAAAACGAGGAGAGCATCATGAATTTGCGTACACCGAGAATCGCCCTGTCCCTGGCGGCCACCGCCGCCCTGGCCTGGGCCGGGCCGGCCGCGGCGGAAACCCCGCAAACCGACGGCACCGTCAATGTTTCCACGGTCTACCGCACCCTGGACGCCACCACCTGGGACCTGCAGCGATGGACCTGGAAAGGCAACCACGACAACCTGCAAATGGAGTCGCTGCTGCGCGGCGATCTTCAATACGGCCCGCGCGGCAGCAACGAAAACAGCTTCGTCGAGCAGGCCTATATTCCCTACGGCCAGCTGGAAGGCAGCCTGGCGGAAAGCTGGGAAGTGAAAGAAGACCCCATGCGCGTGGTGTTCCATCTGCGCGAGGGCGTCTACTGGCAGGAAGTGCCCGGCGTCATGGAGAGCCGCGAGCTGGTGGCCAACGACGTGATCACCTCGTTCAAAAGCCGCTGGGACAACCCACGCGCCATTCCCACTTTCTGGGACTTCGTGGAACGCTGGGAAGCCCCGGACGAGCACACCGTGGTGGCGCACTTCAGCAAATTCCACGGTAACTGGCCGTACCGCCTGGCCTGGGGCTACTACGACGGCATCCTGCCGCCGGAATGGCAAAACCTGAGCGAAGACGAGCGCGCCGACTGGAAAAACGCCGCCGGCACCGGCCCCTACCGCATCGCCGACATCCAGACCGGCCGTCAGCAGGTTTATGAAAAGAACGACAACTACTGGGACACCACCACCATCGACGGCGAGGAATACCAGCTGCCACTCAATGAAAAAGTGGTCTATCACATCATCAAGGACGAATCGAGTTCGGTGGCGGCGCTCAGCTCCGGCCGCGTGGACATCATGGAAGCGATCCGCTGGCAGCTGGTCGACCAGCTGAAGAAAACCGCCCCGGAGCTGGAATTCCGCAAGCACGTGGCCACCCAGGGCACCTACATCGCCCTGAAGACCGACGAAAAGCCCTTCGATGACGTGCGCGTGCGCCGCGCCATGAACCTGGCCATCGACCAGCGGGCCATTCTCTCCTCGCTGCTCAACGGCGAAGGCGAGCTGCTCAACTACCCGTTCGCGCAGCGCTGGACCGAGTTCTACACCCCGCTGGAGGACCTCTCCCCCGCCGCCAAGGAACTGTTCAGCCACGATCCGGAGAAAGCCAAAAAACTGTTGGCCGACGCCGGTTACCCGAAGGGCTTCAGCTTCGACGTCCAGGTCTGCTCCTGCAGCCCCTATCACATGGACGTGGTCGCCATGCTGCAGGCGTACTACCAGCAGGTGGGCATCAACATGAACGTGAAAACGCTGGAATACGGCGCCTTCCGTTCCAACATGCGCGGCGACAACCAGGCCGGCGGCTACCTGATGAACAACGGCTCCGGCAACCCCATCCAGGTACTGCGCAAGAGCTTCATGACCGGCCAGACCTGGAACGCGGCGCGCTACTCCAACGAGGATTTCGACAAGAAAATCACCGCCGCCATCCACGAGCCGGACACCGAAAAGCGTAATGCCAGTATCCGCGAGCTGAACGACTTCATCATCGAGGAAGCGGTACCGCACGTCTGGCTGCCCACCGAAATGGTGTACTCCGCCTGGTGGCCCTGGGTGAAGAACTACCACGGCGAAACCCGCATCGGCGCGGTCAAGCCCAACGCCATCTACGCCCGCATCTGGATCGACCAGGAACTCAAGGACAAGATCCTCAACGACTGAGTCCGCTTCGGACTAAACACTTCTCCATCATGCGGAGCCTCCGGGCTCCGTTTTTTTTGCCGCTCTCTGGTAGACTCGGGAGTTTCCGGTCCGACTTAGATCGTATTGTTTATGCGCCCAATCCGTTTCATCGTCATGCTGGCGCTGCTGGCACCGTTCCCGGCCGCGGCCAGCGACGCCAACAGCACCGCCGCCGAGGAAGAAAAAAGCGCCGCCGCCCGCGAACAGCAGGAACTGCTGGAGCGCGCCGACGACCTGAGCCGCCAGCAGGAAACCACCGAAGCCCTGCTGCGCAAACAGGAACGTTACTTGCAGGCACTGGAACAACAATTACAACAATTGAAGGAGGCCTCCGATGAAGAGCCTGCCTCATAGCACTCTCAACGGCCCCGGCCATGCTTAAACGACTGCGCCGCTGGCTGTTCGGCGGGCCACCGACGCCGGGCACCACGTTCGCGCCGGAGCGCCCCGCCGATGCGCCGCCCGGCGAGCGCGGGCCAGCGCCCGCCGTCAACGCCGAGCCGCCACCGGATTCGTTACCGTCCGGCCTGCCGTTCGAAATCCGTCCCTACCGGGACAGCGACGCGGCCGCGCTGGCCCGGGTATTCCGCGAAGCCATTCTGGTCACCGCCGCCGATCACTACGACGGCGACCAGCGCCGCGCCTGGAGCGCCGCCGCCGACGACCCGGCCTTCCCGGCGGATCTCGCCAAGGGCCTGACCATGGTCGCCGAATGGCAGCAGGAAACCGCCGGCTTCGCGCAGCTGGTGGACGACCGCATCACCCTCATCTACGTCCACCCGGACACCGCCCGCCTGGGCATCGCCACCCTGCTCTATCAGCATCTCGAGGACGAAGCCCGCATCCAGGGCCGCGAGCGCCTGGTCACCGAAGCCAGCCAGGTGGCCCACGACTTCTTCCTGTTCCTCGGCTTCCAACCCGACGCCGAAGAAACCGTGGAACGCGATGGCGTTACGCTCTCCCGCTGGCGCATGCACAAACCCCTGATCTAAGGCCCGCTCCCACAGCCCGCTCCTACAAGAGCAAAAAAAGCCGCTTCTGGGGGAGAAGCGGCAAGGGGGGTAAGAATCAGCGTTTCTGGAATCCTGCCGGCCGGCTTTGCCGGCCTTTCGCGGGCGGGGCCCGCTCGCACAAGGGTTACAACTTCGCGGTCAGTTTGGCGACCTGCTCGCCCTGGTAGCGGGCCAGGCCCAGCTCTTTGTCGCTGGGCTGACGGCTGCCGTCCGGCCCGGCGATGGTGCCCGCCCCGTAAGGCGTGCTGCCGTGGAATTCGGAGATATCCATCTGCGCTTGCTCCGGGTCGGCGTAGCCCAGCGGCACGATGATGAAGCCGTGGTGCGCCAGCGTGGTCCAGGTGGAGGTAATGGTGGTTTCCTTACCGCCGCCGGTGCCGGTGGAGGTGAACACACTGGCCACCTTGCCGGCGAGCGCGCCCTTGGCCCACAGACCGCCGGTCTGGTCCCAGAAGGTGCGCATCTGGCCGCTCATGTTGCCGAAGCGGGTGGGGGTACCGACGATTACCGCGTCGTAGTCCTTCAGCTCTCCGGGTTCGGCCACCGGTGCCGCCTGGTCGGTCTTGCCGCCGGCCGCCTTGAAGGCGTCCTCGGGCATGGTCTCGGCGACGCGCTTGATGTCGACCTGCATGCCTTCAACGCGGCGGGCCCCTTCGGCCACGGCGTCCGCCATGGCTTCGATATGGCCGTACATGGAATAGTAAAGAACCAGAATGCGTTTCATCGGAACCTCCAGCTTGTTCGCAGTTATCTGCAAAAGATAATGCAACTGTACGCCTGAAGGTCCGGTGAAAGCACAGGGCTGGGCAGAACGGATTGATCAGATTTTTCTATCTATTGGGGTCAGGTCACAGCGGCGGCTCGGTGACGGCCCGCTCGCCGTCGCCGAACATGGAGGCCAGAGCGCGGTGCTGGGCGTCACGGCCGCGCCGGCGCTGCCGCGCTTCCAGGCCGGGCAGCCAGCGCTGGGCGCTGTAGCCGAGCAGACGCGGCACCAGGGTGAGCAGCGGGTACCAGGGCGTCACCCCGGCGGGCAGGCCCAGCTGGCCCATCTTCTCCCGGTCCAGGAAGTAGCGGCTCACGCTCAGATGCTGCCGGTACAGCAGCCACCGGCGCGGGCCCTGGAAGCGCTTGAAATGCCGCTCCAGCGGTTCCCGGGCCAGGGCCGCCCCCAGCTCGCGGCTGGTCCAGTCCGGCCGGCTCTGGGTCATCAGGCAGTGGTGCAGCCGCACCGCGCCGTCGCGCTCATTGAACGCCAGCCATTGCTCGTCTACGCCCATCACCCAGCAGGCGTAGCTCCACAGGTGCATCACCGCGCGCGCCTCGCGGCCGGTGACCGGCACGCCCAGTTTGCGCAGCCCGCCCAGCATCACCACGCTGAACCCCAGGTAGGTGGCGGCCATGTCGGTCTGGCACAGCGGCAGGCCCCAGCGGCGCGGCGCCCACTCCTCGCGGCCGCTGAGGTTGCGGCGCACCAGGCTGTGCACCAGCCGCACCCGCAGGGTGGTCTTGAAGCCCTCGCCGAAACGGTCCAGCCCACCCGGCTCGGTGCAGTCGATCCACCACTTGCCGGTTTCCGCCACGCGCCGGGCGGTGCCCTGGCTGAGCGCGCCGGTGAGCACCAGCGACTGGTTGAAGCCGGACAGCAGGTAGCCGCCCATGAGCGCCAGATCGCGCAGCACATAGGTGGCGGTGAGCCCGGTGCGGTGAATAAAGCGGGCGCCCTCGTCGATCAACGCCGGATCCACCCAGTCCGGGCGGCGGTCGATACGCTCGAAGAACGACCGCAGCGGTTCCGGGGCCGCCGGCACCGCGTCGATGCCCTGCTCCAGGGCCTGCTCGAACAGCGCCCGCCCCTCGCGGGTGCCGTGGTCGTACATCCAGTCCACCAGGCTGTCCATGGCCGGGTCGCCGTGCCACAGGCCCTCGGTTGCCGCCTGGTACTCCGCCTCGCTGGGCGCCAGCGGACGGCCCAGAAAGCGGCGCAGCAGGTACGGCGTGGGCGCCTGGGTCTTGGCGTAGGGCCGGGCGCGTTCAGGCACGGCGGGCGGCTGGGCGGACGCGTTCATGGCGGGCTCCGGTGGGCTGTTGCGGGTTATTGCGATGTCCGCACTCTAATGCGAATATGTATTCGCATTCAATTCGCGTTCCAGCGTCGCTTACCCCAGGAGTCGCCATGCGCAAACATCCCCGCCAGCGGCGCTCCCGGCAACTGGTGGACAGCCTGATCGAAGCCACCGGCCGGGCGCTGGTGGAATACGGGCTGGACCACACCACCACGGTGCGCATCGCCGAAATCGCCGGGGTCAGCGTGGGGTCGCTGTACCAGTATTTCGAAGGCAAGGACGCGCTGGTCGAGGCGCTGATGGACAAGCTCGCCGACGACATCGCCCAGGGGCTGCGCCGCCTGCCCCTGGCGGACAGCGCCGGCCTGCGCGAGACCGTGGACGGCGCCATCCGCTTCGGCTTCGCGGTGCTGCACTCCCGCGACGGCCTCTACCTGGAGTTGGTGCGCAACTGGCACCGGCTGCCCACCAACCGGGTCGCCGACGCGCTGCAGCAGCACTTCATGGAGCTGTCACGGCTCTACTTCATTAAACACTACCGCGACTACCCGATCGAGGATCTGCAGGTGCGGGTGTTCATCGTCGCCAACAGCGTGCTGTTCACCATGGTGCGCCACGCCAGCCAGAACGACGCCCTGCTGCGCGAGGACGACATCGCCGCCGGTCTTACTGATATGGTAGTAGGCTATATGACCCATTGAGGTGGAACCCCATGGACGACAAGAACCCCGCTGAAGGACAACGCCACCTGGCGGTGCTGATCGACGCGGACAACGCGCCGCCGGCCATCGTCGAAGGCCTGTTCGAAGAGATCGCCAAATACGGCGTCGCCAGCGTGAAACGCATTTACGGCGATTGGACCAAGCCCAATCTGGGCGGCTGGAAGAAGGTGCTGCTGGACTATTCCATCCAGCCGGTGCAGCAGTTCGCCTACACCCAGGGCAAGAACGCCACCGACAGCTCGCTGATCATCGACGCCATGGACCTGCTCTACACTCGCGAGCTGGGCGGCTTCTGTCTGGTCTCCAGCGACAGCGACTTCACCCGCCTGGCGGCGCGCCTGCGCGAGGCCGGCGTCACCGTCTACGGCTTCGGCGAGAAGAAAACGCCGAACCCGTTCGTGGCCGCCTGCGACAAGTTCATCTACACCGAGATTCTGCGCGCCGACGCGGAGGAGCCGGCGCCCGCCAAGACCGACGCCGGCTCGGGCAAGGCAGCGGACAAACCCACCCAGGCGCAGGCCGCCAAGGCCCAGAGCGACAAGGAGAAGCCGCCGCTCAACTTTATCGCCCGGGTGATCGAGGACATCTCCGACGACGAGGACTGGGTGCACCTGGGCGCGCTGGGGCAGAACCTCAACAAACGCAGCCCGGCGTTCGACACCCGCCTCTACGGCTTCAAGAAACTCAGCGAGCTGCTCAAAGCCCACCCCAACCGCTTCGAGGTACAGGAAGCCGGTAGCGGCAGCAAGGCCTTGCGCGTGCGGAATAAGCGCAAACGCTAGCCAGAGGCACCTTGTGCGAGCGGGCCCTGCCCGCGAAAGGGTGGCGCCAGCCACCCGGCAAAGGTTGCCCCGCAGGATTCCAGAGACACTGTTTGTGGTGCCTTTAGATAGGTCTCTGGAATCCTGCCGGAAGCTTCGCTTCCTTTCGCGGGCGGGGCCCGCTCCCACAAGCTCCCCAAGCTCCCACAAGAGCGCGCGTCAGCGCACCAACCAGAGACTCAGCTGTGGGATGTAAGTGATCGCCAGCAGCGCGATCACCAGCACCAGCATGAACGGCAAAGTGGCGGCGAACAGCTCGGTGATCGATTTGCGGAACCGGTAGCTGGCGATGAACAGGTTCATGCCCACCGGCGGCGTGATGTAGCCGATCTGCATATTGGCCACGAAGATAATCCCCAGGTGCACCGGATCAATGCCGTAGCGCAACGCCACCGGCAGAATCAGCGGCACCATGATCACCAGCGCGGCGAAGATATCCAGAAAGGCGCCCAACACCAACAGCAGAATGTTCAGCAACACCAGGAAGGCGATCTTGCTCTGCACATGGGTCTGGATGAACGCAAACAGCTGCTCGGGAATGCCGGCGTACACCAGATAATCGGCGAACGCCTGGGCCACCGCCAGAATCAGCAGAATGCCGCCCACCATCACCATCGCTTCGCGGGTGATGCCGGGCAGGCGGCGCAGCGGAATCTCGCGGTACAGGAACACCTCGGCGAACAGCACGTAGAGCGCGGTCACCGCCGCCGCTTCGCTGACCACCAGGAAGCCGGAGAAGATACCGCCGAGCACCACGAACGGCAGCGGCAGCTCCCAGCGCGCTTCCCAGAGCGCATCGATCAGCTCACGGGTGCGGAACGCCTGGCGCGGCACCGGCGCCTCGCGGTTGGCCCACAGGCAGTAGAGATACAGCAGCACCACCATCAACAACGCCGGACCGATACCGGCCAGGTACAGGTCGACGATCTCCACCGCCGGCATCGCCAGTTGCTGCGACAACTGCTGGGCGATAATGCCGTAGATCAGCAGCGGCACCGACGGCACCAGCAGCAGGCCCAGGCTGCCCGACGACGTCACCAGGCCGAGGCTGAAGCGGCGCGGGTAGCCGGCCTTCACCAGCGCCGGCAGCAGCAACGCGCCCAGCGCCACGATGGTGACGCCGGAGCCGCCGGTGAGCGCGGTGAAAAAGGCGCAGGCGATCAACGCCACGAACGCCATGCCGCCGGGCATCCAGCCGAACGCCGCCTGGCTCAGGCGCACCAGTCGGTCGGCGGTGCGCGACTCGCTGAGCAGGAAGCCGGCGAAGGTGAACAGCGGCAGCGCCATCAGCACCACCGAATCCGACAGCTGGTAGATGTCGATGTGCAGCACCGCCAGCGGCGAGCCCTGGGTGTAAAATCCCAGCGCGGCGGCGCCCAGCAGCACCGCGAACAGAGGCGCGCCGAGCAGCGCCAGCAACAGCAGAACCAGCACGGCAATCCAGATCATGCCACCGGCTCCCGCATGCTGGGCCGCCGACCGCGCAGCCCCAGGCCGAACAACACCAGGTAACGCAGCGCCATCACTGTGAAGCCAAGCGGAATCACCGCCTGCAGCAGCCAGCTCGGCACCCCGGCGAAGGCGGTGGCGCCGAACTGGTATTCCTCGATCACGAACTGAACGCTGTACCAGCCGGTGAGCACGCAGATGCCCGCGGTGAACAGGTCCACCACCCCGGTGACCCAGGGCAGCCAGCGTTCCGGCAGAAAGTTGGCGGCCAGATCAATGCGGATGTGTTCATCCTTGCGCGAGGCGATCATCGCGCCCAGCAGGCCGATCCACAGCACCGCGTTACGCAGCAGCGGCTCCGCCCACACCAGGCTGACGCCGCCGAAGTTGCGCAGGCCGATCTGCGCCACCGCCAGCAGCACCATGCCCAACAGCACGGTGACGATCAGACCGTCCTCGAAGCGGTGCAGCCAGAACAGCAGGCGGCGCATTTATTCGGCCGTGTCGCGGTGGGCCTCAAGGATGCGGTGCAGCCGGTCGAGCATGTCGCGGCTCAGCTCGCCCTCTTCCACCAGCTCATCGGTGGCCTTGTCGGCGTAGCGCTTCCATTCAGCGCGCTGCTCGTCGCTGGGCTTGACCAGCTCGAGGCCCTGGTTGCGCACCGCCTGGAAGGCGTCTTTGTTCTGCTCGCGGCTGTCCCGGTCGATGGTGTCGAAGGCGCTTTCCAGCACCCGGCGCACCACCGCCCGGTCGTCCTCGGCGAGGCGGTCGAAGTGGCGCTTGTGGATCGCCAGCAGGCCGTAGGTGTAGAGCAGCGGCAGGTCGGTGACGTAATCCACCCGCGAGTACCACTGCAGGGTGAGCGCGGCCACCGGCGGCGCCGCGAAGGCGTTGACCGCGCCGGTCTGCAGCGAGGTCAGCACCGAGCCGATGTTCAGCACGATCGGCGACAGCCCCAGGGTGTCGGCGGCGTTGGCGGAGGCGCTGTCGCCGGAGGGCAGCCACAGCTTCTGGTCGCGCAGGTCGTCCAGACTGCGCACCGGGTTGGCGGACATGATGTAGGCGAAGCCGCCGTCCACCAGCCCGAAGCTGACCCAGCCGTTGTCTTCCAGCCCCTGCTGGATCAGCGGATCCAGCTCGGCGCGGGCGGCGTCCACCTCGGCGTAGTTATTGAAGGTGAGCGGCACGTTGAGAATCTGGCTGTCCGCGTAGGCGCCGGCGAAGGCCCCGCCCTGGGCCATCTGACCGTGCAGCTGGCCGACGCGGATCTTGCGCTGCACCGCCCGGTCGTCGCCCATCACGCCGCCCGGATAGATCTTCAGGCTGACCCGGCCGTCGGTTTCCTGCTCGATGGTGTCGCCCGCCTGCTTCAGCGCCTTCACCACCGCCGTGCCGTCCGGATACAGCGTGGAAATCTTCAGGGTGGTGGCGAAGTCCAGCACCGGGAACAGGGCCAACACGGCCACGGCGGTTCTCAACATCGTTCTCTCCATCATCAAAATCGTGCAAAAAGGCCTTGTTGGGGCCTGCCTTGCGGGAGCGGCCTTGTGGGAGCGGGCCCCGCCCGCGAAAGGCAAGCTTTGCTTGCCGGCAGGATCCCAGAGCGCCCTCTACCCGCAGCATAAGCACCCTCTCTGGTATCCTGCCGGCCGGCGTTGCCGGCCTTTCGCGGGCGGGGCCCGCTCCCACAAGGCCTGCTCCCGCAGGCCTCAGAAATAATCGTCAGCGCCATCCAGAAGCTGCTGCGCCTGCTCCTTGGCGTAGGTGTTCTGCAGCGTCAGGTCGGGCACGTCCGGCTCGGCGTCGAGCACCTGGCGCAACTGCTCGTCGTGCAGCTCTCGGTCAAACACCAAACGCGCGTAGTGCTCCGCGAACAGCACCCGCGCCAGCAGGTTGCGGCCGTCGGAGAGCGCCACCGCCCGCTCGAAATGGTCGCGCGCCTGCTCCGGGCGGCCGCCCAGGCTGGCCGGCAGGATGCTGTTGAGCACACCCAGGTACATATGCGCCTGACCGTAGCGGTAGTCTTCGTCCAACGCCACCACCCGTTCCATCAGCAGCCGTACCCGGGACAGCTCCGCCACCGCGTTCCAGTCCTCGGTGTGGGTCTGGATGTAGCCGGCCCAGGCGCCGCCCAGGGAAAACAGCACCGGCACGTCGTCCTGGCCGGCCTCGTCGAGCAGCGCCTCGAACGCCGGTACCTCGATGTCGCGCAGGTCGCAGTAGTCGCCGTCGTGGGCGCAGGCGCCGCGCAGAGCGTAGGCCAGCGCCTTTTCGTTCAGGCGCGCGGCGCGCGCTTCGTCGTCCACGAACACGCCGGCGTAGGCGCCGTACAGGTCGGCGCCGGTCATCAGCAGGCCGCTGCGCTCCGGCCAGTTGACGATCAGCCCGTCCACCATCAGCAGATAGGAGGGCAGGCCCGCCTCCACGGTGGCCAGATCGTTGTTCTGCATCACCGCGCGGCCCAGGCTGTCGTCCAGGCGCGCCACCCCGCAGCCGGTCATTAACGCCAGTATCAGCGTGACGCCCAATATTCTCCGCATTCTCTGCTCCCTCTAAACCCAGCCTTGTGGGAGCGGGCCTCGCCCGCGAAAGGCCGGCTTTCCGGCCGGCAGGATACCAGAGGCGCTGTTTGTGCCGCCGGTAGACCGGTCTCTGGAATCCTGCCGGAGGCTTCGCCTCCTTTCGCGGGCGGGGCCCGCTCCTACCCGCCTTTGTAATAGCGGGCGCGGCGGTAGAGTCCGATGCCCGCGCCCAGCGCCGCGCCGGTGATCAGGCCGGACAAATGCGCGGCGTTGGCGACGATGTCCGCCAGCCCTACATAACAGATCACCAGCCAAACCAGCATCAATATCACAATCTCCCGGCGCAGCTGATACCCGGCCGCCGGGTTGGTCTTGCCGTACAGCCATAGATAGCCGAGCAACCCGTAAACCACCCCGGAAAGCCCGCCGAAGCGCGGGCCGGTATCCATGAACTGGGCCAGGTTGGAGACCGCCGCCACCAGCAGCGTGATCCAGATCAACTGGAAGCTGGACTGGAAGCGCTCGATCAAACGGCCCAGGTCACTCCACCACAGTAAGTTGAAGATGATGTGAAGTACCGAGAAGTGCAGCAGCATCGGGCTGAACAGCCGCCACGGCTGGGCCGCCAGGCCGTCCAGGCTTTGCGGGAACATCAGCGCGTAATAGATATCCGGGCCGATCACATAGGGCGAGGCGTAGATCAGGGCGGCCACCACCAGCACCGTGCGCGTCACCGGCCCCATGCTGGCGAACCAGCCGCCGGAAAACACCTGCTGGCGCGGCAGGCCGGTGACCGGCTCGCTGGCCTGCCAGGCGTTGTCCTGCCAGCGGCGCGCGCCGGGGTCACGCAGGAACGCCTCGGCAATCCGGCGTGCCTCGTCATGGCGCGCCGGATCCTCGAGGAACAGCACGAACTCGCCGTCGCCGGCTTCCTCGCGGGTGCGGATTCCCTCACGGCCCAGCACATGGGCCAGTTGCCGGGCGAGCTTCTCGTTGTTCAGGCGCACCAATTCAAGCATTCCAATCCTCTTTGTCGGCCAGCACTTCCACCGCCTCCCAGAAACAGTCCCAGTGCCCGCCGCAGCTTAGCAGCACCTCCTGAAACGTCCCCACCAGGCCGTAATAGTCATGGACGCCGTTCAGGCGGGCATTGTTCAACCGCCCCTCGAAAAAGCCGGCGTAGGCGCGCAGGGCCGGCAGCTGCTCGGCGCGGGCCCGGTAGTTCTCGCGCAGACCTTCGATCAGCGCCGCTTTGCGCTCGGCCATGGTGGCTTCATCGGCGCCGCTGGTGTACAGCTCGCCCAGTTGCTCCCGGGTCTCCCCCACCAGGGCCAGAAAGGCGTCGCGGGCGCGGTCGCGCTGTTGCCAGCGGTCCAGGTCCACCTGCAGATCGTGGCGCGCCAGATAGCGCAGCGTGCCCTCGCGGGCCACCATGGTGGCCAGGGACTCATTGAAACGGGTGTCGTCGCGGATATACAGCCGCCGGTGGACCAGCTCATGAATCAGCAGCTCCACCAGGGCCGGGCCGGAGCGGTCGATCATCGGCGTGGTGAGCGGGTCCGCGAACCACCCCAGGGTGGAGTAAGCAATGGCGCCGCCCACGTAGGTGTCCTGCCCCTCCGCGTCGAGCTTCTCGGCCAGGGCCTCGGCGTCGGCGCGGTCGAAGTAACCGCGGTAGCTCAGGCACCCCAGCAGCAGGTAGCACCAGGTGCGCGGCTCCAGGGAATACGGCGGCGCGGCGACCACATTCCAGACCACCGCGTCGTCGCGCAGATGCACGTAGTCCTGGTAGACGTTACGCGCCGGCAGCGCCAGGGACTCATCGGCGAACGTGAGCACGTCACCGGCCAGGGCCAGCTGGCGGCGCACCGCCACCGGTGTTTGCGGATCGGCCACCACGTCGGCCACCGGCTGGCGGGCGCCCATCAGGTCCATGTGGCCCTTCACGGCCTGGCCGTAGTAGCCGAGCTGGCAGCCGGACAGGAGCAGCAGGCTGCCGGCCAGAAGCCACCAGTAAAACCGGTTCTCAGGCACGGGACATGAACTTCCGCTCGGAGGTATTCACCTTCACCTTCTCGCCCTCCTGGATGTACTCCGGCACCTGAACCACCAGGCCGGTCTCCAGGGTGGCGGGCTTGGTGCGGGCACTGGCGGAGGCCGCCTTCATCGCCGGCGTCGTCTCGGTGATGGTGAGCACCACCGACAACGGCAGCTCCAGGCCGATCACCGAATCCCCCACCTTCAGGGCCAGCAGGCCGTCACAGCCCTCGGTGATGAACGGCAGCTCGTCGCGGATATCCTCGGCCTTGAGCGGGTACTGGGAGAAATCCTCGTCGTCCATGAACACATGGTCGTCGCCGTCCACGTAGGAGAAATGCACCGGCCGGCGCAGCAACTCCACGGTGGGCACGTCCTCGTCGCCCTTGTAGCGCTCCTCGAACTTGGGCCCGCCGCCCACCGCGGCGGCGCGCACCCGGTACAGCGTGGCCGCGCCCCGCGCCGAGGGAGAATTCACCTCAATCTGGCGGATCACGAACAAAGAGCCGTTGTGTTCAATAACGTCGGATTTTTTCAGGTCGCTGGCGCGGGTCACGGGCCTTCCTCATGGCAACTCAAAACGGCGCCAATAGTAGCAGGCCCGGCACCGTCGCCGGTAGGCCGGGTCATGCCAAAGACGCCACTCCGGCGTCACCGGCCCGCAAACCTACGCGGCGACGAGCTTCTTGACGTTCAAATCCTTTCGGTGCTGTTCGGCGTGCCAGAGTTCGTACTGCGCCTGCTGGGTGAGCCAACTCTCCGCGGACGTATCAAATGCGATGGAAAGCCTGATCGCCATTTCCGGGCTGATACCCGCCTTTCCGTTCAGGATGGCGCTCAATGTCTTGCGACTGACCCCCAACGCCTCGGCGGCGGCGGTCACCGTCAATCCCAGAGGATCAAGACAGAGTTCCTTTATGACTTCACCGGGGTGGGGAGGGTTGTGCATCAGTGCACCTCACATTCAACATGCAGGAAAACGAATGTAACCCGTAACGTATCGCACCTCAATACAGAAACACAGTGAACTGCCTGATGACATAGCCTCACCACAGGCAGGGCCTGGTCTCCCCGTTATGGAGTCAGCGTAGTGGATCAGGAAGCGATCGGAGGTAAGCAGGAAACGAGACGGCGTGTCGGCGAGAGCGGAACTTTATGTCAGCAAAGCGCATCAAGAGCAGGCCGGTCAGGGTCGGCGGCGCTTATCGAATGTTCTGGCGGGCTCGGCTATCGCGTCGTGCTGTCGGGGCTCGGCCAGATAGCGTTCCAGGGCTTTTCGCACAAGCTCGTTCAGGGAAGAATCTTCTTGTGTCGCCGCACGCGCGGCCGCCAAGTGAATATCGTGACCGACCCGGACATTGAAGGAACCCTTACATGGCTTCTCCGGCGGCTGACCCGACTCGTCGCAGTCCGCCAGGTAATCGTCCACGGCCTGCTGGAACGCTTGCTCCAGCGCGGCAACGGTCTCGGCTTCATAATTCACCAAGGCCTGGATATAAAGCAGTTTGCCATACAGGCAGTTGTCTTCCGGGCTGGCTTCAATGGACCCGTAGTAACCACGATACTGCAGCAGATTCGCCATCTAGATCAGGCCTCCATCCTCTAACTTCTCGATCACCTGGCGCCGCGCGTAACGTTTCAGCTCATTACCCGGATGGGGACGGTGCAGACTTATCAGCTGCAACGGATCGCCGTTCGTGAATTTGACGCGCGAGCCACTCCCTTGCCTGCGCTCGTACCCCAATCGACGAAGCAATGTTTCAAGCTCTTGCCAGGTGAATCCTTGCTCGAGCGCCCTCAATTTGATGATCAGGCGTCGGGTACTCGTCATATTAACGCGTCCATTTTGCGACTAAATATAGTTGCTTGTCAAAGCTGCAGCATTGAATCAAGCACGTTAGCCGACGCTGGCGAGATTAGAGGTAAGCAGGAAACGACCCGGCGTGTCGGCGAGAGCGGAACTTTCCGTGATCCCGGGCGTACGGTGGGGTTGGGTCAGATGGACGGACGTTATCCGACGGCGGCGCCGAGGTCGGCGACGATGCGCTCGCGGGCTTCGCGGGCCAGGGCGCGGGGTTCGTCCGGCGGCAGGGGCGCACCGAAGGTCAATTCGACGACGATCCGGCGGCGCCCCAGCAGCCGCCACAGGTGGTGGTGGAATTCATCGTCGTCGATAAAGGCGATGCCGGTGTCCGGTCGGCCCTGCTCGTCGCGGTAACGCACGGCGACGGTCTGCACCGGTGCGTCGTCACCGGCGGCGGCGAACAACTGCGGGAAGAACCGGCGCACGCCGGTGCCGTCGGTGGTGGTGCCTTCCGGGAACACCAGGATGCCGTGGCCGCGATCCAGCCGGCCACGGATCTCCTCGGTCTTGGCCTTGGACTCACCGCCGCCGCGGCGGATAAACAGGGTGCCCACGGCGCGCGCCAGCCAGCCGATCACCGGCCACTCCGCCACCTCCGCCTTGGACAGGAAGTAGCACGGCCGGGCGGCGGCGATCACCGGAATATCCAGCCAGGACACATGGTTGCTGACCAGCAGCACCGGCCCCGCCCGCAACGGCCCCTGAACGCGCAGCTCCACCCCCAGAATGGTAAGAAAGCGCAGGCACCAGCGCCGCTTGGCGTTCAGAATCACCACCCGGTGGGGATCCCGTCCCGCCCTCAGCCAGATGGCCTCCAGCACCCCGCCCAGCAGGTGCATAAGCACCCGCAAGGCGCGCCAGCAGCGCCGCGCGGTCACCCGTACCGAACTCTCCCCCACCGGCGAGTTCAGCGACACATCCCGCACCGTCACACCGCCACCGCGGCTGCCGGCCGCGCTTCGCCGGGCTGCAGGAAGTGCTGCACATAGCGCGCCGGCAGCCGCGACACTTCCATCAGAATGAAGTAATCCAGGCAGTTGAAGTCCGGGTCCCAGCAGGGTTCGCCGCACACCCGCGCGCCCATGCGCAGGTAGGCTTTAAGCAGCGGCGGCATCTTCACCCCGCCGCGCTCGCCGGCGCCGTCCAGGGCGTCGCCGGGCATGCGGTCAAGCCGGAAACGCGGCGTCACCCGCAGGTGCGGCGGCGTCATATGGGATTCGCGGATGCGCTGATCGATCGCCGCCACGTTAAAGCCTTCGCTCAACGCGATGCTGGCGCAGCCGATCAACGAACCGATGTCGTTCTCCAGCATGTACTGGGCCAGGCGCGCCCACAGCACGGTGATCACCGCCCCACCCCGGTAATCCGGATGAATGCAGGTGCGGCCGATTTCCGCCACACGCCCCTGCAAACCGGCCAGCGGCCCAAGATGAAACTCGTTCGCCGAGTAAAAACCGCCGGTTTTATGCGTGCGCTCCCCGGCCAGCACCCGGGTGTAGCCGACCAGCTCGCCGCTCTGGTTATCGCGCACCACCAGGTGCAGGCAATGGCGGTCGAAGCGGTCCCGGTCCAGGCCGAACGGCGCGTGGAAGCTGGCGCCGTACTCCTGGGAAAAGATCCGATAACGCAAACGCTGAATCTTCAGGATCTCCCGGCGGGACCGGGTAAAATAAGCGCTGAACCGAGCGCCTGTTTCCGGCCCTTTGAGCGCATCACGGGGCTTGAACACGTCTTTGAATGGCGGTCGCAGGGCTTTGATCTTTCCGGCGGCTTGCGCAAGCATAACGAGCTCCAGATTGGATTTACGCCAGTCTGGAAGCCCCCCATTGCTGTCCCGTGACAGGGTTGTGACCGTTAGGAGACAGAATCTGATGCGTATCGAACGCCGCGCGACACCGCGCTACCCGCAGCCGGTCAAACTGGCGCCCGGTGAAGTCCGGCACTGGTGCGCCTGCGGCCACAGTGACACGGCGCCGTTTTGCAGCGATGAGCGTTGCGGTGCCGGCGAGCGGCTGAGTTATACGGCGAGGAAGGAAGAGATCGTGCTGTTCTGCGGCTGCGGCGCCACCCGCACCCCGCCCCACTGTGACGGCGCCCACATCGGCCTGCGCGACCGCGAGCCCTGGTGGCGGCGGCTCAGGAGCTGGTTCCGGGGTCGGTGAGAACCGCTGTAATCTTTCGTCCCCGGCACGCGTGGCATATTTCTTACACGTTCCGTCATTTTGAGCCTACTTCCGCCGCCTTTGACCTGCGTTACCGTATACACATACCAATTCGCACGGAGGCGAGACGAAAATGACCATACTGCTCCAACACCGCGGATACTACGGCTACGTCGAGGTCAGCCAGAAAAACAACTGCCTGCACGGCGCCCTGCTCAACATTGAGGTGCCGGTGCACTATCAGGCCGACACCGCGATCGGCCTGATACGGGCCTTTCAAGACGCCGTGGACAATTACCTGGACTATCCCTACCCAACGCCATCCCGCGATGAAGAATTCGGGGTCAGGTCTTGTCTTTTGCCTTTCGGATGATGTGACGCCTCGAAGCCAAAACAGGCTCAGCCGAAAATGTCGTCCAGGCTGTCGGCGTCCAGCACCCGGTCGGCCCACGTTTCCAACTGATGTTGCCTGGCGCTCTGCAGGCGTTTGTGCACGCTGGGCGGAACCTCGCCGAAGCGTCGCTGGATAAGACGCAGGACCAAGGCGCGCTCACCGTCCAGCCGGCCTTGCTCAATGCCTTGCTCCACGCCTTGCCTGACGCCCACCAGACGTTGACGCTCCTTCCATTCCTCGAAGCGGTTGGTAATCATCTCGTACGCCTCCTGCAGGTCGTGCATCTCGGGAAAGGTTTCGCCGGGGAACCATCGGGGTAGACGGCGGCGCAGCCATACCAGATAAGACCTGCGCAGACCGGCCTGTTCTGGCCCTTCAAGCCACTTTAGCAAACGCTGAAGGAGAGCCGCCACCTCCTCGGAGGACCGGTGATGCTCCAGCCGGAACAAGGCAGCCACCAGGTTAGTGAGCGGCTCCTCCGGTCGCGAAGCGTAGACGCCTTCGTCGATCAGTAGAAACGCCTGGTTCGGCTGAAAGCCTTCCAGCCCTTCCGGCGGGGCCTGAATCAGAGGCCTCACTTCGGTGGGCGCCCGCCAACGGCGCTCGCCGTTATAAAGCACCACAGGCAAAACCGGCGGCAGCCGACGCTCGGCTCCGAGTTCACCGCGTCGGATCAGGTCCTGATGGAGCAGTCCGGTATATACCATAATGCGAAGCGCCATGAAGCGATCCACTGAGGACTGGAACTCCAATAGTAGATACACGTAAAGCCATTCCTCACCCCAACGAACCCGCCAGATGGCATCGCCGTGGCGACCGCGCAAATCGTCGGTAACGTAACTGCCGTTCATTTTCTGCAGGGAACCCAGATCCAGTACAGCTACCCACTCCCGGGGCAGAAAGCCCGTGAGCAGATCCCGCACCATCCGATCATGGGAAAACAGCAACTTGTAACTGGTGTCGTGCTCGTCCATGGGCACCTCGAAAGCCAATTCAGCCCAAGTCTGCGTGGGAAGAGCTCTGGAATCTGTCCTACAGTGCAGAAGGTTCTTGTGCGAGAAAGCGGAAAGACACGTAGGTCGGCTTGATCCGGGCGGAGCAAAAACGCAAGACCTGCCCCTCAAGAACCCCTCTATTTAAATACGTCAGTAGGCACCCCGAACCGCTCGGACAGACCGCAGATCTGACGCCAGTTAAGTTTGCGCTTTCCAGACAGGATGGCGGAAACCACGGATTGAGCACCCACTTCAGGTAGCTCGCTTTGGGTGACGCCATGCTCATCCATGAGATAGCGCAGAACAGCGGCACCGGATACCGGGGGCATCGGCCGGTGCTGTTCGTCGTAGGCTTCGATGACATCACCCAAGCGAGCCACCAGGCCGGCCAAAGGATGATTTTCATCATCGCCGACGGTGTCCAGCAGCTCGTCCAGGGCCTTCACCTTGGCGTCGTATTCGTCGTCATTGGTCGGCTCGGAAAGCAAGGGAGCGATATACGACCAGTGCTGAGCCGCTTGGTCAAGAATGGCATTCATGGGTCACTCCTTCCATTCGCCGTCGCGAATATAAACCCGCCTCGCACCATAATGCACAATGGCGATCAGCCTGATCTTGTTGCCACCAATATCGAAGACGTGGTGGGGCCCCACTTTGTCAGTAGCAGGGAAGATACCTTTCATCGCAGCGAAGTCCCTGGGCGCGCTGGCTTTCATAAGCCGATACCATGCATCAAGAGCGTTCGCAGCCTTCGGCCACTTCTCCTTGGCTTCCCAAATGCGCTTTTGCGTAATGATGTGCATGATTCCTTCCTTGGCTCGGCAAAGCTACAATATAGCAATATGCTATTTATAGCAAACCGCTATATTGGAAATCAGAGGAATGCCCTTCTTGTGCCCGTCCATGGACGCCCCTCGAGAACGATTTTAGTTCAAGCCTGAATCAGCACGGCCGAGGAATCTGTCCTACGGTGCGGAAGGTGCCTGTGCGAGAAAATATAGAATCCGGGGTCAGGTCTTGTCTTTTGCCTTACGGATGATGCGGCTGACCCGCGAATAGTGCAGCCCGAAAAAATCGCCGATGCTTTGCATGCTGTAGCCGCCACTGGCATAAGCAAGGCTAATCGCCTCGTCCCGGGATCCCGCCGCCTGCGCGAAATATCCCAATGGCTTTGCGGGCGCACGACGCTGACGGGACGGGACTTCGCTCAACACCTCGTCACCAGCGACATGCTCCTGCATCTCGCTGACAAAAGCCTCACTGCCCAAATACACTTGATTCCTCAGCGACTCCCACGGGGAAGTCTGATTGACCCCAGCGGCGACAAACGCCCTGTAACGCTCCACCGCCTCCGCACGACGCCCGGCAAATGTGGAGAGAAGCCAATCCGTCCGCAAAGCATCCAGGCTGGCCGGATATCCCAGCGTCGCACGGTAGCTGCTCCACAGCCATTCCAAGGGCGTCTTGACTATCCCGGCACGAACCGGATTCAACACGACATAACGGGCGAGCTCTAGAAGGTAGCCTTCTTTTTCCACAAGAATGGCTTTATAACGGCCTTGGAATACATGCCCCACACGACAATGAAGGCGATTGAATGTCTGGGTATAGACGCCGTTCAATTGCCGCATCCCTTTGGATAAATTGCCTTCCGGCGTCTCGATCACAAGGTGATAGTGGTTTCCCATCAAGCAATAAGCGTGGCAAACCCAATTGTAGGTGTCGCAGACTTCATCCAACGTCCGCAGGAAAGCGTGCCGGTCCGCATCGCCCTCATAAATCGGCTCTCGCCGGTCCCCCCTCGAGGTCACATGATAAAGAGCCCCGGGGAACTCCAATCGCAACGGTCTGGCCATCCTTGGCTCCATTGACAGTAGGTTTTCATTCTTGGCTTTAAGACTGCCCCACCCCGCGTCAACAGACCAGCCAGGCAAAAGGCAAGACCTGACCCCGTTATTTACTCAGCGGCTACGAGTGTCAGCCATGGCGTCCAGGATATCCTCGGTGGTAGCCCGAGTTCGGATGCCGGGAGTATCGAAGGGTGAGGACACCTCATCGTCTTGCGCGCGCAGTATGAAGAGGGAACCGTCCTTGCGGCGAATGCGCACCTCCTCGGTTCTCGCCAAGTCCAACAGCTTCGCCAGATTTTGCCTCGCTTCGGAGTAAGTGAAGACTCTCATATCATGGCTCCAAGACCCGCAGGCCAAGCTGGGACGCGATGCGCTTCATTTGCTGATCCAACGTGATGAGGGCGCCACCGTGGCTTTTCGCGCACTCCAGAAAGTACGCATCGTAAGCATAAATGCCAAAGTCCGTGGCCATCCGTAAAGCCCTTTCCACATCCACGCGCATGAGGCGAACCGGAATTCGCAAAGTTATTCGCAGCGCGCTGGCGGCTTCGTCCTCGGTCAGTTTATGGCGACGGCACATCGCACTTAGGGCGTTGCCGATTTCGTAAGGCAGTATCTCAGGTGCGCAGATCACGCCCGCGTCCGTCGTCAAACGGACAATGTCCGGCTTCTCCGGCTCGTCCAGGGCCGTAGCGAGGAAAATATTGGTATCGGCAACAATCATTGGACAATTGTACAACTCTGGATCGAGCCTGCAAGTCCAGCTCTTTGGCTTTTCCGGCCTAGGGAACACGCTACCTACCTCTTCCGAAAACGAGACGGAGGGGATATAGGCGCAACGTATCCGCGCCCACATCCTCGAGTTCCGTTCAAGCTAGCCGGAATACCATAGAGTTTCCGTAAGCCATAGCTGAAACAGGCGTCGGAGAAAGCGGAAAGACACGTAGGCCAGCTTTATCCGGGCGGAGCAAAACGCAAGACCTGACCCCGCCCCAAGGAAACACATGTAGGCCAACCTAAGCGGGCAAGCAAACCGCAGGATCCTACCCGCACTTTTTAAAATGTTTTCTGTCCCCTTTTAATATATTAGCGCCCGTTTTCTGTCCCCTTTTTAAAATCGGTAGAACATTCAATTAGGTGTGTATATAAATCCGCCGGACATTACGGATACAGGCGTTCACAGACGGCAATTCCAGGCCTGTTTAGCAATTTTTTGACTGTATAGTCACCCCTCTATATCAATAACTTACGCCATGTTTTCATTTTTTTGGCCTACCCTTTTCACAATTTTCGATTAACTACGCTCCAAGCACGGACACAAGCTCTGAGTGCCGTCCGTCCAACGGCAATTCCCTCCCACGGGAGACGCCGCGTTCAGTCGTGGCACCAATAACGGGATGCAAATCACTAAAACAACAATTTGGAAGAAAACAATAAAAGGAGGGTTCACACCCATGCGCGCAAATTTCCTTTCTTGTGCCGGCCTGTGTGCCGGCGCTCTTTTTCTGAGCCCGAGCATCGCCCTGGCGAACATGGGCAACACCGCCACCACTTATGGCCTGTTGCCCACGGACATCGCCTCCGCACAGGCCCTGTCCATGTTCAACACCCAGGTGTCGACCACCTACTACAACCCGGCCTATCTGGCGCACAGCACCAAGAGCGAGCTGACCGCCGGCCTGATGCACGCCGAGCACAACCTCAAGGCGGACAGTGAGCAGTTCGGCACCTACACCGTGCAGGACGACCCCACCCAGCAGGTGCTGCTGGGCCTGAAAGCGGACCTCAGCGACCTCACCGAACTGGGCCAGCCCATGTACCTGGGCGTAATGATCGGCTCCGAACGGTTCGGTGAAGAGCTCCTGGCCTTCGGCTCGCGCACCGACGCGGACGGCCAGTACTTCAACTACGGCCGCCAGCCGCTGTTCCTGAGCATCGGCGTGGGCAC
>MDSY01152056.1_pt1 | contig 29978 bp, 31 predicted proteins | sample 811131 | NCBI WGS metagenome assembly MDSY01 (sample SAMN05326643, study PRJNA326480) | marine metagenome | isolation source: seawater | place: Atlantic Ocean: South West | collected 2010 | reverse complement strand
AGACTGTTTCATTATAATTTTTACTTGTTCTGGATCTATCCAGTCTCCTGATTCTGGATTAATAATTACTAATCCCTTCTTAATTTCTGCACATCCAAATGATACACATATTTCCCCTAGTGCCGAATCAATCTTTGATATTTCGATTATCCCTGCTTTAGCCACATTTAGTACTGAAAGTAATGGTCTTATTTTCTCCGGATGTTTAAGAGGTCTGAGTAATGATATTATCTCGATTTTTCCATTTCTTTCTTCTTTGTGAACGTATGACTCAATATCTCTGACATCTCCTTTTTTAGCAATCTTTTTCGCTAAGGATTCTGAACCAACAAAGGCAATATTGAGTACTGGCATAATTATCCGAAACGTCTTTACTTGTTGAAAGGAACGGTGATTTGAATTCTAAATTTACTAACTCATTGCATCTCTAGCTTTCTGTGCTGAGTCCCACATTTCTTTCTCTTCATCTGTTTTTGGTTTAAATTGAGGTATATTAATTGCTTTCATGTCCCTATCAATTGCAACCATAAAGAAGAAACCAGAACAAATCTCTTCACCAACCCATTCAGATCTTGATAATCTACATGAGATTACATGAATTCCTGCTGTCCGAGGAGATGTCCAGACGACTCTTGCAGTAGTTCTGATTACATCTCCCTGATATGCCGGTCTTCTAAATTTTAGTGCATCAACAGATATAGTTACAAAGTTCCTATGAGCAAATTTAGATGCCGCCATTCCTGCTGCTGTATCCATGATTGACATTAGTCTTCCTCCAAATAACGTATCAAGTGCATTAGTGTCCCCAGGAAACACCTCATTTAGTTGAATTACAGGGTCTGTTGAATAGGCCTCGTTCATGTCTATCGCTCCTCTCAAATACTCATCAAACTTGAACCCATCATATTATTTTATCAATTTAGGGACATTTTCTGACCGTTGTATTCAATCCTAAGTACTGTTTCGGATGCATATGGATTTGCCAGCCTTGGTTTGGGAAGAGTTCCAATTTAATGACCCGGATGGCGGAAAAATTATCTTTTGGCCTCATATTCCTTGTATCCGAATGCCAGTTAAGTTACGTTCTCATTCTAATTTCCATGGAGTGGCATTTTTGACATCATCAATAGATCTTAAATCTTGGATTATTGAGGATAAACAGGAGAAAGAAAGTCCAGGAGTTCATAGAGATTCTGCTATTGCTTCTGGAACAGTTCTAGGTCGTTTAATGACTGACTTAAACGAACTCGAATTAGATGGACCTGTAATTCCTGATCCTGAACAGTTACGTCTATTATTACATGCCAAAAATTCAAGAGGCGGGCTTCCAATTTATGCAATTGAACCAGATCTAGAAGATGAAGAATGGGTTGATTGGCAGATAAAGAGTGCAGATCAACAAGTTACTTATTCAAATTTAATTTTGACATTAACGACTGGAAGAAGATGGAAAAAAATAAGAATGAATGCGATTAAATCAGTTACAAGTTCTAAGCTAGTTGATGCAAACTTGGGCGCTGCATCGGCTTCTTGTTTGACCTGGTGGATAGAAGAACAGAGAGGAATCTCCGATGAATTAAAAATCCTTAGGGATGAAAGATTTGTTTCAAGGATTCGCGGGGCTTTAGCTAATCTAAGAAATAGTTCTGATATGAATCATAAATTAGATGAATTAACTTTAATGGTACCTATTCATCAGGCATGGTTACCATCAATAAGAAAAGCGATTACTTCATGTAGGAATGTTGAGGAGATAACCCCGGAGGAATGATAATGGATGAAACCAAAATTAACCTTGACGTTGAAACACAGACTTTTCGTTTCACTCCATCAGAGCCAATAAACCATGAAGAAGCTGTCAGTTTAGGTAATGGAATTAAATCGGGAGAATTTGTTGTAATTATCCATGAAAACCCTCACGCAACACTTGTAGTTGAACCTGAGGGGTCCGTTTTAGTTCATGGGATTTCAAGAACCGAAGTTGCTCGTTTAGCGGTACAAGAATTATTACTTACTCTTGGTATGTCAGATGAATGGCTGTTAGTTGAGTCAGGTGAAATGATAATTCGATTTTCCTTAGGTAGAGCTGTGTTAATGCAGTTAGCAGCAGATCGTTTTTCCGAGATCAATCTAGATTCTAGAATTGGTGCTTTGAGGATAAATGCCGAAAGACATAAATGTAGTATTTTATTATTCAATAATGGGCATGGTATAGTGATGAAACAGACCTCTAAAAGAATAGCAGAGATGGCAATTAGACATTGGTCATCACAGTTGAATGATGAGGGCGCATTGGCGTGAGAATATGTTTAATCACGGCCGTTGGGAAGGGCCAATATTAGACCAGCATATGCATTTAGATCGCAATAATCGATATTTAGATGCAGTTTCTGAGTTTGTAAATTCGGGAGGTACTGCCATTAATCTTGTACATAAACCAGATTTTTCAAATCTGCCTCTATCAATTTCAGATTACCAATTAGCATATGGTGATACTATTGACATGGCAAGAGAGATAAGAGAAAAGTTTGGCATTAAAGTCTCTGTTATTCTTGGTCCTCATCCTATTTCTTGGGAGAAGCAAATACATACAATTGGCTTGGAAGAATCAACTCAATTGCATCTTGAAGCAGTAAAACTCGCGATACAATATATTTCTTCAGGAGATGCAGTTTGTCTCGGTGAAGTTGGACGACCACATTATCCTGTAGATAAAGGAATCTGGAATGCAGCAAATGATTTATTATTAGAAATAATGAAATTAGCTGCGGAAGAAAAAATCAGTATACAACTTCATGTAGAAGATAATGGTGAGAAAACATATTCCGATTTAGCTAAATTATGTGATAAGGCTAGTTTTCCTAGACATCTTGCAATCAGGCATTATGCTCCTGCGAATATCCGCAATGATTTCACTCATGGCTTGAGTGTTACAGTAAGCGTCGGTAAAGATAGTATTTCAAAAATAGTAGAAAGCCTGCCATATTGTAAATCATATTGGGGGATGGAAACAGATTTTCTTGATGATATTAACCGTCCAGGAGCAGTACTTGGTCCAAAGACAATACCAAAAAGAACTCATCAATTAGCGAATAAATTAATAGAATCTGGCTATTCAAAAGAACAGATCAATGAAATTATGGAAAATATTCACTCCAACTGGCCACAGATTCTTTATTCTTGAAAAGGAGATTTTAGTTTTGGTGTAAAAGTCATTATTCCACCTAAGAAGAATAGTATAACACAAAAAGTAAAGAAATAGAATTCTCCAATCGGAACAGGCTGATTCATTATTTCTTCAAAACCAATCCTTAGTAAAGGTCCATTAATGGGTAAAAATAGTATCATCAACAGAATTCCAAGTCTCTGGCGTACAAGCATAAACCTCGGATATGGTAATGACATTTGAACGGATGTAACCGAACTAGTTTAGAAAGGTCATATCCTCCGATGGCTTACGCGCCTGTAGTGAAGGGGTTATCACCTGAGGTTTCCAACCTCATGTCCCGGGTTCAAATCCCGGCGGGCGCACCATAACAAAGCACTCAAGTGAAGCATTCAAACACTACTTATCCTCCGGAAGAACATGTCGAAGGCCAGTTCTCCAGACTTAGCCGAGGGCATCATAGTATCGTCGATAAGTAAAGATGCGTCTGACCTTGGTGAAGATAAGCAAATAGTTGGTAGACAGATATGGAGAATTTTACCTTATGTGACCAGATATTGGGAAAGAGCGATAGGTGGTCTACTAGCGAATATTGGTGCCAGAATATTTGACCTTGTTCCCTTGATTGCTATAGGAATGGCTGCTGATTATTATAACCCTGAGAAATCTCAATTTACCGACTCAAGAGTTGAGAGTTTTGTTACACTTGATATAATACCAAATTTAGGGCCAATTGATTCGACAGAGCTTGGCTTTGGCTTACTTATTTTCTTATCATTCATTTGTCTTGCAATAACTCAAGGATTGAGCAATCAACTTTGGCAGTCAATAGCCTACAAGGCTCAACATGATATCCGAATGGATGCTACAAAATCTTTGATGAATATGGAGGCATCATACTTTGAAACTAGGCAGACGGGTAACTTGATGTCTGTTTTATCCGCGGATGTCGCACAATTAGAAGATATAATTTCAGATTCTACTACTAGTATAATTAGGATAGTAACAACTCTTAGTGCGGCCTTTTGCATTCTTTTCTGGATGTCTCCTACACTTTGTATGATTCTCTTCGGGCCATTATTCATGATTGTCCCTATGGTTATCTGGTTTTCCACTAGAGTACAAAGAAAGTACCGGCAACAAAGAGAAAGTACTGGCGGAATAGTAGCAATATTAGAAAATGTATTATCTGGCATAACAGTTGTTCAAGCATATAATGCCAGCGATTTCGAAAGAATTAGGATTGACGGGCAGAGTGGCAATTATAGGGATCAAGCTATACAAGCAGCTTTTATCAGAAATCGCTTCATTCCTGGATTCCATATAGTAGCTGGAATCTCATTCGGTCTCTTAGTTTCAGCCGGAGGTTGGTTAATGAATTCTGGACAAATAAGTGTCGGTCAGTTTGTTACATTCTTACTGATATCTACTAGAATGACTATGCCATTATGGATTCTAGGGATGTTACTGAATCAACTACAGAAAGGAGAGGCTGCTTCACGTCGAGTTTTTGCAGTCATAGATCTTGAACCTTCAATTTTTGATAAGGAGGACGCATTACCTCTTGAAGAACCAATTACCAGTCTATCATTCAAAGATGTATCTTTTTCCTATCCATCTTCCAAGTCTAATGTCCTCAACAATATTAATCTGGAGATTTCTTCCGGAGAATTTCTAGGAGTTATGGGTCATACCGGAGCTGGTAAGAGTACAATATTGAAGTTAATAGAGAAATTCTATCAACCACAACATGGACAAGTTCTCATTAATGGCATAGATATCAATAATTTTACTATAAAATCAGTCAGATCTAAGATTGGTTTTGTATCTCAGGAACCATTTCTTTTTTACGGGACCATTAAAGAAAATGTTTCCTATGCGAGAGAATCTACTGATGAAGAGATATTCAGTGCATTAGATATGGCTGGAGCATCAGAATTTATTTTTCAATTACCAAATGGATTAGAATCAATGGTTGGCGATAGAGGAGTAATGTTATCGGGAGGTCAGAGGGCAAGAATTAGTCTGGCAAGGGCCCTATTGAATGACCCTGATCTTCTAATTTTAGATGAAGCAAGTGCGGCATTAGATGCTGAAACAGAAAAGAGAATACAACAATCACTTTTTGACGGTTCCAACGGTAAGAAGAATAGAATTACCATAGCAGTAGCCCATAGACTCGCTACCATTAGAAATGCCGATGAAATAATCTCAATGGTTGATGGCTCAATTGTAGAAAGAGGCGTTCATGGTGAATTACTGGAAAACGAAAGTGTATATGCTTCTCAGTGGTCAATACAAACTGGAGAAATTGAATCCTAGGTGGGGTGAGATTGGAAATTCAATGGATAGCTGTGGAACCAGGTAAAGTATTCATTGGTTCCGATAATCGCTCAGTTCTTTTTGGAGGAATCGGGCCTAGGCACGAAGTTAAAATTGATTATAATTTTGAAATATCTTTTTTACCGGTAAATTATGAAATTGCAAATGTCGCTTTACAAGATGAAGGTTGTTATGTTGCCTCAGAATCAGAATGGGCTCTCGCAATGGGAAAGAAACTGATTTCTGGAGAAAATGAAGTTGAAGAATTATCTGATAGAATTCGTGGTTCTTATTGGTCGAAATATTGTGATGGAAGGCCATTTATAGAAGATAATTGGCTAATGAAAGTTTCACGTACTTGGAGTTCCGGAAAACCTTCAATTAGTTCAATTCGTAAAGGTGAGAAATGTGAATATTTACGTTTGGTCAAAAGACAACAGATAAATCATGATGATTCTTCTGCTCCAAAGTTACCTTCTTCATCCGATAAATCTAAGTTATTATTTGAGGAGTTGCTAATTTCATTAGTAATTGGAATCATCCCATCATTTATTTGGGCATATTTTAATGCAAGTCCAGGATATATTTCAGAGGGATGGCTAAATTTAGTATTCGGTGGATTATTTATCGGAGTATTTACTGTTGTATTTTGGAGGCCAAGGACTAACTCCTGGAGAGTTGGAAATAATTGTGGTAAGATGAAAATAATTTAACGAGACCTATCATCTATTTGAAGGCCCGATTTTCCTCTTAAAATTCTAATCCAACCGGTTAATACTCCTATTCCATAGTTCCAATGTAATGTATAAGTTGCTATTGAGGACAAAAAGATAGTTTTCTTTGTTTTACTGGGGGAGTTTCCCTTCCAAGAGCCATACCAAGCTAATAGATTGTACAATAGAATAAGTGTTGGTAGTGTATGAACACCTAACCTCGGTAGCCCCATAGGTACTGTCGACAATCGGATATCCCAAAAATCAGGCCACGCTATTCCTCCATTTACTAGACCCCAGAAAAAGAATCCAAATGCTGCTATAACTATAGGAGGAAAAAATGCAACTGCTGTATGCGTAGGTGCTCTTAGTTCAGGGTATTGGTGACTAGCCAAAGTTCTCACCAGCCCATAATTCCTAATTTGTTTCTTAACTCTTGATAGGTCTCTTCTTCGGTGCCACATTATGGCAGTTCTATCAGTCCACAATTTCTTCCCAGTTAGCCTTATTCTGTGATCAAGCATTACATCTTCTGCTCCAATGGCACCTTCGTCAAAACCCCCCACTTCTTCTAGAACTGAGCGTCTGTATGCGCAATTAACTCCAGGAAGTTGGTTGACTTCATCTAGATCCTTTTTACCTACTTTGCCGTAATTAGTTCCGGCAGTAAATATTGTACTGCAGAATGCAACATCAATTACTTGTTGCCACATTGTGGACTCACCAACTGGAGCAAAATTAGGCCCTCCTACCCCACTAACTTCTTTGTTTTCAAACCATGAAACTAATTTCTTAACCCAATCTTTTGGGACAATGACATCATCATCAGTGAATAGTATCAGTTCGGAATTTGTAGATTTGATTGCTATATTACATGCATCTGCTCTAGTTCTCGAACCTTCGTCATCAATGAATCGAATATTGTTCTTTAGACAGACTTCTTTTCCTGGATCATTTGTTGGGCCAACAACTACTGTTTCGATTTGTCCTCCATATGTCTGTTTTTTCAGACCTTTTAGCACAATATCTAATTCCTCATGATTCCTAACGCTAGGAATAATGACCGTAACTGAAGGTTCACTCACGGCTTACCGTAAGAGCCTACACTTTCAATAACATCGATGATTAATCATGGATCATTTGTGACTCTAGGGGCTAGGAAATACACCCAACTAGCTCCTCCATCATTACTATTCCATGTTAGTCTAAGTGGATATTTATCTTGGAATTCTAATGTGACAGAATCAGTTAATCCACTTGCTAACTTCCTTGTTAGAGGGTCTAAGAATTGCAGAGAATATGTCGATTGTGTTGGATTTGGAGAAACTAATTCACTTAATTCTCCTGCATCAAATCTTACATTAACTGACTCACCAGCTTCAACAGTTACTGAAACGCTCATCTGATTAGAGTCTAGACTTAGATCTACTAATTCTCCTACGAATTTTGCTGCTCTTAGTGCATTAGAGAGTTTAGCTGCGTCTATAGTTGCCCTACTATCGAATGATAACTGTGGCATTTTTGGCTCATTCATTGTTGCTGTGTCTAAGCCTCTTAGGATTCTATGTACTGCTCCAACTCTGACATTGATTGCTCCAATTGCTTTATCATAATCTAACTCAACTAAATCCGAAGGACCAGCTAGACTTAATAAATCTCTTAATTTAGCCAGTTCTAATCCAATTTCTACGGGTTCAACTTCATATGTCTCAAAGCATGCATCACCTATAGTTGCAGATAGCAAAGCAACATGCGAACCATCAACTACATTTATCTGAAGTCCATTCTCTTTCCATACTAATTTTGCTTCTTCTGTTAACACAGAAAGTAGATCCACTATTTCTTTCATTAATTGCGTATTTGCTGTGACTCTCAACATCATGCCACCCCTTTCTTATCCTACCCTTGACTGCGGGTTATTCATGCTTATGTTTCAACGATTAGGTATTATCTCACAAAAAGTCAAGAAAATTTGAATATTATTGATATTCTCTAAACTTATGTCCGCAACTCTCACAAGTACAGATTTTTGTCTCTGGCTCATCAGAAGATCTGGTCTGCATTAATACAACAAATATCCTATCTGCATCACATTTTGGACAAAGATAATCGCCAACCCAAAGAGTTCCCTGAGCGACTGTTTCAGGTACAACCTCATTCAGATGTTTCAGAGAGGAGGTTTCACTGGAAGTTGCTGCTTTAGATAGATCAATAGTTTCTCCAGTCATTGGGTCGGTAAATTCTGCTCCTTTACCATCTTTTCCTGCTAGAGGTCCTTCATATCCACAAGTATAATTTGTACATCTAATATTTCCATTACCTTCCATAAAACCTAATGTACCGCATTCAGGACAAAACATGACTCACACCAACAGTTGATTGTGTAACCAACCGAATAGTGGTAAATCATCATCTTATTGAACGTTACTAATATTCTGACTCTAAAATAATAATATTAAGAGAATAAAGAAAATCCGATTTTATATCCTAACCATGCTAAACCCAAACTACCAACAATAGTTATAATTACGTAGATAAAAGTTGTAGATATTTCATCTTCTGTTAGAGTTACTGTATCCATCGCAAATGCAGACATTGTTGTAAATGCACCTAATAGCCCAGTTCCAAATAATAACACATAATCTTGATTTATAATAGCATCAGCAGCAATTGCTCCAAACATTATTCCCAGTAGCATCGAACCTAGTAAGTTTACAGTAATTGTTCCATATGGCATTTGATTAGATGGTATTATCTCCGTTATCAAATATCTCAAGATTGATCCTATTGCACCACCTAGACCAACTAATAGAACTAGCCTTCCATCCATGACTTGGCTAATAGATGTCAGTTTTCATGCCTTCGCTGCTAATCGTGAGATTGAAGCATGAAGTCGCCGCCGAGAGGTTTGTGCGCGTCATCTACGATTGGAGGTTGGCCCGGGTTGTCGACTCTGACAATCAAATAATTGATGAGTTATATTGGAACCGTATTTCTACAAAAAATCTTGTAGATAGGCTTTCAGATTTACAGTCTGGGAGACTTACTCCTGAGGCGTTTACATTGAAGGAACGGTTTCCTGAGTCAACAATAGATTCTCTAGGCGCTCTATCCGATTCTGAATGGCCAGAATTATCAGATGAAGAAATACAGAAATTTATCGAAGCCTCTACTAGGTTAGCTAAAAGAGGTGTCGCAGAATCTTCAGGGGATATTGATAGAAGAATGGATATGTTAGTTTCTGCGAATAATGAGTTGAGATCTTCTTGGACAACTTTAGAAGCGAGATGTATAGAATGGACTGGATTATTTTTATCTGATCTGGATTTAGATGAACAAAGAAAGAAAATTCCAGAAATAGTTTCTCAATCTAAATCAATTAATGATGTGGCTAAAGAGTTCAATGTCTCTGAACCAATACATCAGCCTTCGAAAGATGAATGGAATACTATAAATTCTCAAGCACAATCAGTAGTTAATTTAGCAAATCAGATAACAACTTCTGAGGAAACAATCAGAGCTCTTGCTAACGATTATTTGCCTAGTTTATCTGCTTTAATGGGTCCTATAAGCGCTGCAAAGTTAGTTGTTCTAGCAGGTGGTCGTGAGCGCCTAGCTAGAATGCCTTCGGGTAGTCTTCAGGTGTTAGGAGCTAATGCAGCTATGTCTGCACATAGAAAAGGAGCCCCTCCTCCTAAACATGGAGCAATTCTCTTTTCAATGCCAGCAGTAAGTCGTAGTCCACGTTGGGTTCGCGGTAAAGTTGCGAGATATTTGGCAGGTAAAGCTAGTATTGCAGTCAGGATAGATCATTTCGATGGTCAGAAGTTAACAAAAGAACAGGTTTCAGAGATTCATAAAGAAGCAGAATCAATAAAGAATAAATTTCCTAAGCCTCCGAAGAGGAAGTGAATGAATGGGTCGAAGAAAACCTATTCAACTTGCATGGGGGGTTCGTAAAGAAGGCCGTACTTTATGGACTAGAAATGCAGTTAAGGGTGTATCAGTTAGAGATGAAAGAAGAAAAAAGGATAGTAGAATTGAATGGCGTCAGTGGGAACCGCAGAAATCTAAGGTGGCCGCTTGTTTAATGAAAACAAAATTAGATCCTAGTGAGATTATACCAGCACCAGGTTCAACCTGTCTATACCTCGGTGCATCATCAGGAACTACTGTTAGCCATATTCATGATCATGTTTGTGGTTCAGGAAATCATCACAATGGCCAGATTGTATCTGTAGAAATTTCTCCTCGAATGATGAGGGATTTGAGTAAATTATCTGAATTGAGACCTGGATTGATTCCGGTATTGGGGGATGCTAGGAACCCTATGGTGATCTCACCATACCTTAGAGATAAGGTTGATTGGCTCCATCAAGATATTAGTATTGCAGAACAAACACAGTCATTCCTTAAAATTTCAGAGATTTTTTTGAAACCCGAAGGTATCGGCTTATTATCTCTTAAAGCTGCCAGTGAAAGATGGATTGAGGGTGGTGATGATTCACGTTTCAAAGAAGCAGAGAAATTGATTAATTTAAATGAGAATTTAACACTTCTAGAAAACATTGACATATCTCATTTTGAGAGTCAGCATAGGATATTTGTTGTCAAGAAATTAGATATGATTTAGGAACCAGCTAATAATCCAACGCCGCCAACTACGAAAATTAATATGCCCCAGATTAAAATCCCTACTACAGTTATTACAATCATAACCCAACCCATAATCTGAGCTGCTCTTGCCAAACCATGATCTGGATGGCCCGGCTGATTATTAGTTATCTGTAATGCGCCATTAGCAATTATTACTGCAGGAATAGCGCTACAAATCCCACACATGAAATAAGATATTGCTGCAAGAATCATAGCCATAACTGCATTAGTTTCAGTATATTGTCCAACTATAGAACTACCCTGTACTTGGACCGAACTAACAGCATTTTTCGTCGGGTTTGCCCATGGTATCTCATTGTCATTTTCTGACCAAGGGACTTCCTCGTCATTGCTCATAGACATTCTAATGACAAATATTATTTCAATCATTCTCTAATTTTTATCGAAATTAGAACACAGACAATATAATGTAATCACTTTCAATGGTTCATTCATGCCTGAGATGCCAGAGGTTGAAACTGTTCGTAGAGGTTTAGTTCCTCATCTTTCTGGTAGTGTGGTAAGTTTCGTTGATCTACGTCGACCAAATCTTAGGTTTCCTTTCCCTGAGAATTTTGAAGAAATATTAACTGGATCTAAAATTGAGAGAATTGATAGAAGGTCAAAGTATCTTTTATTTCGTTTATCTAATGGATATACTTGGATGAGTCATTTGGGTATGACAGGAGTTTGGACGGTTGGTTCAGAAGGAAAAGGTAAGCATGACCATGCATATTTTGAATTTGATGATGGTATGAAAACCGCAGTATATACTGATCATAGGAGATTTGGATTTATGGATATTTTCGAAACATCAAATGAGGCTAAACAGAAGTGGCTGGCTAGTTTAGGTCCAGAACCTCTCACTGATGAATTTACCGTTCAAATATTGAAATCTAATCTCCATGGAAAACGTTCTCCAATAAAGAGTGCCTTACTCGATCAGAGAGTAGTTTCAGGTCTTGGAAACATATATGTCAGTGAGATTTTATTTCGCAGTAAAGTTTCTCCAATTAAGATGGCAGCAGAAGTTGCAGGTAAGAGTAACAAGGTGAACGGTAAAATACAACGGATCTTTGAGAATATCAATCAAGTAATTGCTGAAGCTATAATGGTAGGGGGTTCTACAATTTCTGATTTTAGAGGAGTTTCTGGAGAATCAGACTTAGGTTATTTCGCTCAACAGTTTAGAGTATTTAATCGTGAAGGAGAAGAATGTATTGAAGAAAATTGTAAGAGTAAGATTCTGAGAATAGTACAATCAGGACGTTCAACGTTTTATTGCCCTAAATGCCAGAAATAAATTATCTCAGCACCCATTTTACAATAATTAGATGCAACCACATCGGAGTAATTTTTGTCACTAATGGTAATGGCTTATTCACAACTCCAGGCATGACTTCTCTTTTCCCTTTATGCATTGATTTCACAGCAATTTCTGCAACTTTTTTTACAGGTACAGCGGTCAATTTTTCCATTTTACTGAGTTCCATTCCTGCAACTTCTTGAAAACCAGTCGTGACATAACCTGGACACAATGCCGTAACAGTCACCCCTTTATTTTTCAATTCCTTATGCAACGCTCTAGAGTATGATAGGACATAGGCTTTCGTAGCACAATAGACTGCAAAACTTGGACCTGAAATATATGACGCAATGGATGCAACATTCATTATTTTACCCTTGCCTTTTTTGACCATTAAGTTCCCAAACTCATGAGATAATCTTGTTAATGCATGTATATTCAATTCAATCATTTCTAATTGTCTTCCTAATTGCATATCGAGATGATTCCCAAGTATTCCAAAACCTGCATTATTAACAAGAATATCTACTACTCCTGAATCTTTAACTAACGAGTCAACTCCTTTTTTCGTTGTTAAATCGGCAACTATAACTTTGCAATTAACCGTGTACCGACGAGTAATCTCGTCTGCTAAATCTTGTAACTCTTTTTCTCTTCGTGCACAAATTATTAGATCATAATTCTGGGATGCTAATACTTTCGCAATTTCTAGTCCGATACCACTAGATGCGCCCGTGATTAGGGCACATTCTCTCTTTTCACCCATTACTACCGTCTGTTCGATAAAGGGTCTCTCATATGATGTTTAGTTTTAATGTCTTAAAGATATTTTTCTAATTTATATTGTTCAATAATTTTATTAACCGTCAAAACCACCTTCATAGTCCGGCAAGAAAGTTTACCATTTTGGGGAAATGTCCTTACTCGCCGGAATCTAAATTTAATTTAGATATTGTATTAAATTAGTGAAAAGGATGTGAAAAAATAGTTAGAAAAGTTGAGGAAAATATTTGGAGTTTGACATTGATTAGGTCAGGAGGGTATACGAGGAACAATGAATTAGAAGATGCTCTTTTTGCATTCGGTAGAAATTATAACGAAGTAAAAGAATTTCCAAGATGTCGTTTACCTACTGGCATAGTGAATTTATTGCGAAGAAATAAATTAGATAAAGTTGCACTTGAAACCGGTTTTTTCATCGAAATTTCGTTAAAAAAGAAACCTCAAAGAGATTGGTACAAGTTTGAACAGATAATGTCTGTTAAACCTAAATCTCGTCCTTTTGATTATTCTCAAAGAGCGGTTTTTTCAATATTTGATGGCTTCGATACTTTTGAATTAGGCACGAATCCATGGTCCGATTTTATGCCAAGTCAATTATGGATAAAGATAAGCCCTCTTGATGACCTTACTTTGGCATGGGTACTATCTGAAGGCAAAATTCTATGTGGAGATATAAATGAACAAAAGACACTACATGATTTTTATGAAATAGAAATTAGTGTTCCGAAATCAGTTGAGTATCTACGGCTTCCGCCGCCCCCAGATAGGCCATACTACTTCTTCGATGAGTTTTAATTAGAACAACATTGATGAGCATTCTATTTTCCAATAGTGTACATGACGCACAACATGCAACAGAAGCTAACTACTGAATTCATAGGGACTTTTTTCCTCTCTTTAACAATTTGTACTGCTGCAGTTTATGGTTCTGCTGGAGAATATGCTCCTTTTGGTATAGCTGCCACTCTAATGGTAATGATCTATGCCGGCGGCCACATATCTGGAGCACATTACAATCCTGCAGTGACAGTTTCGATTTACCTCAGAGGGGCATGTGAAAAAGATGAGGTTCTGCCATATATTGCTTCACAAGTTATAGCAGCAGTTTCTGCAGCAGTAGTTGTTGAGAGTCTTTTGTTCCCTGATGCCGCTTCTCCTGTGACTGCAGAATTAGGTAATGAAGCAGTAGTTGCTGAACTTCTATTCACTTTTGCGTTAGCATATGTTATTCTTAATGTTGCAACAACTGAATCAACATCCGGAAACGGTTACTATGGTGCTGCTATAGCTCTAGTTGTTCTTGCAGGTGCAATAACAGTTGGCAGTATATCTCTTGCATCATTCAATCCAGCAGTAACTAGTGCACTGATAGTTTCTGGTAAATTGACACTTGCCGATTCATGGATGCATTTTGTACCACAATTTGTTGGAGCAGTTTTAGCAACCTATGCATATAAATCAACCCAATGAGATAGTTCATAACACCTACCCTTTGTCCAATTTCATGGTTACTACTGAGCGTAAGAAATGGAAGCGTCGTTCTCGAGAGAATTCGATGTATGGTAATGCAGAATCTAAACATCCATTTCCAATAAGCAGATCGAAGCTGGAACTATGCCATAGTTGTCCCCGATGCTTCTGGTTAGATAGAGTGAAAGGAATTGGCAAACCAGGAATTCCAGGTTTTTTACTCAATACTTTAGTTGATACTCTGCTAAAGAGGGAGTTTGATGCTCATAGAGAGAAAGGTACTCCGCATCCCTATATGGTGCAGAATGGATTAGGTCATATGGTGCCTCTGCAACATCCAATGATGGACGAATGGCGTGAGAATTTCAAGGGAGTTAGATCTCCAAAACATGGCTTGATGATTACAGGTGCTGTTGACGATATATGGAAGTCTGGAGAAGCTGATACGGAAGAGTGGTACGTAGTAGACTACAAGTCTACCGCCTCAAATGCAGATATTACTGCTGAATTATTTCTTGAGGATATATACAAAGGTGGATATGTTCGTCAGATGGCAATTTATCAATGGCTACTAAGAGAACTTGGACATCCAGTTTCAACTAGAGGATTTTTTGTTTATGAGAATGGTAATAACAACGCAGAATCTCTACTCAGTGAAGGTACTGATGATAGTCCAAGAGGAATTCCTCTGAAACCTGCTTTAGTTATTGAAATTGATATAGCAAATGATGATGTAATTATTGAAGGAGAACGTATTGATTTAGATTGGGTTGAAAATCTTGTTATTAAAGCCAAAGAATGTCTTGATATGCCCTCAGTTCCTAATGCAGGTGAGTTCTGTGAACATTGTGCATATGTTGAGGCAAGATATAAATTTTAACACTATATGTCATTACCAAAAATGACTGATTACATATTTCTTCTAAACTTTCCACCAGTCTCGAATAGTGCCTGTGTAACTTGCCCAACAGTACAATGTTCCACAATATCCATCATAACTTCAAACAGATTTCCACCTTCTCTGGCTACTTGTTTGAGTCTTGCTAGCCCTTCTTCCGCTTCTTTAGCATGAACTTCTTTGAATGCTTTGTTTCTGTCAATTACCATCATTCTTTCGTCTTTATCTGAACGTGTAACTTCGATATCGAACTCTTCTATTGATAGTGAATTATCAACTCCTTCTTCGAAAGTATTTACTCCAATAATTGGTAACTCTCCAGAATGTTTTCTATGTTCATATATCATTGACTCATCTTGTATCCTATTCCTTTGATAATTGACTTCAAGGGCACCTAGAACTCCTCCACGTCTATGCATTTCTTCAAATATTTTCAGTATCTCTTCTTCGACAGAATCGGTTAACCAATCTGCTACATGTGAGCCCTGTAGTGGATTTTCATTTTGTAACCATCCATATTCTTTCGAAAGAATGAGTTGGATTGCAACAGCATCTCTTACAGTGTCTTCTGTAGGCGTTCCAAATGCTTCATCCCGAGAATTAGTGTGAAGTGAATTAGCATTATCTGCTAGTGCATAAAGTGCTTGCAGTGTAGTTCGGTAATCATTCCATGTATATTCTTGAGCGTGTAAAGACCTACCGCTACTTTGTATGTGATATTTTAGTTTCTGACCACGCTCATCAACTCCATACATATCCCGCATAGCAATAGCCCAGATTCTTCTGCAGACTCTACCAATTACTGCATATTCTGGATCCATACCATTCGAGAAGAACCAACTGAAGTTTCTCAAGAATTTATTTGCATCCAATCCTCTAGAATTGAATAACTCGACATATGTTAAACCATTAGATAGAGTTAGAGCAGCTTGTGAAATTGGATTTGCTCCCGCTTCTGCAATATGATATCCTGAAATTGAAACAAAGTAATGGTTTCTTACTTCATTATCTACATAAAACTCCGCAACATCCCCCATCATTCTCAATGCAGTATCTAGATTGAATACTAATGTATTCTGACCCATCGATTCTTTCAATTGGTCTGCCTGAACAGTTCCTCTAACGTTGCTCAGAGTTTTAGCCTTAATTTCTGAATGTTCTTTCTCATCTGGTTTACGCCCATTCTCTTCTTTGAACTTCTTGACTTGCTGTCTGATTGCTACATTAAAGAAAGCAGCAAGATGCCACCAATAGTTTCCATTGATTGTTTTTGATACTGAAGTATTAGCAGCACACAAATCAAATCCTTCGAATAATTTCTCCATCTCATCAACTGTACTTATTGAAACTCCACTTTCACATACTTTCCCAAATATGTCTAGTCTTTCTTGCGGGTCATTTCCGTACAAGCTCGGAGAATCGAAAGCAACTGAAAGTCTGTTGAAATCTTGATCCTTTGAAAGAAAGTGGTATCTTTTGTTTGTCCTTTCAGCACTACCTTCTCCAGCAAACATTCTCACAGGTAGTTCATCTTGTCTTTTGAATGGGAAAACCCCTCCTGTGTAAGGGAATGAACCTGGCATGTTTTCTTTTCTAATCCACTGTATTGTGTCTCCCCAGTCGCTATAATCTGGTAATGCGACTCTTGGCATATTTAACCCTGAAAGCGTAGTTTTGGTTGTTTTAACAGGGATATTCTTGTTCCGAACCGTATAACTGGTTGCTCCTGAACGATACTCTTCTGCTTTAGTTCTGAAATTTTCTAAACTTTCCCAAGCACTTTCTGGTATTTCTGAACGAATAGTTTTAGCTTCTTCTTCGAGACCCTGTGCAGCTGTTTTATTTTTCTTCGCTTTCATTTGCGAAGCCGCCGCCTCTAATTGTTGGACTAGACGCATTTTTGATGCTACTTCTTCTGTTCTAGAATGATAATTTCTGATAGCGCTTGAAACTTCAGCCAAATATCCTTGTCTTTCTGGAGGTATTGGTGAAGACCTATGTGGTAGTCCATCTTCCCCTAATCTAGGTTCTGCTGCTGAAAATGATTGAGAATATTTTTCATTTAATAAATTACAAAGTTTCTGCCACAATTGGTCAACTCCTGCATCAGCAAACTGACTAGCAATAGTTGGTACAACCGGGAGATCAGAGTTATCTGCATCCCACATCTCTCTATTTCTCTTGAATTGTTTTCTGATTTCTGCTAGTGCATCTTCAGCTCCAGGTCTATCGAACTTATTCAGAACTACAATGTCTGCCGAATCTAACATCTCCAATTTTTCTAATTGGCTAGGTGCTCCATATTCTCTTGTAGTAACATATAATGAGAGATCTGCTACTTCTGTAATTGCATCGTTTCCTTGACCTATTCCACTAGTTTCTACAATTACTAGGTCAAAACCAACTGCTTTACATGCTTCTATTGAACGACCTATACAATCTGCAATTTCTCTTCCACTATCTCTACTAGCAAATGAACGCATGAATAGATTATCATCTGATAAAGAATTCATTCTTATTCTATCTCCAAGTAAAGCACCTCCTGTTCTCTTACGAGTTGGATCTGTAGCGAGTAAAGCAATTTTAGTTCCAGGATTATCTCTTTGTATCCTTAACATTAATTCATCAGTAAGACTCGACTTCCCAGCACCTCCAGTACCTGTTAGACCAACTACTGGGCATGTTGAACCATCAGTTGATCTAACCTTACTTAGTATCTCATTGAATATTTTTTCATCAGCATTTTCTGCTAGAGTCAATAATTTTGAAACTGATGGATGATTATCAGCGGTAATAGGTTCTTCCAATGTTTGAAATCTTTTTGGGTCCAGTAAGTTATTTCTCGCTGCTCTTTCTATAGCGTCTGAAACCATACCGGTGAGACCTAATTCTCTTCCATCCTCAGGTGAATATATTTTTGCGATATTCTGATCAAGTAAATGTTGAATCTCATTTGGAAGTATAGTGCCTCCACCGCCACCTACTAAACTCACATGTCCAAAACCAGATTCATTCAGAATTTGTTTAGTGTGAGTGAACATTTCCACAGCTCCTCCCTGATAAGAAGTGATGGCAACACAATGTGCATCTTCTTGTATAGCGGCTCTAGCAACTTCATCAGCACCTCTATCATGCCCAAGATGAATTACCTCACATCCCATTGACTGGAATATTCTTCTGAAGATACCTATGGCAGCATCATGGCCATCGAAAATGGCTGCCGCTGTAATGATTCTCAGCGGTATTCCACCTGCCTCGGCAGACTTCTGCATGGACCCGGGACACTACGTGTCCCATTTAATCCGCCGATTGAAGAATATGGCATTTTTTTTCCGAAAAGTTCTATTTTTCCCATTAATTATTATTATTTTGTGAACTTTTTTCATAAAATCCGGGTAAGCATTGAATAGGTGTTATTCATTCGCTTGTTTGAGGCGAAGTACTATGTTATGTCCTAGAGATGGAACTAGATTAATATCTCCTGTAGATAGTGGTCAATCCGTTTTCTCTCGTAATGGAATTTTTCATTGTCCTACTTGTGCGGGGTTAGCTATTAATTCCGAAGCAGCTTTATCAGAGATTTGTAGCAAAAAATTGGAATCAATGCATGATGGATTCAAAGATGAAGGAACTCCAACAGAAATTTGTTGCCCCTTTTGTCAAAGTGACATGAAAGTTCGAGACTTTGCATTCAGAAAAATTGATGGTTCTTTAACAGAACTAATTGAGATTGATGGATGTCCTGAATGCTCATCTTTTTGGTTTGACTCAGGTGAATTGCAGAGATTATCTCCTCCAAACGAAGCAAGTATAGATAGTCCTAAATCAGAGGCTAAAGCTCTTGCAGTTGTTTTGGATTTACTTTTCCATCTACCTTATGTTTTGTTATAATTGGAGGGACTTTCAAATATGACAGATAATGATGGTTCATGGTGGGAATCCGATAAAAAAGAGCAATCCTCTCTGACTTCTTCTGATAAACCAAAGAGTGTTTTTTCCGGTGATGTAAGTAGTTTTTCTACTCCTGAATCGGTCAACATGGCTCAGATAAAAGATCCTAATAAATTCCTGGTATCCCAATTTCTTGTTGGATTAATTTTGATTCCTATAATTGCTAGTTTCCTAATGTCTTTCATAATTCTATCGTCTGAAAGAGCAAATGACAATTGGTATTATGATGGTAAAAGTGATCCCAATTTTGATGGTTCGGTTACAATTAACAATGAAGATTTTAACACCGCTGAGATATATTTTGACATCCCATCATTTAGTCTGGAGGAAATTGATAATAATGATTTGTATTTCTATACATCAGTTGATTCTTACAATCAAGGAAGCTGGGATGATTATGGTGGATGTTGGTGGGAAATCGAGGATGGATTTTATTCCTATGTCCAATCAGAAGATGGAGAATTCTGGTACCCCATGAATTGTTGGGGTTCTCTAGAGAATTATGACTTTTATTTCCAAAAAAATGGCCGGACAATGACCTATGCGACAAATTTTGAATCTCAAATAAACTATATTTCTGTAGACGGTGACGAAGACATGTCGGCATCATTTATTTTACTCTCATTCATTCCATTCCTTATTCCTGTTGCTTATATTGGAATGATTATCTGGAGTTTTGTTACTAAGAAAAAATCACTTGGTATTGGGCTATTAGGTGGGATAATCATCGCTCCTTTTTCATTTTGCTTCTCAATGATTTTCCTTAGTTTCTTATTCTGGGATGCCTGAAATATCTCAATAGGGTTGATATTTTTCTCTTTATGAAGATTATAGCCATATCAACCCTGCTGCATCAGCAATCATTAAGCCAGCAAAAATAAACATTAGTAACCCCATTGCTCCATCAATAATATGTGAAACTGATTTTAATTTGTCAACACGTCCTCCAGTTGTAAGTGCTAGAGCCACAGTAACATACCAAGTCCCGTCAATTATCATCCCCAATGCTCCCATCCCTACAAGGGTTTCAAGACTAACATTATTTTCTATAAAAGGCGTGTATAAAGCGATCATCCAAGCTAATATTTTTGGATTTAGTAATGCAATTGAAAATCCTTGAATAAATCCTTGCTTGTCGTTATTCTCATGACTTTCTGGGTTATTTCCAATATTCGGGCCTTTCCTAGCATGATTAAGAAAAGTATATCCTAACCAGATTAAGATACAAACTCCTGCCCATTTCAATCCCGTTTCAGCAGTTTCATGTATTGACATTGCAGTAGAAAAAGCACCTGCCGCAAGGAATGCGTATATTCCGAATCCAAGTCCATGACCAATTCCAGTCATTACCCCCTGTCTTCTACCTCCCGAGAGAGTATTCCGTAGAACAACTGCTAGAGATGGACCCGGACTCATTGCTCCTAAACAAAAAACCGTTGCAAGAGCAATCCAGGCCTCTGGTGTCATTATATCACTGAATATTAAGCGCCTTCGTACATTGCTTCTATTTCAGCCGCCCAATTTTCTCTAATTTGAATTCTTCTAATTTTGAGAGTTGGAGTTAATTCACCAAAGTCAACACTAAGATCTCTTGGTAATATCTTAAATTTCTTTATTTGTTCAGGATTACTGAATTGTCCATTCAGTTCTGTAACTTGTGCCTGCATTTCGGCATGAATTTCTTCACTATCTGTATAGTCTGAGAGAGTCTTACCGAAGCTTTCCAATGTCGAGATCTGGACAGCAGGATCTTTCGGTATTTTTGCTGGATCCATTCCATGTTTATCTCTTAGAATTGCACCTACATCCAACGTGAATAGAGCACTACAGTATTTTCTTCCATCTCCAATTAGCATACATTGAGAAACCATTGGAATAGACTTCATAGTTTCTTCAATTACAAGAGGTGCAATATTTTTTCCACCAGAACTCACATACAATTCTTTTATCCTTCCAGTGATTTTTACATATCCATCTGAGTCAATTTCTCCTTTATCTCCGGAATGTAACCATCCGTCAGAATCTATTGTTTCAGCAGTAGCCTCAGGATTTTTGTAATATCCTTTCATGATGTGTCTTCCTCTGAAAAGAATCTCTCCAGAATCAGAAATCATTAATTCAGTGCCACTGAATGGCTTTCCTACTGTGCCAAATTTGTGATTTTTCTTGTAACCTAAACTTGCCCCCGCAGTCGTTTCAGTCATTCCATATCCTTCATACAATGGTATGTCAAGTGTATGGAATAACTTTAGAATATCCGGATTTATTGGTGCAGCACCCGTAATTGCATAGACACAATTAGACATTCCAATTGCCTCCTTGGCTTTCTTCTTGATAATTCCGCCTAGAATTGGAACTTTAGCTAATTTTATCTTTCCTCCAAGTTTTGCAACTAGATTACTGTAAACTTTTTCATAAATTCTAGGGACTCCAATGAATAGGTGAGGTTGTACTTCTTTGGCAACATCAATTACATTCAATGGTGCATCTACAACAGTCATGTGAAGTCCCCATCTGATGTGTGCATGACAATCTACTAATTGACCGAAAACGTGAGCACATGGCAACCAAGAAACATACCTCCATCCTCTTTCGAATTCTTGTAATTTCCAAACTTCAGAAAGTTCGAAGTCAATGTTATCATGACTTAGTTCTACTCCTTTTGGATTTCCAGTTGTGCCAGATGTATAGATTAATGAAAATGTATCTTCTGGCGTAATACTTGCAACTCTTTTTTCGATCTCAGAGTAATCTACGTCAGCTCCTTTCAGAATAAAATCCGACCAAGACATACACTTAGGATGTTCAGGCATATCTACTCCATCCATTACCACGACAGTTTCTACCTTGTCTAATTTGCCCATTATTTCATGTAATCTGTAAGCACACATTTTCTCTTTATTTCCTCCATCCATTGGATTATCTCCAACAAAAACAACTTTTGAATCTGAATTTCCTACAACCCATTCTACTTCTTCTGGAGAGCAGGTATGGTAAACTCCAACCGCAGCCCCATTACACATATTTGCAGCATGATAAGATGTATACCACTCTACTCGATTGTAAGAGTAAATACTTAATTTATCTCCTTCATTGAAGCCCATAGCAATAAGAGACTTTGCTACAGAAGCAGTTTGATCATGAAATTCTGACCAACTCATATCGTTCCAATCGCCATTAGAACCTTTACTAGAGATCGCTATTTCGTCTCCATGATTCTTCGCATTCGCCATCAAGTATTCGGGTGTTGTCATAGCAGACATGAGACTTGACAATGGATATCTTGACTTAATTGTTTACTAGTGTAGTAATTGGAACTTAGTATATTTTATTACACTACAAATCATTTTTTGGTAAAACATTTTTTATATTTTCTTTCCAATCTTTACCCTTATTTCTATTAGCTAATGGGGACGCTGGAGATGGGTGCCAACAGCTAGTAATTTCGATATCTAAATGTTTCAATGCCTTAAGAGCCCTTTTCTCGGCATATTTTCCTACACCTATGACTTTTTTAATTCCCATAATCTCAACTACTTGGATTAAGTGTTCATCGCATATCAGAAGTAATTTGTCCACTACATCTCCTGATATTCTATCCGGAGTAATATTCGTACCTCTTTCTCCATTAAAAAGCATTAATGGACAATGATTAACGATAAAAACATTCGAAAAAATTTCTTCGATACTTCCATAGTATTCTTGTAATACCTCCCATATTCTAGTACCTGAGACTTCTTCTTTATGCCATTCTAATCCTGTAACCGGCCTTTTAGGATGAATATTTTTCGGTTGTAAAACTTCTAATCCCTTTATTCCCAATAAATCTCTTACAACACTAGTTGCTGAGAATGGAATCCCCATTTGTCCCATCCCATGAGGTCCGGGATTCATACCCAGTAGGAGTGTATTTGCCCCTTTACTCCCTCCTAATTCAATGAATGCTTTATGTGGCTCCCAGGCATAGATAAGTGGATTATAGGAATAATCAACTAAACCCTGTTTTACAAGCATATCTCCTAATGGTTCAACTTCATCTCTTAGCCTCTCAGCCGCCACAATGAGTTTATCTGTAACCATATTATCACTATTGTTTCACATTTCTAATATCTGCCTTACTAATTTCTTTAAGCTCTTCTGGAGTAATTGGAAAAACGGTATCAGCAGTCCCTCCAGCACCCCAAATTAAATCATATTTAAATAAGTCTTCATCAATAATTTTTATTGTTTTCTTGAGATGTCCGAAAGGCGGAACTCCTCCCACCTCATATCCTGTACTTTCCAAAACATATTCAGGAGTAGCTTGACCTGGTTTATACCCAAGTATTTTCTTTAGTTTCTTTTTTCTATCGACTCTATTAGATCCTGATGTTATTACAACAATTGCTACTTCTTCCCCCTCAAATACAATTGATTTTGCAATATTCGAAACATCACACTGAAGTTGCCTTGCAGCATCTTCTGATGTTCTTGTACCTTCTTTATATCGTCTCGGTCTAGCATCAAAATTGATTTTGGCACATTCATCCATCCATATCTGATGCCCATCCATGTTTATTCATGATAGGATTAGGATAAAAGTTGTTTCCACTTCCGCATTATTGATGAATCATTGTCGTGCGCAGAGAGCCTAATGAATTGGCCCATTGGACCTTATGGCACTTCCATGGGTGCATTATTACTTTTCACTTTACCAATACATTTTTTCTTGACAAGAGACGAGAAAGAGAGGCGTGTTTCATTAGTAGATTTACCAAAAGAAATCAAAGAAAAGGGCTACTGGTGGCATATTCTTCTTTATCTACTAATGTTTATTTACAAAGCAATGATTGATCATCATAACGAACCAATGAAGGCTAGAGTTGGAGGATTTACTCATTGGATATATGCAATAGAGGGTAATTGGACAAATCATATCCAGGAGTTTTTTCTTAATGACATTCTAACAAATTTCTTATCAGGTCATTATCTATTCATGTATCTATTTATGATATGGTTTTCTCCAATGTACTATATTTTGTGTCGCGATGAAGTAATGGCCGACAAAGCAGCTTTGAATTATTTTGTAATCTATCTTCTTAGTGTACCTCTTTATCTCTTTTTCAATGTTGAAGTGACATCTACCTATCTTCCAGATATGGATGCACTTTTGTATCACGATTCATTTACCCTTGCTTTTTTCACCAATAATGACCCTATGGATAATGCAATACCAAGTTTACATGTTGGGTTGCCAATCAGTCTTCTAATTATCAACAGACTACACTGTCGGAAGTTAGGTATAGATTTCAAAGATTGGCGTCATAAAGAGTTTGATTATTTCGTTCAATTTAATGTAATAATTTATCTATTTTCTATACAATATCTTGGGATTCATTGGTTTGTAGATATAATTCCGGGGATTATCTTAGCAATAATCACATCTTCTTTTGTTCATGCCGTGCAACCTGTAGTGCGCGCTAGAACTGAAAATGGCTGGATTTCTTTAATACCGGATAGAAACCAAGCAATATCTTCAATATTATTTTTATTAATTTGTTCTACATGGTTAGCAGTTGGCGTAATTGATGGTTCAGGGACAAATGAAAATGAAGCTAATATGAGATTTGGTATAGACGATATCAACTTAGACACAATTGAAGTTCACAGCCTTTCTGACCCAGTTATTGTAGATGTTTACAATGTTGGAGATAATGATGTAGAAGTACTAATGATTCAGAGAGACTTTGTGGAGGATTATGCGGAAAAAGGTATTTTTGATTGGGATCAGTTTGTATCTTTGGGTAACCTCTCTATAGTTGAAGTAAATAGTTCCTTGACATTTTCAGTCACTCCTGATAGTTTGTTTGATGTCAATATTCTATTAGTTCGATTATTCAATTCAGAGAGTATTGATGATGATTCTTTAGGGGAAGTTAGAATCGTTTCAAATTATGCTGATGATGAATTAATTTATACTGGATTTTTGGTTAGCTTACCAGCATTTATCATAACAGGAATAGTTCTAGAAGGCTATTTCAATCGAAGATACTAGAATATATTGAATGCCATTATTCCTCCGATGTACAATCCAGACATCGAACCCAATGCTAACCAAATACCAATTCTAAATGGAGGGAAATTATATTGCCATAAATACATTGATTGCCCTAGCCAAGTTAAAATAACTACTGCTATTCCATAAAATCCAAAGAACAATCTAAATGAATAGAAAACAATCATTCCTAGGAAATATCCTAAATACAACTCTGTTTTATTCCCATATTTTTCTGATAACAGAAAGCAAGATAAACCCAAAAATGCTAGAATTAATACTGGAAATAATAAGTTCTTTGTACTGAAAAAATCTATTTCAAATAGATATGGTATGAATGCTAAAATAAAACCGGACAATGATGGAATTGCTACAGGCCATAGTGGAGCAGACTCCCACTTCATGGTATGCCGGGGGCATATCTAGCATATAATACTCTGAATAGCCCCATACGTCTCATTCATCAATAAGAATAGTCTCCGCTCTAATATGTCGAAAGGCGAGATTGTACTCGGATGCCTTGCACCGCACCCCCCTCACCTAGTTTATGCAGAGAACCCTCCTCAAAATGAGGCCTTTAGCGAGGGTGGTTGGGAAACTCTCCGTTGGGGTTATGCAAAACTCGCAAGAAAATTAAAAACAATTGATTATGATGCCATTGTAATTTTCACTCCACATTGGCAAACATACATTGGGACACATTTCTTGGGCCTTCCAGAATTTAAATCAAAATCAGTAGATCCGGTTTTTCCTAATTTGTTTAGATATAATTACGATCTTAAAGTTGATGTAGAATTAGCCGAAGCTATGCATGAAGAAACTGCCAAAGCAGGAATTATAACGAAAATGATGCGAAATCCGGATTTCAGAGTAGATTATGGGACTATAACTTCCTGTCATTTATTGAATCCTAGCTGGGATAAACCTATAGTTACAATTTCTAGTAATCGTAATTCTCATTATTATTCAAATGAAGTAATGATTGAACAAGCTAAGGCATTGGGCGAGGCTTGTATGAGAGCTATTGAAAAAAGTGGAAAAAAAGTAGTCTTAGTAAGTAGCCATAGTCTTAGTCATCGTCACTTTGTAACTGAAGCACCTCTTCCCGAAGATATGAGTCGAGAACACATATACAATCATAGTCAATATGTTTGGGACATGAAAATTATTGATATGTTCAGAAAAGGTCAGATGCAAGAGGTAGTTGATATTATGCCAGAATATACTGAACAGACCATTGCTGAAACTGAGGCGGGAGGATTAATTTGGATGATGGCTGCTATGGGCGTGCCTAGTTATCCTGCTGAAATTTATGGTTATCAATCAGTTATAGGTACAGGTAACTGTATTGCTTGTTGGGATCCAAATACTGAAACTAGGGAGTTAGTACTCTGAGGTGATCTAATGAGCGAAGAATCCCCAATTCTTTTCGGACTTTATGTACCCCCCCATCCTCAGCCCTTACTTTCACCAGATGCAAATTCTGGATATGCAAATTTACGTGCTGCGTTTGAAACATGTAGAAAGAGAATTGAAGAATCAGATGCAGATCTGATACTAGTTTATTCAACTACATGGCCAAGTGTTGTAGGGCACCAGATTCAAGCCCTTAAAGAATCAATTTGGACTCATGTTGACGATGATTTCCATTATCTTGGTAGTATGCCATATAATTTCCATATAGATACCGAATATGCTCATGAATATTGTTCAGCAGCTGAAAAAAGAGGTTTACATGCTAGAACTGTAGAGTATGAAGGATTTCCAATAGATACTGGTTCAGTAGTTGCTCTTAGCTTACTAAATCCTGATAATAGAATCCCAGCATGTATTGTTTCAAGTAATATGTATGCTAATCGTTCTGAAACTATTGTTCTTGGCAAAGCAGCAAATGATGCTTTAATTAGTCAAGGTAAAAAAGCAGTTGTAGTTGTAGTTTCTAGCTTATCAAATAGAATGTTCACAGAACATATTGATCCTTCTGAAGATAGAATTCATAGTTCGAAAGATAATGAGTGGAATGAAAAAATACTTGAATTTTTTGCAGATGGTAGATTAGAAGATTTAAGTCAATTAAGTAGAGAAATTCATGGTCAAATAAGAGTTCAGAAGGTTGTTGCTTACAAGCCGGCTTGGTGGCTCGCTGCTTCAATGGGTCAACACAATAATTACGATGGAGAAGTGTTGGCATATGAGGCATTACATGGCTCCGGAGGAGCTGTAATTCAACTAACTCCTTCCTCTGTCTCATTTGGAGATAAAGAGTTCGATGAAGATGATGTAGAGTACTATCAGGGCGATAGAAATGTCCTAAATAAGGGGAATAATTGATGTCCGAAGATCAATTTGATGAGCGAAAATTTGGGCAACTACTTGAATGGATTTATGAGGTTGACCAAATAACAGATTCTGAGGCAAGAAGCCGTCTTGTTGAACAAATAAAATCCATGCCTCAAGATATTTTAGAAAAAATGTATAATGATTATGGTAAATCATTTTTAAGTTCAGCAGGCGGCGCAATGGGTGCAGCTGCAGGAGTAGCTGTTGGTGGCCCAGTAGGCGGAATAGTTGGCGGCGTAGTTGGGAAGAAAACTGCAGGGAAACTTGTTACGGCCAATGGTCCATTCAAGTCCGAACTAGGGCCTTCTGCAGTTGGAGCCTACCCTCACCTTCACAGAGTGGGCGATCTAATCTTTGTAAGTGGAATCGGCCCTAGAAAACCAGTTACTAATGAGATACCCGGTGGCCCAATAAAAGATGAAAACGGCAATCCTCTAGATTATGACATAAAAGCTCAAACTCGTTCAGTAATAGAAAATATCAAGATAATTCTTGAAGAGTATGGTTCAAGTTTGGAAAATGTAGTAGATGTATATTCTATGCTCGTAGATATGGACCGAGATTTTGCAGGCTACAATGAAGTTTATGCTGAATATTTTTCTGAAATCCTCCCCTCTCGAACAACTTGCTCAGTTTCAGCTCTTCCAACTCCAATTGCTGTTGAGTTAAAGGTAATTGCAAAGATTTGAAAGCTAATTAGCTAAAGACTCCACTCTTTCTGCTGTGCAGTCAACAGGTGCAGAAATAGGATTGCATGCTACTGGATTACCATTAGGTATCTCTACCCAATATTCAATTCCATTGACTTCCTCCGGATAATCTGTAGAAATTGAATGAGCACCCACTGAAATAGCGGCCTGAAGCCTAGTTGTATCATTATTATCTGCTTCTCCATCTTCAGCATTATCTGCTCTTGATCTAACAATAAATCCGTCTCTAACTAGAGCCTCTATTTCATCTCCATTACCAATTGGGTCGGTATCTGAGAAGATTGCAGCTTCAGAACTACCTGGCTCAGACATTGTGAACATTCTGGAACCATTTAATCCTGGATATTGTTCATAATAACTCTGTCTCAAGTCTCCACTAGAAAGTAGGATAAACATTGCTTTACCTCTCGAATCTTCGAGTAAAGGCCAACCATTTTCCATAACTGCTCTTGAGAGAGTCTCGGCACCGTTCCTTACATCATCAGGTGTAATAGTTTTATTTCGAGGCCAATATTCGATTATTTCTTGCTCAATATTTTCTAGCATATTTTGCAAATCAATTACTATTGTATTGTCAGTACTCTGCTCAATCCATTCTTTAGGTTCTATCCAAATCATTAATGGTACATGTTCTTGATTTTGATTTGACCAATCTAACAGAGTGCCCAGACATTCTTCAAGAGTAATACAGTTTGATCTTGAGTCATATTGATTATGATATACATACAACTGACCTCTTGCATCCCACCAAACATCTATCTCAAATTGTCTTACTCCCTGTTCTTCCGCTTGAATATCTAGAGGGTCATGTGAATAATCATAAGCTCTAATTGTAGGTCCTATCGGAGCCAAATGATAGGAATTATGAGTCCCTTTCATTTGAATATGATTAATCCTTAGGGGAGTCAAATCCTCATCATCACTAGAGGATATTTTTTCTGACTCAGAAAGGCAACCAGTGAATGAACTAGTCAACATAATCAATACCAAAATGATTGAAATCGCCCTCATCTTGTCAACGCTAAAACACTTTCTAACATTATAATTTCGGAGACAAAACTTCAACTATCGATAATCTCTCGGTAGTATATGGATAGGCTTTCTCCCTCAGAGGTTTTAGGTATAGTCTTACAACCTTTTGAAAGAGTAACTGAAACATTAGAGAGAAAGCTAGGCCTCTTTTCTGTAGTTATCCTATCATTATCTGCAATGTTAGGAAGTGGGCTTTTCGTTCTTCCTTCTCTAGCAATGATGGAACTAGGTGGAGGAGAAGTTCCACTTGGCGGTATATGGTTAGCATATTTATTTGCAGGATTAGTTATTCTCCCTGGAGCAATTTCCAAATCTGAACTTGCATCTGCAATGCCTTCATCTGGTGGTGCCTATGTCTATATCGAAAAAACATTCGGCCCAATTATAGGTACAATATCTGGATTAGGTCTATGGGCTAATTTTATGCTCAAATCTGCCTTTGCATTAATTGGATTTAGAGCATATTTATGGGTTTTACAAGAGATTTTAGGATTTTCTATTAATCTTGATGTCGCAGTAATGATTATGTTGTCTTTGATTGTAGGAATCAATATTCTGGGTGCTAAGAGTATTAAGAAAGTTCAAACACCAGTGGTT
>MDSY01103511.1_pt1 | contig 30010 bp, 21 predicted proteins | sample 811131 | NCBI WGS metagenome assembly MDSY01 (sample SAMN05326643, study PRJNA326480) | marine metagenome | isolation source: seawater | place: Atlantic Ocean: South West | collected 2010 | reverse complement strand
TTTGAACCACCTCTTCAACGGGTGGCGATACTCAGGCACAAATACTACGGTTATGTCGCCAAACCATGTCCAAGATGTCGTTTTCTGAGATGTTTGAACAAAAAAGAGAATTTGTTCTTTCGCTAACAGTGCTGACGTTACTGGCAGGAATGTATGTCTTCTTTGGCGCTTCTTCATGGGCCAACGGGCCGATTGAATCTGCGACCCAGTTCTGCGAAAACATATCAGATGGATTGATCAAAGAACCAACGAATACACTGTCAAACTTAACCTATATTTTTGTTGGACTCGTCATCTTGTGGAACATGCCGTCAAGCCGAGAGAAAGCGGCAAACCCGATGCTCGAAAGAGGCATGTATCCTCTTCTTTTTGCAACGGGTTCAATGTACATCGGCATCGGCAGCTTCGCTATGCATGGAACCAATACAAATTGGGGAACCAGTATGGATTGGACTGGAATGTTGTTTTTCATTTCTTTCCCAGTCTATTACAATCTCAGCCGTCAATATCAGTGGAGTGACCGCTTTTTCATGATTGTATTTTTCACCATGTTCCTTTTCACTGCAATCTTGGATACGTATGCTGCCAACAACAATTACGTCCTCATCGAGAACTTTTCAGATGGGCGTAAACTCCGGTTATCCGGTATCACTCGTGACTATTTGTGGTCCTTGTACATCGGGGTATGGATTCTTCAAGAGGCTAAAAATCTCAGCGGCAATCGTCTGTCATGGATGATTGGTCTTCCACTCTTTGCCTGTGTTACCCTTTCAGTCGGCGTTCCAACCATGCAAATTATTGTTCTTTGTGCATTGTTCATCGGCATTGCTTTGTTGCTCCACTTCAATCCAGGCCAGGCGCTTTATCGGCAAGCGAATCCTCACTTGTGGATTGGTCTAGGCTGTTACATCGTAGCAAACATTGTTTGGCGATATGGGCGTAACGGAGAGGCAGCATGTAACCCAGATTCCTTGTTTCAATATCATGCGGTTTGGCACATACTCACTGGGTTGTCAGTGTACTTCTTCTATCGGTACTTCACAACTGAATCAAATTCAGTTGCAGTCGAAGAGTGAACAGCGTCCGAGGACGTCTGTAATACAGTATATCTCTCAAAGGGGAAGAGAAGGATATTACCCACTCAGTTTTCTTTTGAAGGACGAACTAAAATCATGTGCAATGCAATACCGACCGGCATCAACATCACGCCGAAGAACACGGTTGTTGCTGCAATCCATCGAGGACTGTTTTGCTCTAAGCAACGCTTCCACATCCAGTGAGTAACAAAGATATCACCAGCAACCATGTGTGCCCAAGCTGCTGAAGCGCCAGGTCTTGAACCCATAATTTCAGCAAGACCTCCGAGAACACCAGATGGATCTGTAGAGTCTTTCGCTAAGTCAATCAGTCCCTGAGGATCTGCGATGGTAACCGCCCACCAAATGAGGATTGGACCGAGGAAGAACCAAGGCCCTTGCATGACTTTTTTTGTCATTTCATGTTCGGGGAAAACCAGCATTGCAAACCAAAAAGGGCCAACCCACATTGTCGATAGGAAAAAAGAGTAATCATAAACGTCCATATGTGTGGTTCAGGCTTTTGTCATATAGTATCTCGTTTGGCAAATAGTCTAACTTCACGCTAAACAATAATCTCCCTAAAAGGGGGACTTGAAGCGCAGTATCCGCATTTCAACCGAGCCGACTTCGTATGATCACAGCAGCCATCAAAAATCCATTGACACCTAATATCAAATGTGGAAGGAAGTCGAGATTCTGCGTAAGTGCAAGTCCAAAGATGAGTATTGATTGCATACCGTAGCCGAGTGAAGAAGAAGCAGTCAATTCAAACAGTAATTTCTTCGAACCTTTTCCGGTCAATGTGGAAATAATACTGTCTTGCCAACTGAAAAAAATGAGATATATTGTGTGGAAAATATTCACATTACGTTGGCTCTCCCACGGTTGAGCAACGGGGCGAATACGCTCATCAATTCGGCTTGTTGAGTCACCCGAGCCTAAGACTCTCATCCGTATTGAAAAATGATTAAACAAGGAATATTGAAACAATACGGCTAAAATCATGAGTGAAGTTAAGCCTATTTCCCAAGCCAAAAGGCTTCCAAATGCCCACATAACAGCAACCAGTCCAATTGTGTCAGCCACAGTATCCCAATATCTTCCAACGTGGGATGGCCGTTCACGAATTCGGGCTAATTCACCATCAACCGCATCGAGTACCCCTTTGATGATTAACAGAAAGCAACCTTCTCTTGTGTGCCCCTCGAAAATGAGCCAAGCGCAGAACAAGGAAAGTACGAAATGAAGATTGGTGACCTGTATCACTGACACCGGTTTATCTTTCAAGAAGTTAGCAAGAATTCGAGCAAATGGCCTGCCCCATTCTGATAAATCAATGACATTGCTTTTGCCGTATTTTCTTTTAGTCACAGATACGCCCTTATCCATTCCTGCGGCACATTACACATAGGTATTGAGTATGAAAGTAACTCACATATCCCTACCTTAGCGCCTTTGGGGTTGGCCGTGAAGCCTCGTTCTAACACAGTTAATAGAAATCAATTTGAGGAATTAAGTCCTGTTCTCGACAGTCATAGGGAGACTGCGGTTTCATTTTGACTTTTTTATTAAGAGTTGAATTGTGGATTGAGTGATGATCCTTAACACGCCCTTTGGACTTCTTAAATCTCCACTACGTGTGGATAAAAATAGAATTGATGCGGTTCAGCGCGCTTTACATTGGTGTGAAACGATGCTCCAAGGGAGTCTTTGGACGCCGAAATATGTTGGACACAGCATTTCACTTCAGCGGACCATTAATGAACAACGGATTGAAATTTTTCCGCTTGAAGCCGCCTTTCTCGACCTTGGAATGAAATCCCGCTTCATCGCGGCCCACCTCCCGATTCATCTCAACAATTCAAACGCATGTGTACGTTCAGCACATTTTCATCCTCGGCCTTTGCACACCGATATGATTGCCAGTGTAATCTTACTCTTGGGCAGTGCTGAATTCAATCCTGCTGAAGTTCCAAGTACGTTACGCTCGATTCTCACCGAAGAACAACTTGCTGCACTTCCTCCCCCCCCTCCTCGTGCCCCCTATGTTCCTGTGCCAGTATTGGACACCTACCCCCTTGCGATGACTGATGAGGATGCACGCGAGTTTTTCCTTTCAACACCAGAACCTGATTGGCAGCATCATGCAGGGCGTTTATCTGCTCATTTACAACCAAATACGCTCCGTTGGGTTTTGTTTCATTTGATAGGAACCCATCCTTCTACTGCTACATCCACTTGGGCGGTTGAAAGATTGTATGTCGAGAGAGGCCTCTTTCCGTATGCAGACATCGTACAAGCTCTTTCCCACTCGAACATGTCGGTCCGAACATGGGCAGTAATGACTCTTCAATCTGATAGCGAAAAAGACCTCCTCGAATTGCTAAAACCTATGCGTTATGATGAAAATCCGTTGGTGACCCACAAAGTATTGACTCGAATACGAGGATTTTCCCTTTCAAATGAAGAGAAAATCGAATTAATGACTCCCTTATTCGATTCGGGCCGTTATCGAGGTGTGGCCATTATCCATCTGGGGCATCTTTCACTCGATTCAGTTCGTAAGTTCGAGATATTGACACCGTTTCTTACAAGTATAAACACCGATGAAATCATCTCAGCGATTCGAGGACTGCGTGATTCGGGCAGTGAACAAACTGAACAAGCCTTGATTCAATGTTTTGACCATGAGAGTCGCTTAGTTCTCCGGTGCTTACTCCAATCCGTTGCGTCATTTGGGCCATGGTTTGAACCGTATGCACAACACCTGAGTACCATTCCAGAACTATATTCGGATGTATTGAAAGCGATGAAACGGTCTTCTGGCTTCAACCAAGTGCCGATTATTGAAGCAATCATCGATGGTGAACGGAACAGCATCGTTGTTCGAGGCTTAGCCCTTTTATCGAATCTCCATTCAAGTGAATCAATCGAAATTTTGGGCTCATATCTCTTGACTCATGAATCACGATATATCCGACGTCATGCTGCAGAATACATCGGTGAGGCAGGTCTTCCCCTAGGATTACCCTTCCTCCATCAAGCCAGTAGTGATCTCTCAAACGGTGTTCGAACGTCAGCACAACGCTCCGTTGAGATGATTCTCAAAGACGATGACTCGTTTGGAAATGATTAATCTTGCTTTAGATTACGCTGACGTAGCGCTTCAACCGCTACGACACTGACAGCAACTTGCAGATTGTATGAAGGGACGAATCCATCCATTGGCAGTAACACACAAGCATTTGCCGCAGCTAAAACTTGTTCACTGATTCCCTCTTTTTCAGCCCCGACAACCAGCATGACATCACCGGTCAAGTCTTCATCCCAGGGTCCATGCGTACCGACATCTTCAACCGCAATAATCCGAACACCGTGGGTTTTTGCTGCTTCTAGAATTTCATCGGTTGTGCTGTAAACAACAGGGATAAACCGGTCTGCGCGCATACTTGAGCGACGAATGGTCCGACGCTCTTCATGGGTCTTTGACACGTTCAGAACAACAGCATCAGCGCCTGAAACTTCTGCGCACCGAATTGCAAATCCGAGGTTGGTTGAATAGGTGACGCCGTCGAAAAACCAGATCGTTCCACCGCGCTGCAAGACTTCATCCAAATCTCCGTTAGGGATACGTCCTGTCAAAGCCAAGGCATCAACAAAACCATCGGCAGACATTCTCCAAAGGTCGTTGGTTGAACCTTCTTCGAGAGGAATCTTGAGTTGTTCACACAAACTTCGAATCTCCACAGTGTCCTTTTCACGGTCGACTAAAACCATCTCGATGGCATCGCCGGACAGAAGCGCAGCAAGTACTGCTTCTCTACCGGTAATCTGACCTGCCATGAAGTGGCGTGGGCCGTAGCACTCATGAGGCTATCCTCACTGGCAGGTCTATGGCCAAAAAGCATAGTCCGAAATTCCTCGCCATTGTTGACGCAGCACGCGCACAAATTCCTGAATGCGAAGCAAAGGAATTACGAATGATGTTGGAGGATGGAAAACCCCTCGTAATACTCGATGTTCGAGAACGGCATGAATACGAAAACGGCCATCTGGCGGGCGCCATTCACGTCGGAAAAGGTGTACTTGAACGAGACATCGAAAAGCATGAAGTTGCTGACGATTCACGGATTGTATTGTACTGCGGCGGAGGCTTCCGAAGTGCAATCGCAGCCAAATCTCTCAAAGAAATGGGCTACAGTAATGCAATTTCTCTTTGGGGCGGCTGGCGTGGAATTCAAGCAGAAGGGCTACAAATTGAATGAAAAAACCAAGATAAAAACGGCAGCAGCACGCGTTTTACATCGAAATGGGAGACCGTTGACGCGTGGGCAGACTCATAAAGGGGAGTTAAGTCGGCAGGATGCTGAGAAGCGCAGGTGTTCATTATGAGTCGAGGATTGTATCAACACGTTCGGGACACTTGGAAGCAACCAAAAGAGGCTGTGCCTCACATTTTCCGCCAGACCCGTATGGCTCAATGGCGCCGCGAACCGGTCAATTGCAAGATTGAACGTCCTACTCGAATCGACGCAGCACGTCGTATGGGCTACAAAGCCAAGCAAGGCGTTGTTGTCATCCGAACCCGAATCCGCCGTGGTGGACTTCGTAAGGGTAAGATTCACATGAAGCGTAAGCCAAGTAAGGCTGGTATCAAGAAGATCACCATGGCAAAGAATACGCAACGCATGGCCGAAGAGCGTGTTGCACGTCATTTCCCGAACATGGAAGTACTCAACTCGTACTGGGTTGGACAAGACGGTAAGCACAAGTTCTACGAAGTTATTCTCCTCGATACACACCACCCTGCTATCATCGCTGACAAGCAACTCGGTGTGTTCAGTGCAGCAAACGGAAACAAATCCCACCGTGGACGAGTGTACCGTGGTAAGACCTCAGCTGGAAAGCGAGGACGTGGTCTGCACAACAAGGGTAAGGGCGCAGAGAAGTTGCGACCTTCACTCAAGGCAAACCTCAACCGTGGCAAGTGATTGAGCACCTTGCTCATCTTTGGCCAATGTCTTCAAGAAGTGTCGACGCTTTGTAGAGTTCATGGCAGGTTTGGCTGAATACGGATTGACGATACTCGGTGTCGCTTTAGGAATTGGAATTGGATGGCTTTTGGCCAAGAACCGTTACTCTGGTGATGTGATTCGTGCGGAAGCGCAAGTAACAGCGATCTCACAGAGCAAAGAATCGATGTTGGCCCAGATGGAAAGTGTTGCCACCAATGTTGCTCGCCAGAATTCTGAAGATTTTCTTCGACTTGCTGAAGAGCGACTCGGAAAAGTCGAATCCGAGGCAGTGAAAGACCACGCCGCACGAAAGAAAGAAGTCGACTCATTGGTTTCACCGATCAAAGAACATCTCGAGAAACTTGAGAAAGCCACAAGTGCGATGGAATTGAAACGCGAAGGTGCCTATCAGGGGCTCAAGCGAACGGCAGACATGTTACATCAACAAACTGTGGACTTGCGCGATACCAATGTCCAACTTTCAACAGCACTCCGTGGCTCAGTCAAAGCTCGAGGGAACTGGGGCCAAGTTGCGCTCAAAAACATTGCAGAAGCCGCCGGTATGCTGGAACATTGTGATTTTGATACCGAAGTGACACTCAAATCCGGCAAAGGCGGCGCACGCGTTGACCTATTGGCCAAGATTCCCAATGGTGGTTCGATTCCTGTCGATTCCAAAGTACCCTTAGCAGCCTATTGGGATGGTCTTGAACTCGATGACGGTGAAGCACGTGCTGTTAAGATGAAAGAACACGCAAAAGCAGTGAAGAAGCATATCGACGACCTGGTGGACAGAGATTATCCACGCATGGTCGAAGGTGTTGATTTTACGGTCATGTTTATTCCTGCAGAACCGATTCTTTCCACCGCTTTTGAATATGAGCCGTCACTGCAAGAATATGCATTCAGCAAGCATGTTCTGATTGTTACACCTGTGACCCTCATCGCTTTGTTACGAACCGTTGGTCTGTATTGGCAACAACAATCCATGGCCGAAAACGCCAAAGAGATTCATTCCCGAGCACGGGAATTCTATGATCGAGTATCCAAATTCAGTCACGACCTTGCCAAAATGGGTCGGGGCATCAACACTGCAGTTGGTGCCTATAATGATGCAGTCGGCTCGTATGACGGCCGGGTCATTCCGAGTGGACGAAGATTAGAGGAACTAAAAGTCACCGAAGGAGCCCAAAGGAAGTTAGCAGATTTACCACCAGTGGCGGTAGCACAAACGGTCAAACAAATTGCATCCTCAACAGAAGAAGAGTGATTAAACGGGAGTCTTGAAGCCCATTGCTCGAACAACACACCATCCGGCACGTGCTTCCCAAATGGTAAATGCGCCACCAGCGATGCTTGCAGCAACAGCCCACCAACCAAGTGCTGGTAGCACGCCAATACCGACCAATACCGCCAATCCAAGTCCAGCGGTAACACCCATAATTCCAACTCTTAGTCTTGCGGCTTTACCAGCAGCGTCAATATTACACGTCAGTGCCATGTCAAAGCGTTCCAGTTTGTAGTATATCAAGAAATGTTTTTCTTTACAGTTCCGGATAGTAACCCCTTTCTCAACGGGTTAGTTTAATTAAGGAGGGAGGTCTTGGATGAGTCATGGGGAAAAAAGTGAACATTTGGCTTGATGATGCTACTCTGAGGTTGTGGGAAAAAATACCCACAGGTGAACGCAGTTCAATCATTAAAGGAGCGATTCAAACCAATTCTAATAAAGAACCAATCGACCGAAAGTATGAGATGATTAAAGTCAAATTGATAGAACTTGAAAAAACAAATTCACAACTTGAACACTTGAATATGCAACGTGAAATGATTGAAGACGAGCTCATTTATTTGAGGTCAGGTGAAAAGATACTCAACATTTCGAAAGAACATTTCTGGAGCCAGATTGAAACCAGGGCTCTCCTCTATTCTCAGCATAAATCTGTTTATCACTCCTATTCTGGCAAATCCAAGTACTCCATATTCGACGTCATTAATGATAAAATCTACATCAGTAACATGAGGACGGGCCGGAATAATTCGAACTTCTCGAAAAGAACAATCGATGTGGCCATTGACCGATTAATTGCTCACGGTGGGAAAATCCCAGTTGGACAATTTATTCCTGTGAAAATGCATGAATATACTGTTGTAGCCTTGCATCCACAACTGTTTGAAAAAGACGGACATGTGTGCTGGATTGATGAAGAAGTAACGCCGGTAACGGAAGAAATGATTCCACATCATAATGGGGAAATGCCACCCGAAGAGTGGGTTTCCAACGAAAACTTTCTCGCAGTATTGCTGGATGGCAAAAAGGCCTTGATTGGACAGGGGAGGAAGATCGTCATTTTCTTGAAAGAGAAACACGCTCATTTCGATGTTGAACTTGACAATTTTGAGTACCCATGGCAAACTAAACATTGGCTGATTATTGGGCCAGGAATGTTGTATTGGGGTCATGAACACCAAACACAGAAAATCGTGTCCTTCTCCAATACCTCAAAGTGAACTTGAGTACACATCGTTCAATGGTTCTAATGAGTCAAAATCTCGGGGTTCTTTTATTGCCCCTCGACTGGTGGCATTGATGAGGGATACGAATGACTGAAGGTGAAGATTCTGTGTCCCGACTTACGGGTCTTGAGGTCTTCTTACCCGATGGGCGTCGTTTGGGCGTTGTTCACGATGCAGTCATTGATGCCAATGGGTTGACCTGTACACACTTGTTTGTTCGCGATACTGAAGAGGAACTGGTCGAAGGCTCAGTCCATCTTGCGGTGCCTTGGCGCTGGGTTCGAGCCATCGACCGAATTGTGCTCCTTCGTTGGTTCCCACCGACGCCAATCCCATTACAAAGTTGAGGTGTTGTCATGCGTATGGAATTGCATATCCTTGGAACTTCATCGGCTCGTCCTACCGGTAAGAGGCAGGTCAGTGGAAGCCTCATTCAATGTGAAGACGGCATAGCCGTTATCGATGCTGGTGAAGGTTTTCAAATACGGTATGCCGACCAACGTAAGCGATTAAAAATACATGACAAAGGCAGTACCTTACGAGCATCACGAATTCATGTAATCTGTTTAACCCACGGACATTTAGATCATACTTGGGGCGTTTTACCGTGGATGCATACCATGGCATTGGATAAGCGAGAAACCCCTCTCTTGGTACTTGGTCCTACTTCACCCGAAGTCTTTGATGCCCTTCTGAAGGGCGAACCGATTCCAGAATCAGCTCCCAGTGCAGAATTAGCTCGACAAATAAGGGGGTGGCAAGAACTTGGTGCAACAACTGAAAGTTTGGGATATTCAGTTCGTTGGATTCTTGGGGACCTGGCCGAACAGCGTTGGCTTGAAATGGCGAGTGATGGTACAGCATCTCTTCTCGAGAGTATGCCTCAACCGGAGGGATGGAAGAAAAATCGTATGCAACCGTTAGCAACACATCACACCGTCCCTTCGTGTGCATGGATGCTTGAATCCAAAGGCGGTGCTGGTAAATTCAATCGACTTAAAGCGGCTGAACTGCGATTAACCGACGAGCAAAAAGCACAACTCTCAATGGGTAATGACATCATAACAGAAGACGGAATTGAATTGAACGCAGACGATTTCCGTGGCGAAGAACGCCCCACTACACGCATGGTTGTCTCGGGCGATACTTCGGAAATGGCAGAATCATTGACCACACTTTCTGAAGTTGATGTACTGGTGCATGAATCGACGTTCTTAGCAGAGGCCCAACAATGGGCAGATCAATTTCTCCACAGCACAAGTACCGGTGCTGCTCGGACTGCATTGGCTTGCAATGCGCGACATCTCGTCTTGACTCACTTCAGTGCCCGACTCAAGTATGCAGAAATACCACTTTCTGAAGCCAAGAACGTAATTGATGCAAGTGACATATCTGTTACGGCAGCAGTAGACGGTGACCGAATTAAAATCTCAGACACAGGTTCTATCAGCCATTTGGTTTGGACTGGCGATGGCTGGTCATCTTGAGCAAACGGCCACATCATTGAAGTGGATAACGGCTGACAGCGATATATGCGTTCCTCTCTTTTCGTTGCGTTGCTTCTCTGTGTGATGCTTTTTCCGGCCTCATCTTTGGCTACAGAAGGCCGTGCTGAACCGGATTGTTTGAACGATACGCCCGCAGGTTTTTCCAGTTCAACCGTTATTGGGGACGGTGCATGTATCAAAGTCAGTCTTGGAACCCTAACGCCAGGTGATGTCTTCGACCTTTCAATTATTGTGAGTGAAGGAGAACTCGACGTGTTGGTTTTTGACCAGAATTCAATACAACCCTACGACCTTGGCCAATCGTATCGCAATTCCTTTGAACAGATACCATCGACTGAATCAGCGCTTGGAAGTTATCAGTTTCACTGGCAAGTTCCACCTTCAATCAATGACAAAAACTGGTACATTGTATTCGATAATACTGCTCACTCCGGTGACCAAGGAATGGGTGACCAAGGAGGAATTGATAGCAGAGCTAGCCTCACAGTTACTCCAATTCTTGAATCGTATTGGACTCCCTTCCACAATTTGATTGCTCTTGAGGATGATACATCTCAAACTCTTCTTTCGGGTGATGATTTACGCCTTGACGCGGGTACCAGTGTGGTGGTTTCAGCATGGTCAATGGAAGGAAATGGAGATGTTTATCTGCAAACACGAGGCATGAACGATCTCTATACTTCAGGCGGAGTTGGTTCTCTTTTCATAACTGGAGCATCGTTACAATCGGTCGAAGGCTCTGCATCTTTCTCTTGGATTGTTCCAAATGAACTGGATGGAGAAGAACTGATTGTGGTTGCAGATAATACCGATACTCCTGTTGGTGGGGCTGATGGCACCAGTGCAGTTCGAATGACGGTTCGTATTGAACTCGCGCCTCAATTAAATCCAGTCATCACGGACAATGGAAACGGCAGTACTGTTCTTGGTAGTACGATTACTTTAGATGCCTCTTCAACTCCAAATCGCCTTGGTCAAATCGCTTCTGCTTCATGGGATTTTGATTCAGCAGTTGATGCTGATAATGACGGAGATTCATCCAATGATGAGGACGCAACTGGCTGGGAAGCGCTGGCACTTTGGAGCACTCCAGGTGACAGAACAGTCACGTTAACAGTGAGTTCTCCTACGGGCTCATCCGCTTCGACAACTTCGGTTATTTCCGTCATCGACGTGGTCAACCCAATCGCACGGATTGGAGGTAATGGCCAGCCCATAAGCGGTGGGTGGAAACTCGTTACTGAAGAATCAATTCTCCTTAATTGTGCAGGAAGTTCCGACGACCATACGGTAAGCACATGTGCATGGAACTTAGATGGTAATCCATATGGCCAGAACACTACCGTTTCCTTTTCATGGACCGACATTGGGTCGCATATTGTCTCGTTAACTGTAAGTGACGCCTCTGGTAATTCAAACACTCTTTCGACCACACTGGTGGTCACTGATACCAGTCTTCCAATCTTGGACCAGTCAACGCTCAATCTCTTCCCTTCAGGTGGACTTGTGAATGAAGCCATTACCTGTACTGCACTGGCCTCAGACTCGTATGACCCGTCCACGTCCTTGCGCTATCACTGGGACTTGAACCCAAAGGTGGATTCAGACGGTAATGGTAATACTCGTGATGATGCTGACCAAACGGGTTCATCAACGGATTTACAGTTCAAAAGTTCAGGCAGTTATGATATTGTATTGACAGTCTTTGACCAGTCCAATAACTCTGACAGCTATGCCTTCACAGTCAGTATCCAATCACTCCCTGCTAAGGGTAATATTGCAGGAATTCTGTTAGTTGTTTTGTTCATTGGAACGCTCACTATGGGTGTTGCACTTCTTGGCCACCGACGTTGGCAAACTGGGATCGCCAAAGACTTACTCATCGGAAGGGGATTAAACGAAATTGAAGCTGAAGCCCACATGGCAACGGTTGCAAGTACTCGCAAAATCCCGTTGTTTTCCTCAGCGATTGTACTTGCAGGACTCGATGTGGCTGAAGTACAGTCAACTTCATCAAAAGTCGAAGAACAAAAGGCTGCTGAAATGGCTGCAATCTACGGTACGCAGTCAACCGAACAGGTATCTCCGACAAGCAGTTTTGCACCACCGTCTTTCACCCAACAAGCGATTTCACAAGGCAGCCAAGCAGCAGCCGCAGATGCCATGGCGCTGTTTAATGATGAAACACCGGCGTCTTCGCCTTCACCTGTAACGCCAACTCCTGAGGGTGTTAACGAACTGCACCCGACTGCTCCAATTCAGACGATTGTCAAGAGTGGAGGAGTTGCACTCCCTGAAGGTATGACGACTTCAAAGTCAGTGCCTGAATTGACCCAACCAGCCACTCATCCAGAGCCTGTTTCGAAGCAGGTGACGTGTCAAGGTTGCTCCACCGCATTCACTGTTCGAATTCCAGTAGGAGCAAATGCAGTTGTTGTTGCCTGCCCTTCGTGTTCTCTGGATGTAACCGTAACCGCTTGAAATCCCCGCCCGTAGGGCGGATTATAAAAATCGGTTTTTACCACACAAGAAAGGGATGGGTTCTCATAGTGGGGATTCATGCTGGTTGTATGGTAGAGAGCCAACCGCGTCTTATTCGTGTTGGTTTGCCACAAAGTTCGGACCCTCGTAGAATGGCAGTAGCCATGATATTATTGATGTTTATTTCATTGGCGCAACCTGTCAGTGCAGACCTTTCAGTTTCCCGTAATGATTTCGGTGTCCTCGATGAACTGGATGAAATATTGTCCACACGTACGGATAATGGTGAAGCTATCGTTGCAGTAGAAGGTGCTGTTGACGCACTCAACGCGGTTGACCTTGCTCAACGACCAGTTGATTCAACTGACCCGTTGTCTCAAGCAAGCAGTTATCTCGACAGTTTGGAATTGAGAGATGCTTCTCCTTTTGTTGCCGACCATCCTCGACCGTATGAATTCCTCATGGACGCTTCGACTCAACCAGATGATTGGCCTTACAATTTGTTCGAGACTTTGTTTTCAGTTGAATCGTTGGGTTTGTCAGACCCATTAGCGATTGGAATCAACACCTATGCAGTGTATGTTAATTTCACTTCAAGAAACAACGGTCCTTCCCATGAAGCATGGGTTTATGGGACCTTTACCGGAGAGATATTTGATTTAGATCCTATCTTGTTCAAGAATCGCATCGATATCGATGGTGACTCTGTTGATGATCTCTCGGTTGGGTTAACGATTGAAGGTCTTGCCACTCAAGGTGAAGGTTTTGGATTTGAATTGGGAGACTGTGGCGTGCCTCCATTGACTGTTCCATGCGTAGAGGAGTTATGGATTCGCCCAACCTTTACATGGGAAGTTACGGCATTAAACCAAGACGATTTATTATGGAACAACCTCTCTCATCTCGAGGTAAGTTTGATGAAAGGATTGGCTTTTGATGTCACGGTTCAAGATTCCGAATCATATGCGGTTGTCATCGACACACGTTTTACCCAACCTCCTTCTGATTTCACCCTAGGTGTTGGTCTTCAGAAAATGACTTTCAGCGTGAATGCAGTCATCACCAATACCGTAAGTTTTGTAAGTTCTATTTTAACCGGCACAATTAATTCCTCATCGTTGAGTCTTACTTCGATTTCTGCACCTTATGCAATTCGGGCTTCAAACCCCGATGCAGACAGTACAAACCGTCAATCAGATTGCGATGATGGTACAGGCTATTATGACCCCGTAGCGGACCATCTCGCCAAAAGTGATGAGCACAAATGTGGCTTTGGTCTCGGTGTAGGTTTTATCCGATTTGAAGGGATTGATGGCGGAGCCTCCGTCAAAGTGATCGAAACCGCGTATATCGATGCGGGTTTCCACCCTGAAGCCGGTGATACACGGTTACCTAAAGAAATTGACATCACCTTGCGAAACGACAACCTCGGGCAGAACACCTTTGACACAGTTGAGATTTATTCCGACTACGGTGCGGATATGTTCTTACATTACTTTGAAGATCGTTCCAATACTACAGAAGGCGATTCACCTTTCGGCAATACAACTGATTCCCGGACTTGGATACGTGGATTACCATCAGGAACACTTCACCCAGATGAGATTGCAGCCGTGTTCACCATGATTGGAGAAGAGCCAGGCGGAACTGATTTGCCTGGAGATATACCTACTCGGCTTTCGATGATTATCGCCATCAAAAACTTCACTGGAGATGACACCAACAATGTCAATGACCCAACGCTCCCAATCAACCCAGCATCTCCACCAAGTACTCTGGTCGCAATTGTGGCGACAGAATCGATTGATTTGTTGGAATACAAATCAACATTCATGCGTGGCGGCTATGCTTCTGATAGTTCCTCGATTGTTTTGAATATAGCCAATGTACCGAAAGTCATCATCGTCGAAGGGAGTTTTGAAATTCCGGAAAGTGGCTTAAGTCGCGTGAATTACGATAATCCAGACCTCAACGGTATCGCACAAGTTTTCGATAACGCTTTGCTGACTATCATTGAGGTCATTCTCGATATTGGCGATGTGGTCAACGGCCTTCCAGAATCAATTGTCGGAACTGCAGGTGCCTCTGGTGGAGAAATCCGGTTGAATTGTTACAATCAAGTCCGACTTAGTTTACCTACCTCAACGCGTGAACCGATGGAAATCGGTACGGTTTCTATTGCGATTTCAAGCAGCAACCAACCATGGTTGCCAGAAATAGATCATATCTTGTTGTCTGAAGACACGAATATCGATGTTGTCAATGGACGTATTGGTCCACAATCTCCACTTGTTCCGGTCGCCATGAGTGCTCGTATTGGCGGCATCTCGAGTGTTGCTCACACGTATGATCCAATCAACGACATTCGACAAATGGAACTTCGTGGTGCCAATGGAGGCCCGTTATTGATTGGGCATATCTTGCATGATGATGGAGATTTAGAAAATGCAAATCAGCAATCAGCAACGCTTTCGAATCGTCCAAGTACCTTCAATGTCACCCAGACAGCAGAGGGTTTGACCTATGCAGCATCCGCTCCGATTGGCACTATTACCTATGGAGGCAACGGTGATGGACAACGCAATGCAATACGCCTCCGTGGCCTACCTTCATCCTTCCAACTCATTCTTGGTGACACCGTCGGGTATGTTGCTTCAACGCCTATGGAATCGATTGAAGTTCAACTGACAAACGCCACTCAGCCACTCACAATGGATGGTGACCATTTCCGGTTCTGGGTCGATGAAACAACTGGAGAAGCAAGTCTGAGTACCGCTATTTCAGACGTGACAAGTATTCGTCGCCTCTCTCCTCTTGACCCCGGAGCAAGCGGTCCCGAAGGTAATTCAAGAATAGAATTAATTCGAGCAGAGTCGTCACCGATGAATATTTTACTTGAAGATGAGACAGAATATGAAGATGGATTCAAAGGCATGAATGGGCGAATTGCCATCGACCCGTTGCCAGCGAATATCACAATCGCCTTTCCCAGCGGTGTTGATTCCACAGGACTAGAGTTACCAACATTCGATGAAGGTGATGGTGTTCAAGCGCTATCCTTTTTCCTTGGGGATTTAGTCAATTTCGGCTCCCTGGTGAATGATTTTGTGTATTCAACCGTTGTTGATTTAGGCGGGCTTGAAACAACTGCAGAGAACATGTCCTTAGGTCTCGATTTAGTGACCGAAGAATTATTCAATGTTACAATAGACGTTCAAAAGGGCACAAAAGTGTCTGAACAACCTGAATGGTCTCATGGAATCGGCATGGAAGTGTTCGAAGCAACAGTTCTTTCCTTCAACCTCTCAAGAATGCCAACGTTCACGCTCTCAAGTCGAGAAGTCGTCTCCAATGCTCTTGCCGATTACAAAATCACTCCTGCAGAATATGATGCAGTTCTCGAGGCTGCTGAAGCAGCAAATATCTCGAATATCGCGCCTCTACTCCTCGCCTTAGAGGATGGTATTGTGTTGGACTCTGAGCTCGAAGGAGTGAATCTTAGTATCTGGGAAGACGAAGGTATCACTTTTGAAGTCCGTCGTTCTTGGCATCTTCGTTCTTGGCTACCAAGTATGCCTTCTGGTCGAATTATTTTGGAATATGACTTCCGCATGGTTGATGAAATCCCAGTGTATGAATTGGACTTGTTCCTTGAGCAATGGACACCAAAGCGTCAACAAATGAGCATCATTATCAATGGATTAGAAGGTAGAGATATGGAATTTGTAATTGCCGGTCTTGATACCAGTGGTCCGAACAACGTCGAAGCAAATGCAGTATTCTCAACTCAGGATAATCTCACAGTACCTCGTGTATCCATTGACATGTACTATGATTTAGGCACTCGTCTTGATTCCGCACATGCAATTTTCATCGACAAGCGCGCACTTAGTCGCGTTGAAGCGTTAATTGTCGGTGTTCCTCAGTCCACGGATTTCTCAACAACAATTGGGGACATTTTCCTTATCGATGTTACCGTTCCACCTCAATACCAAATCGATGGTCATTCAGCACAATCTTTGATGATCCAACAAATGCGTTACGTCGATGGTTTCTGGTGGCCTGCTACAGCCTTTATGCGAGATTTACCTGGGGAAATGCATCTTGCTGCTCAACCGAATAATGTGTTTGATATCCGGGCAGACATCTCCTTCCAAGGTATGATGGAACTGGATTACCGTTCGAACACAGATGATATGGATTTGTATCTTGAAGCATCAGGGCGCTCGGTTGATTTCAAAGGTGATATTCTCATGCTTGCTGAAGACCTTCCTTCGACTTTCGTCCTGGAAACGACGGATGATTGGGGTATGCGTATCGCATCTTCAGGTCAAGGTGTAAGTCGCCTTTACCTCAAACAAACCAACTTACCTTCCACGCCCGGTGTAACCATTGACCGGGTTGAAGTAATTGGTCAAAATCTCAAATCTGCTACGATTCAAATCTACATGGGCCCGTTCCAATATCCAGTTATCGTTTTGGATGATATCACCAATGGTCGAATTGTCGCTAGTGCAGAAGCCACGGTTGAACCAAGCTACACTACTGGTTTCCTTGAGGGCTACTCTTTCAACGGCCGTGCAGTTTTACTTGATGCCCAATTCACTGGACCATTGCCGACCGCTTCTTCGATTGGTGTCAACGGTATGGTTACTGACCTTTCTCTCATCGGTTCACTCACAGGGGACAGCGTTGAAACCCGACACGTGTTAATCGTTGAACCGATTACGACCGTTATTGCCAGTGGTTTGGCCTTGGTATGGTGATTGTATGTCGGATGAACATCGAATAACAGTCAACGAGCATGGAGACATGTTGGTCCATGAAGATGATATTGAATCTGTAGGCTTGCTTGATGTTGCCCGACTTCAAAAGATAGAATCACTTGGTTACACATTGGATGAAGATGGAATTGAAACCTTTGAAGATATGCAAAGGGTTTCCAAGGCAATAGATACAATCCGTAGAGAAGTCAGCCCAAGCCGTGTTGCATTAGCGGGAATTGTATTCCTCCTTCTCATAGGCGTCATAGTCAGCGGCTGGTATTGGGCTTTACCACGGGATGCTGTGAATGTGGAAACTCAATATCTTCAACGCGGTGGGCATTTGATGATGTCCGAAATCCACAACGTTGGTAGCCGTGACATAACCGATGTTTCTGTTCAAGTCGAATTTCAATCTCTTGATGGGGAGGTCATTGGTTTGATGTCCATCGAAGTTGATAGAATCGAATCACATTCTTCACTGGCAGGAGATAAACTGGAGATGCTCATCATTGGTTATACCGTATGGGATGAATACGTGATTGTCGTTGATTTAGACTATACCGATCACAACGGAAATCGGCAGTCAGATACATGGGCACATTCAGTTGGAATTTGGAGCAGTGAACGCTTCAATGACAAAGCAGAACGTAGCACTTGGCCGATTTCCTGAATTCAATGTTTAGGACCCAGATTACCCATAGCGATAAAACAGGGCGATAAGAGGGTGCCTCGTGCAACTAAGGCGTTCGATGCTTGGGCCATTCGCTCTCATCACTCTTTTTCTCTTGCAAAGCACCTCTCCTTTACTCCACCCCGTAGGGGTGGATTCATCCGAAATGGAAAATGAAGGGGGTATTGAATGGGTTCAGTTTGACCTTATCGATGGCGTCTATTCCGATGCTGTTGGTTACAATCAATATTCGCAATCTTCTGAACAACGTGAAGTCATTGCCACAAGTCGCATCGGTACATTTGACCTCAATGGATTTCAACTGGACCGCCCTGTTCCAGAAGAATGGATGTTACCTCGTTTTGATTTGAGTCTCGTTTTAATTTCCAATGAAATGTTGATGATGGATGTACGAACCGCTCTCGACGACATTCCAGGTCTCGCAGTTCGAGAATTTATTGCCCCTTCCGGTCTTCTAGTCCAAGGTACCCCGTTTGCTTTGGCGAGTCTTTCCTCAATTGATGGGATCATGGCTCAACACCCTGTACCGCTTGCTTTACTCATCGATGGTCCCGTACTGGATGTTTTGATGCTTGAAGGTGGAGAAGAAGCACTTCAAGGAACTTCGATGCGGATTGAGGGTTGGAGAAACGATGAAGGTCCAATGGATTCAATTCAGTTTACCGATGCCGTTGGTTCCGAATTAGTTCAAAAGGTGGCTGAGATAATCCCTCTTGCTTTTTCAGAATCTCACGAGTGGGATTCCGGACGCTTCCAAGGGATTCTCTCAACCGAGGACTTGATTGGTATTGTCGCCCAACCATCGTTGCGAACATTCCGCTTTGACCCGACATTCTCCTCTGACAACAGTCAGGCTCGTATCCACATGAAAACGTCGCAAATGACCAGTTATTTCCCGAGTGGAGATTTGGATGGTTCTGGGCAAATTGTAGCCGTTGCGGATTCAGGTCTCGATGCTGACCATGGGGACTTTGGCAATCGAGTTGTTTCGAATAATGACGTCATTGGCGATGGTTCAACAGCCGACAAACATTCAGGTCACGGAACCCATGTCGCTTGTACAGTTCTCGGAGATGGTACCCAGGGAGGATATTCAGGGGTTGCGCCTTCCGCAGAACTTTACTTCCAAGCTATGGAAAATGACAACACGGGTAATTTCCAATCACCCTCACTAAATTATCTTCTCAACAGCGCTTATTCAGGCGGTGCTTTCACCCATACCAACTCTTGGGGCTCTTCTTTGGAGAGTGACCAAGGCAAGTATACTTCGGAGAGCGAAGATGTCGACGACCGAGCAAATTATTACGACCGCTATTACAACGGTCATAGCGGCTTAACCATTCTTTTTGCCGCAGGTAATGACGGACCAGATACTGGAACTGTTGGTGCGCCTTCAACAGCCAAGAATACAATCACTGTTGGCAACCATCAAAACCGATATTCGGGTGCTCCAGATTCTATCATGTCAGGATCCTCACGAGGACCTACCGATGACGGGCGTATCAAGCCGGATCTCCTTGCACCAGGCGGCTATGTTCGCTCATGCAGAGCACAAGAAGCAACCGACACAGGCGGTTCTACTTGGTCGAATAGTTACTATCTTGAATACACGGGGACTTCAATGGCAGCACCAAATGCAGCAGGAGCTGCAGTCATGGTACGTGAGTATCTCGAAGAAATTGCACTCCGTCCATCTCCTCAAGGTGCTTTAGTCAAAGCCTTACTGATTTTAGGGGCACAGGATATCGGTACGCGAGATATTCCAAACGATGATGAAGGATGGGGCCGTCTTAATTTGCGCAATACACTCGCTCCTACGTCCGGTCAGGGAATCTGGGTCGATGACCGTTCAGTTTTATCCATGACTGGTAATTCGAAAACTTACAGTTTCAATATCTCTCAAGCGAATTCCGGTTTCAAAACCGTTCTTGTTTGGTCGGATGAGCGTGGTTCACCTTTCTCCAATACACAATTGGTCAATAACCTCGATATCGAGGTCACCGACCCAAGTGGCGAGATTTATCTTGGCAACGATTTTTCAAATGGGCGTTCTACTACGGGGGGCTCGGCTGATAATTTGAACAACGTCGAAGTTGTATTGGTTGATAATGCCGAACTTGGGGTTTGGACAGTTAAAGTCAAGGATGCTTACCACGGTGGCAGTAAGGCACAACCATTCGCCATAGCAGTCATGGGGCATGGTGTGAATGATCTGCGTCCTGACCCGTCGGTTATGGAAAGTGAGTTCTCTATGTCGGTTACCATCCCTCAAGTCGGTGACCAACTTCAAGTGACATCTAAAGTATTCAATGTAGGCAATGTTCGAGCAGATTTCTTCGATGTGACTTTTGAAGTGGATGGCGTTGAAATCGATACAAAGAACTTCGACTTAGGTGCTGGTTCGTCAAAGACCCAAATCTGGTACTGGACGCCACAAACTGCAGGCCAATCGGTCCTCTCTTTCATCATTGACCCGAACGATGAAATCGAAGAAATCCTTGAAAATAATAATCGGCATGATGTCTTTGTGAATGTCACTGCCCCTGGGGTCAAACTTTCTGCAGAGCCCCAAACTCTGATGTTATTGAACACGAGTCAGTCAATCACCTCATGGAATCTTACGCTTACCAACACAGCTCTTGTCTCCACCAATGCAAGTCTCTTAACTCAAAGTGTGATGAACGACGAAAGTGGTCAAACTGAGTCATGGTACGTCGGAGCAAATGAATCGAATTTCACTCTCGCTGGTCAAGGTTCAGCAGAAATTGTCGTCACACTCGTTCACCCAACCCCCCCCTCACCGGGAATATATCGTATTGATTTACTCGGGATCGATGTTGATAATGGAGTGAATTATCCGTATATGCTCTATCTCGAAGTTCCAGATTTACCCAAGTTACGTTTGGAATATGATTATCAAATTGTACCAGTTTCTCCATCGGAGCCAACCAGTATTGATATTCGCTTATTCAATATTGGTAATGCCAATATCGGTTATGATTTATTCCTTGAAGCACCTGCTGGCTGGGATGCCGGATTTGACACCTTGTCGAGCGTTCCTGGTGCGAGTTCAGGGTCTACCGGGCTCATCTCGAAAGACACTCATCGAGTCATTGGAATGTCGTTTACTCCTCCACAAGTGATGACTGCTGCCGGAGCAGAGCGCATGGTTCGTTTAACTGCTATTTCGCAAACTGAAATCACAGAAAGTTGGGTTTTTGATATCCCAATCAAAGTCAACACGGTCAAGGCCGTCGATATTAATTTAGAAACAAATATCGGTGTACTTCGCCCTGACTCATACTTTAGTGCTTTATTTTCATTACAACACAGAGGTAATGTCGACCTTTCTTTTACTCCCTCTTTTGAATTGCCATCAGGTTGGACGGTTACATCTGGGATTGAACCATTCGACCTTCCTTGGTCCTCTTCGAAAAACTTATTATTCGGAATATCAGGTGATGGAACTGGGAATTCTGGGGAAGTTAAACTTCACCTTGATAGCGATTCTGAAAGAATTACTTGGGTCGGGGAATTTAACGTTGAAGTCCTTGCGCAACCAACACTCAGTTTTGTCAGTCTTGATTATGAAGATGGCACTTCTTGGGACACATCATTTGGAGAAGGCACTCATCCCACTGGCGCTCCTATGCTTTTCACTTGGTTGGTTGGAAACGATGCAAATGTGGAATGGGAACCAATCGCTTCACTCGCTTTAGATGACGGTTTGTTTGGTGAATGTTCAGTGATTGAACCCATCGGGCCTGGTGATATTGAACCGGTATCTTGTACAATCATTATTTCTCCATCTTTAGCACCGTTGAGCCAACCTTCTTTTGCCTTAAAGCTCAATGGCGGTGGGGTTGAATACACCGAAAATGTCGGGCTTCTTGTTGCGACTGTGCTTGAATCGTCATGGGTTCAAGAGCGAACGACTTCCTTTACGACAGGAAATCAAGAAGAATTAGAAGTTACACTCTTGAATGCTGGAAACATTGCCTTTTCACATAAATTGGTTATCGAAGAATCCAAAGACTGGACCGCTACGATCGATGGAAATGATATCGCTAATTTAGAACCTGGAGAGACAATGTCAATTCGTCTTTTAGTACGTGCTGACCGACCAGGTGATGGTATTCTTACACTTGGCTTACAAGGTGCAGACTCGGTGACCAATGCTTCAATCGAATTGAAAGTTACTTCCGAGGGAGAGCCGATTGGTACTTCCGGCCAAACTCTTCCAGTTGGAGGTATGGTTTTCGGTGTCCTTCTTGTTGCTCTACTCATCGGCGCAGTCCTCTTCTCTCAACGAGAAAAGAAAGGCTCTTCGCAACTACACCACGCTCTTCCTATGCCTGGAATGCCTAATGTTGTTCATCCGATTCAACCGCTTGCCCCAGTTCCTCAGCCAATTGTTCCAATTCCATCCGTACAAACAAAACAAGAAGGGCCAATGTGTTGGTCATGCCGTAATGAAATCACGGGATTGATGTTGGGTTGCCCTGGCTGTGGTGCTCGGTACCATCGAGCAGATTTCGTAACGTGTCCTTCCGCTTCGCTCACTCAATGTGTGAATTGTCAAACCCAAGTTTCATCTTTCGTCGAAGCATGAAGTTGATAACCAAGTTTGTTTTGCTTGATACATACAAGGGCAGTCTTTTGATAGTAAGGCCGCCACCGGGGGTCATGGACCCCCGAGAAACAAACAAGTCGCACGCTTCAAAACGTGCTTACCTCCTGGTAGGTCTTCTTCTTCTTTCCATTCTACCAATGTTCACGCCGGGTGTTGCTGCAGACGGGGCACGTGACGCGAGTATCACCATCCAAACCAGTCCAGCAAACGGGCTTGAAGTGAATCCAGGTGAAGCCGGCGAATACACAGTTCGCATCTACAATAACGGCCCCGAAACAATCACTCTCCAACTTTCAACCAGTGAAGAAGGGACGCAAGAATGCACCGCATACACTTCAAACATCCAACCTATTTCTGAAGCAGTTGAAACCGGTTCATTTGGTGAAACGACAATGAGTGTTTCACTGACACAAAATGCTGAAGGGAGTTGTGATACGACCATTACAGCTACTGCAACTGAGACTCCAACACCACCAGATGTCGCCGGTCAACCCGCTACAGAAACAAAAATTGTCACCACAACCGCTGGTGATGGCTCTGGTTCTGCTGTTTTCGGTGTCGACCTTTCAATGCAATCAGAATCCAAACGCAGTCAAAATTGGGGTGGCGAATCGGTCATCGAATACAATATCATTGTTGAAAACACAGGTCAAACAAATGAAACAATTGCCCTTTCATTGGCTGAAGCCGATGGAAGTGGTTGCCAAAATGCAGATGATTTAACAGTCGAACTCGATGAAGAAACAGTAACACTTGATCAAAACGAAACGGAAACGGTTACCGTTTCAGTTGAAGTTCCAGCCGGTCAACAGGCGAACAAATACTGCTGGGAACTCACAGGTACGGTGACAAATGATGTGTCGCAAGAAGCCTCTGATGTTGAAGAATTCGACTTGACCGTACCGGTGTTGAAGGAATGCACTATGGAATTGTCAAAGACGAGTATGACCGTCGACCCCGAAGCAGAAGGTTCACTCACGGCTACCTTGACCAATGCTGGTAACAGCGATTGGTCAGTTACAATGGCTAAAACCGGTAGCCGTTCGGGTTGGGTCAACTATGATGGAGCCTCTTCTGGAATTTTACCGTACGATGATGGCGATGGTACAAAGTCATTCGACATCAAGGTGACACCTGATGATTCAGTCACTGCCGGTGATGAGTCGGTAATCGTGATTCTCGCCAAAGATGGAAATACAGTCAAATGTTCAAAAGATTTGAGAGTTATTGTCGGACAATCGTTTGGAGCAGGTCTTTCTCTTTCTACCACAATGCTCTCTGATATTGAGCCTGGTTCCAGTGGTCTTGCTACCCTTACCGTCACGAACCAAGGAAACGGTATGGATAATCTGCGTATCTCGGCTTCCGCCCCTCCCTCGGGATGGAGTGTGCAACTTGATACCTCGACTGTCTCGGTTGGTTCAAAGCACGGTTCAGAGAAGTCCGAGAATGTTGAAGTGACCGTCAATGTTCCAGCAAATGCTTTAGCGACTGAGCAAATTGAGATTACCTTCTCAGTCTTACCTGCTGGCGGCGGTGTTGCCTATGCAGAAGTTATGCTTTCCGTATCTGTTGAAGCCATTCATGGAATCGAAGTTGAAGCCACAGCGCTTGAACAAACCGGTCGTTCAGGTTCACTGGTCAAATTCCCAATTACGATTCAAAACACCGGAAATACAGAGGATAACTATCGATGTATTGAATCCGACCAAACGGCTTCACCAAATTGGGCTGTGCACTGTGAAGACAGTAATGGAAACATTATTTCATCGACTCAAGGCATTCCAATTGCTCCACAAAGTTCAGCACAAGTGTTCATGGTGGTCAGCATTGATGGCGCAGAAGAACTTTCCTTCAGCCGAGTAACGGTCCTCATTATCAACAAGGATGATTTTTCACATTCAACCGATGAGAATAATGACGGCGTACCCGATAACCAGAGAGAGTTTGATTTTATAGCGATTCTTTCCGACCGTATTTTTGCCATGGATGTTCGCCTTGTTGATGGTGGCCTTGACCAACGTTCCGGTGCAGCTACACTCCCTCCTTCAGGGTCTCAGACCTATGGTTTCTGGGTTCGAAACACTGGTGACGGTAACGATAAAGCCGTATTTGATGTGTCGGGCCTCGAAGGTGTGGCGACTCGGGAAATTACACTCTATGGCCTTCCAGTTGAAGGCGAGATTTCAATACCGGTTGGATTCGGCATCTGGGACCTAAACAACAGTAGGTTCCTTGTTGATGCATCAGGAGAATCCATTATTGGTTCTTCAAAGGATGCTGCTGAATACCAAATGTGCGATCTTGGCTTTTGCGCAGGCGGTTATGATGCACGTCCATTTGAATTGTATTTTGAAATAGATTTGGTCGTCAATGCTGGTGCGGAAACTGGAGATGGTGGAATCCTTGAATTTGTTGTTTCGAGTACCAAAAACGCTGCGAACCGTTCCGGTCATTTCGATATTTCACTCGATGTTCAAATTATTTATGACTTTGAATTCGACCAAGATATGAGCAACACTGAATTCGATGTTGCCTATCCGAACAAGGAGGTATTTGTTATCAATCTCACCAATACTGGAAACATCGATGCCGAAGTTATCATCTTCAAATCAGAAAGTTTCCGTGGTTGGAACGTTCTTTTGAATGAAGTTGACCAAACAGACATGTGCCAACAAATGAATGAGGATTTCATCTGTGAAGTGGAAGTTGGTCAAACAGTGGGCATCGAAGTGACTATCCGAACTCCATCTGGGGCAGAAGTTGCCGACACCTACAAATTCACTCTCTCTGCTGAACCTGTTGAAACTGGGGTTGTTGACCGAGTCAACATTGAATTTACCGTCAATGGAGATGTCGCTCCTGGCTTCTTCGGGCTTGGTATTCAAGCCAAACATCTAACGAATGGATTTTACGGCCTTTTCGCAATTCTTTTCGTGGCTATCGCCTACCGAAGTTTCACTAACCGCTCTCGTTCCTAAGTTGTGAACTTTTATCTCGCAGTGGCCTTGTTTTCTTTATCTCAAATGATTCGTTTCCCACTCGTTGATTTGGGAATACTTATGTGGGTCTCACAAGTCGGAAAGATTGCGGAGCGTATGCTTTGCACATGGGTGAAATTATGTCCGGCCTCGAATCGGTTCCGAGTGCGTATCTCTCAATTGGTTTTTTGACGATTCTTGGAATCATCATGCCGTTGACCAATTTCGCCATTACGTGGGTCGTTCGACCCCGTGTAGATCCTGCCCGGCCCCACATTACTCGCTCGTATTTATTAGAAGGCTATGAACGAGACCACAGCCTCTATCCACGTCGTTTGACAACCTTCGAATGTGGCAGTGAACCTGTCGGAGATGCAATGATTCAATTCCACTTCCAATATTATTGGTATGCAATTATATTCCTCGTATTCGATGTCGCTTTCATGTTCCTTGTCCTTGGAGGCATGGTCGCTTCTGATGCAACAGCCTCGGGCCTTGAAGAAAGTGCCCGACAGGGAGCAGTCGAAGAAGCCAAGAGCGCTCTCATGTTGCTCGGTATTTTCTTTACCATCATGTCCTTGGGCGTATGGTACGTTTTCAGGAAGCGAGGGCGCATTTACATTTGAGGTGGATTATATGGCAGAAGGAGATAATTTCGCAGCGTTCAACAGTCGCGCTTTGGTTGAGATGGTTGGTGGAGTCACTGATGAAGCCCTCAAAGCAACTCGTATCAAGCAATTCCTCGGCGTTCTCGCCGGCCGTTATTTCAATTGGGCGGGTCGAAAATCGTTGTTTACGCTTCACTTGGGTATCAAATGCTGTGCTATCGAAATGGCTGCAGCCGCAACCCCTCGATTCGACGGTGACCGATTCGGTGTTCTGTTCCGTTCTTCCCCACGGCAGTCTGACGTTTTACTCATCAATGGGCCTATTTCTAAGAAATTTGCTGACAAAGTGGTCCGTCTGTGGGAGCAAATGCCTGAGCCGAAGTATTGCATTGCAATGGGCGAATGTGCGATTTCCGGTGGCCCTTATTTTCAATCGTATAACATTCTTGAAGGTGTTGACACCGTTATTCCAGTTGATGTCTACATCCCAGGATGCCCTCCTCGACCTGAAGCACTCATCGACGGGTTTGGACTACTCCGCGAGAAAATCATTCGAATCGGTGCAGCTCCAAGTGCAGAGCGGGCCAGCGATAAGCCAGTAATTGTGGGAGAGGACTGAGATGGTTGGTTCAATTACTCCAGAGCAAAACGCTACGGCTGCTGAAGCATGCTTGGCCGCTATTAACGGCCGTTTTGGTGGAAGCGGAATTGAATCCTCGGTAGTCAATCATTCCAATGATAAGAAATATGCATTTGTCCGGGTTATTTGCCCGCCTCAACATTGGATTGCTTTGGCGAAGTGGATGAAATACGACCTTGGCGTTAACTACTGTTCAATGGTAACAGGAACCCATTTTCCCGACGGCTCTCCAGAGCGTGGGTGGGAAGTTGCATACCACTTCCTCCGCCAACCTATTCAAAACCAGAAACCAAACACATGTACTGTACACGATGTCGAAAAACTATCAGGAATGGATATTCCGATGGAATTCGAAGTCTTCATGCCACTTCCTCAAGGCGACTCGCCTACAGTGCCTTCGATTCAGAGCATTTGGGTTGGAGCAGACTGGAACGAAAAGGAAACTTGGGATTTAGTCGGAATCAAATTCGAAGGCCACGTCAACATGCACCGTGTCCTAAATCCAAACGATAGCCCTGAAGGATTCCACCCACTCCAAAAGCAACATAAACTCCGCTATCACGATCACAATGAAATGTACGACGATCCACAAGGATTCATGCGTAAACCAGCCGACGAGGGTCGTATTAAGTGAGGGATTATCATGGCGCAAATGTGGATTACAATGGGACCTCAGCATCCAATGACCCACGGGTTGTGGACGCTGCGCGTAAAAGTCGATGGTGAAACCGTCGTCGATACCGAGGCAGAACTCGGATACATCCATCGTGGTGTTGAAAAAATCTGTGAAGCACGCGATTTCACTCAAATCACACCTTACTGTGACCGTCTCTGTTACGTGAGTGCAATGACTTGGGCGAATTCCTACATTTATGCTGCTGAAGATTTACTCGAAGCAGATGTTCCAGAGCGTGCAGAATACATTCGTTTGATTTCAGCTGAAATCCAGCGCCTCGCCTCTCACTTGATGTGGCTTGGTGCTTTTGGACCCGACATTGGTAACTTGACGCTGATGACTTGGTGTATGCGTGACCGAGAAATGTTCCTCGACTTACTCCAAGAACTCGGAGGTTCACGAATGCACTACAATTATCCTCGTATCGGTGGAGTCAAGCGTGACATGCCGATTGGATTTGCTGACCGTGTTGTTGCAAAGACCAAGTTATTCGAAAAGCGTCTTGATGAATACGAAATGATGCTCGACGAGTCCACCATTTGGCTTGTTCGCCTCCAAGGTGTCGGCTATTCTACTGCAGAGTCGATGGTCGATGCAGGTGTATCAGGTCCAAACGTTCGTGCTGCTGGTGTCAACTATGACGTTCGCTGGGCTCATCCCTATTCCGTTTATGACGAGATTGATTGGGAACCATCGGTTGAAAAACCAACTTCCGTCAAAGGTGCTGATTGTTACGACCGTTACCGTGTCCGTATGGAAGAAATGCGACAATCATGCCGAATGGTACTCGATGCTCTCAATAAGATTCCTGGTGGAAAGAATACCAACTATGCGAACGGTGATGAAATGATCTACACCAAAGCGCCTACCCGTGCTCCAGAAGGTGCAACTGGCTTCAGTAATTACGAATGTACTCGTGGTGCATCTCAATTCTATGTCCAAGGCGGCGGCGAAGGTCGTGGGAAGAATCCGTACCGAGTTTCTATTCGTTCTCCGATGTTCCTCACGATTCCTTATGTCGCAAAGACAATGATTGGCTACAAGATTGCAGATATACCGGCGATCATGGGTAGTTTTGACCCCTGTATTGGAGAGACTGACCGCTGAGGTGATTGCTATGGATGACATCTATGACCTACGCGGTATTTTCCTTGGAGAAGACAGTCTCATCAAATCTTTAGTTACTTCAGCGCTTGAAGGCACACCACTCGAAGAAAATACTGCTGACCTTTCGTTCCTCATCGGTACTTTCGCTGTCGTCAATATTGTCTTTTTGATGTTGTTTTTCAGTCAATTCGCTATCCTTTGGATTGAGCGTAAAGCGGTTGCTCGTATGAACGACCGACGTGGTGCAACGACTGCACTGCGCTCACTTTGGGTTGGAGAAAACGGCGTTACTGCGGGCGAATGGTGGAAAATGTTACCATTTGGTGGCGGAATCGTCGGAGCCATTAACAAATTCCTCAACAAGAAATTCGGTAACCGTGATGAAAACTTCCCGACCGTCGACCGGGTTAACAACCGTTCTTGGATGGGCTACTCTATCTTGCCAGGTTTCTTCCAAAACGTCGCAGATGGAATGAAATTTTTACTTAAAGAGCACATGGTTCCACGACGTGCAGACAAACTTATTTTCGAAGTGTCTCCATTCTTGATTGTTTCTTCCACTCTCCTTATTCTTGGAATCATTCCATTATCCAGCGGAATCTATGCTACCAATCCAGACCTTTCAATTCTCTATGCCATCGCCATCTTTGGGATTGCTCCAATCGGTGTCTTCTTTGCTGGGTGGTCTTCTAACAACAAATATACTTTGATTGGCGGAATTCGTTCAGCGGCTCAATTGACTGCTTACGAAATTCCGTTACTCCTTACTCTCCTTTCTGTTGCTATTCTTTCGGGTACCTTCAACATCATCGAAAGTATACATTTCCAACACGCTGCAGGTTCTTGGAATCTGTTTTTGATGCCTTTGGGCGCTGCTCTGTTCTTGGTTACGATGATTGCAGAAGTCGAACGTGTTCCGTTCGATATGCCAGAGGCTGAGGCTGAATTGGTCGAAGGATGGTGGACTGAATACGGCGGTATGCGATTTGGTATGCTGTTCATGGCTGAATACATTCGAACCTATGCTGCTTGTTTCCTGTTCACTCACTTCTTCCTCGGAGGATGGCATTTGCCGTTCCAAGGAACCATCAGCCAAATTCCAGTTCTTGGCGATGCTTATGTTTTGATTCCGGGTGCCATTGTGGTCTTACTGAAGACTTGGTTGGTATTCTTGGTGGTCTTCGTTTGGGCTCGATTCTCTCTCGCCCGTATTCGAACGGACCAAATCCTTGAATTCGGTTGGAGAATGCTCTTGCCATTATCTGTTGTTCAAGTTGTCCTTTCAGTCGTCTATCGCCTGTACTTCTT
>MDSY01065268.1_pt1 | contig 30059 bp, 19 predicted proteins | sample 811131 | NCBI WGS metagenome assembly MDSY01 (sample SAMN05326643, study PRJNA326480) | marine metagenome | isolation source: seawater | place: Atlantic Ocean: South West | collected 2010 | reverse complement strand
TCGCCGCCGCGTTCATCGTCCTGTCCATGGCCGCGGCCACGTCACCGGAAGTCATCGCGCCGCACGTGGACCACGCCGCTGCGGCGCTGGAGCGCGCCTGTAGATCGGGGGACGGCGCGCTCGCAAGAGCCGCCGCCGCGCTCCTGTCTCGCGGGCGCCCGGGTGGCAACGCCGGCACCAAGGACAGCGCGGGCGTCGCTACGCCGGCGCTCGCCCCCGACGGCCCCGTGTTTGCCGCGCTCGCCAAGGTTTTATCTCCAGTCTCGTCCCTCACCGGCAGAGCGTGGTACCCCGCCGCGGAACAATCCATCGCCACGCTGTACGCGCTGCACCCCGACCCGGAGGGCGCGGCGAGTGACGTGATCCGCTCCTTCGCCGCTGCGGCGTTCAGCGCCAAGAAGCCGACCACGGAAGAACTTGTTCCGGAAACAGAAGAAGCTCCCGAAACAGAAGCTCCCCCTACCAAAGCAAACCCCGCCTCCACCGTGGACGCAGCGCAGCTCTCGCGCTTCCTGTTCGTGCTCGGCGAGGTGGGCTTAAGACACCTGGTGCACGTGGAGAGCCTCGGCCGCGCTGTGAGAAGAGCGCGAGTGGCGCGCGACCGCGCGGCGTCGGAAGCATCTGAAGCCGCCGCCGCCGCCGGGAAGGACGGCGGCGAGGAAGCCGAGCTCGCGGCTTCGCTTGGCCAGGGCGCGGTTAGTGAGGACTTGCACCTGGACAACGCGCGCGAGACGTGTGAAGCCGAGCTGTTGGCATTCACGACCTCGAAGAACAAAGGCAAGGGGTTGGTCGCCGCGTACGCACCAGTGGTCGTTGCGCTGTGTGGCCACCCCGCCGTGGCGCAAGGCCACGCGCTTCTCAGAGGCGCCGCTTTGGCCGCGTTGTCGCGCCTCATGGCCATCGACGGCGGGTTCTGCGAGGAGCACCTGGCGTTGATTTTCACGCGCTTGCGGGACGAGCCGGACAAGGGCACCCGAGCCGCGCTTATGGTTGCCCTAGGCGACCTCGCCTTCCGGTTCCCCAACGCCGTCGAACCCTGGACGGAACACCTGTACGGCCTGAGGGAGTGGGGCAACAGTTTGCACGATTCTGATTCCGGCGTCAGGCAGCACGCTATTACCGTCCTCGCCCACCTCGTGCTGAACGACATGATGAAAGTCAAAGGACACATCGCGGAGATGGCGCGGTGCCTTGAGGACCCGGATCCGCGGGTCGCGAGCGTCGCGAAGTTACTCTTCGCCGAGCTGTCGCGAAAGCACGGGAACCCGATTTACAACCTGCTGCCTGATTTGTTGAGCAGATTATCTGGAGACGAAAGCGTAACGCCGCTCGCATTTCAGAACATCATGACCCGTCTGTTAGGGTTCATCGACAAGGACCGCCAAACCGAAGCCTTAGCGGACAAGTTCACGAACCGGTTCGCGGAGGCGGCGCTGGCGTCAACGCCGAAGCCGGCGCGGGACGTCGCGTTTTGTTTATCAGCGCTCACTTTGTCAGACAAGGCGTTCAAGAAGTTCATGGACGCATGGAAGCTTTATGAACCGGCTTTGTATGACAAGGAGGTGTTCATCGCGCTGAGTTCTGTGGTGTTGAAGGCTAAAAAGACCTATGGAGGCAAAGCAGCCAAGGCGGCGAAAGCGGCTGGTGGCGATGACTCTACCCTCTCTGAAGGTCCTAAAAAGGAGGTTGAAGACTTCGAGCTGAAGATGGCGCACGCGCACGTCGAGCGCTTCGAGTCCTACCGCAGCGCGAAACGAGCGGAGGGACACGTGTTTGACGATGATGATGTGCCCGCGGTGACGATTGAACGGCCTGGTGCAGAGGGTGCGGAACCTGGTGATGAGGCTACTGATGAAGCTGAAGAAGAGCACCCTCTTGGTGCGCTTGACGGCGCCGCGACCGCGACTGACTCTGAATTTGTCCCCGCCGCGGTTGCCGACGACACGAGCGGTCCGACGCTCGTCCCCGAGGAAGGCAATGAAGAAGAGGAGGAGAACGACGAGAACGACGCTACCGCGGCGGACGAGCCCGCCCCCGAGCCGGTCAAGAAAGGTCGCAAAGCAGCTGATAAGAAAACGAAGGAGCCTACGAAGGAGAAGAAGGCGAAGGCGACGAAGGAGAAAACAGCGAAAGCCAAAAAAACGAAAGAAGTGAAGGATGAGTCGGATGCTCCGGTTCGAGCCAGCCGGAGGGCGCTCCGCACGAAATGAGCGTAGGGCGATGGGAACGCGTCATCAAGACGCCATGGGTGGGAACATGGGGATGTACACAGGGTATTGAAATATAATAAATATGCTACATGGACATGCCAACACGACCAGCTCTCCACCTCACTCATCCTACTCATCGTCTGCTTTTCTCCCGCGACGCAACCGCGGGAACTCCTTTCGATTTCCTCAATCGGATTGCATTCGCGGTCCAGAAGTGCTCGGTTTTGGCTGATTCTCGCAGCGGGTGCCGTGGCGGAAATCCCATGAGTTATAACTGGACAATCGCAGTGACTTTAAAAAAATTCAATCCGACTCATCACCCGCGAAGCCGAACCGCGGAAATGGTCACGAAATGCCAGCTCCCTCTGCTTTTTGCACAGGTCTACTCTTCTTTTGGTCGATTTCCCGCACGCGTTGCACTCACGAACGCGCGCGTCAGGCACTAGGAGTGCTATCGCGACGCAACTTTCGTCTTTGCGCGTGTCCAAAGGCATCCCGTGACCTTCGTCCGGCGGTTGTTTCATCCACAAGCGCTCGTACGTCTCGCCGAAAGCGTTCTCCGGCTCCGGTGCATCATCGCGAAAACGTAAAGAGTTCTCACGGAACCCAGCAGATTCTCCGAGACGGATAGCTCAACATGGCTTGCTGTGCTGCTGTGTCCTTCCGCGGCGCGATTCACTCGCAACCCAAGAGCCGCGGGCAAAGGAAAACGAGACACTCTGGACTTCGCACGGTACGTGATGCGCTTTAACAGACACTGGCACGACAGAGAGCCCCCACCTAGCCCTCCCCGCAAAGAATTTCGCTCAAAAACTGAACCGCGAACGCCGGTTTCCGACACGACTGCGGAATTTTCGTCACGTTCCCCTGGAAAAATCGAAAACGGGACCGCTCCTTCCCCTCTTGCGAGAGGCTTAATGCCCGTGTTTACGGCCTATTCTGACCCCTTCTTCCCTCCCCTGTTCCCTCCTTCCCCTGACAACGCACACAGACCAAATCGTCGCGCAAATCGTCACGGTCCACCACGCACGCCGCGTCCCCCAACGATGATTGGCTTCCAAACTCGGCTGACGGTTTCGACGCGGAAAGAGATGCGTACGATCGGTTGAGTAAACCGCTGACTCCGGGTGATTTACACCGCGCCGCGGCTGCCGCAGCGGCAGCGGAACCCAACTACCTGGACGACCTGAGCGACGCCGCGGGGAGCGATGAGTACCCGTTCTCACTGGACGACAACTCCACACAGAATAACTCCGTAGGCGGGCCGGTACAGCGCGGCGTGTGCTGGAGCAACCTGCAAGATTTGGAAGACGTGCCGGATCACGAACCCGTGTACATTCTGGTGTTCGGCGCGGGAACAGGAAGCGAGGGGCTGTACTCTTTACAAGAGCGCACCAAGGAGGACGTGCCGGTTGACATCATTCTGGCCTTCCCCGCGGAAGACGATGCGGCGCGGTACGGGACGCTGTTGGAGGCAGAGATGGGCCGCGTCCCCGTGGTGGAGAGCGCACGGCCTGAGGACTTACGGTACACCTGCCGCGAAGGCGGGTACCGATGCAAGGTTGCCAGGCGAGGCGTGTTACTGATGCCGCCGGAAAAAACAGTCGAGGTCACGGACTGGGAGCGCACCAACGCGTTGCGACAGGGCCAGTGGTCCGTGGATAGCAACGCTGGGAGCGAAGACAGAGATGGAAGAGGGAACGAAAAGGAAGGGAGCTGCCAAACCTTGGCGGAGGCGTCGACGGGCGACAACCTCACTGGGGATGACTTCCTGGCACAGTACCAAAGCATCATCGACGGGTACTGCGACGGCGCGGGAAAGGACGATGAGCTGTGCCACCTCCCAGGCGACTACGACGAAACCGTCGCCAGGGACATGTTGTCGCGGCTGTTCAACGAACACTGCGACGTCGAGGATGAAGAAAAATAATGATATTATTTTCTTTGAGCATGAAAGAAAGAATTTGACGCGTCAAATTCTTTGGTGACTCGGCAAAACCTCCGCAGTCACTACCATTCATTGGCCGCAACGTTAACGTACGTTACGTGCCGTCGTACTATTACTGTCCCATGAAAAGAGTCTTCCGGTATCAGGGGCGCCTTGTTTTAATACACCGTAAATACATTGACATTGGTCGATTCGTCAAGTGCTTAAACGAATTCGAATCAACTCAATCAACTCGTTCTAGTTACGAACCGGTATTAACTCTACACTATATCCTTACTTCTTCTTCGCCGTAACATTGAATTGGAAGTGGATTATGTCTCCATCTTTCACTACGTAGGTTTTTCCCTCCTGGCGGTACTTACCAGCGGCTTTTACTTCCGCCATCGATTTCCCCGTCGCTAAACTCTTAAAATCCTCAAACGCGACGACTTCCGCTTTGATGAATCCTCTTTCGAAATCTGAGTGAATAACCCCGGCGGCTTGAGGAGCCAGGGAACCGCCGTACAGCGTCCAACAACGCACCTCCTTCTCACCCGCGGTGAAGTAGTAAATCAAATTCAACTCCTTGTAGCCCTGTTTTGTTGGGTTGAGTGAATAAGAGTAATAGCAATAAGAGTAAGTAAGTGACGAGAGATGAGAAGAGAAGCCTTTCAACATTCAGAAACCCAAAAAAACTTGGATATCCGCCGGTTGTGTGGAGGAGCAACTACTGTATAGTAGTCTACCTACTGCTCACGAGTGAGAGGTTTTTCCGCCTGCTAACCGACGCGAGATCTGGCGGACATAAAAAGTGGACGGCGTATTTGGAACGCCGGGCACAGAACTTCGGCCGCATATAGATTGAAAATATGAAAAAAAAAAAAAACCATTGAGAAAAATCAACCACGCACCTGCACGACCATTTTCGGCATGGCTGATTTCCCCTCTTCAGCCGTTTCAAGAAACGCCTTCTGCGCCTCTTCATCTTCCCGTAAATCCCACAGCTCTTGTTCGAACTCCACGGAGAACGGAATCATCACACCCCCCCCGTGTTCCTTGATCCAGGTGTGAATCTTTAACAACCACTTGTTCTTTTTCCGCACGAAATCCTTTTTAGTTAAATTCACCAAATACACGATAGGTTTCGTGGTGATGAGCTGCGGGAGCTTCTCCTTGATCATCTCGACTTCAGGTGTACTCCAAGTACCGCCTCGTACAGGCAAGTCCTCAGTTAACATCTTCTCGACTTTGTCCTGAGGATTTTGGAAATAGAAGTCAGTCTTTTGTATGGCAAGCAGTCAGGGGATAAAAAAAAGAAAAAAACTTACCATCGTCTCGACGAACAGCCCGCTCAGTTTCATCGTGGGATTTTTTTTAACATCACTCTTCTCCTGGTCAACCTGTCGTTTCAAATACTCCATATCCTTGGCGCACAGCTCGTGCTGGATGGTTTCCAGGTCTCTCACTGGGTTTACGCTATCGTCCACGTGTATTACCTCCTCACTTTCGAACGCGCGGACGACGTGAAAGATGCCATCCACGGCTTGGATATTTGAGAGGAATGCATTGCCCAACCCGGCGCCTTCTGCCGCCCCCTTTACCAGGCCCGCGATGTCGGTGATCTGCAGGTACGCTGGATACTCGGATGGTGGTTTCCATAGCTGGCATAAATAGTCGTACCGGTCATCAGGCACCGCGCACCGGGCTTCGTTCGGTTCTATCGTGCAGAATGGGAAGTTTTCCGCTGCGATGGCCTGATCTGTTAACAGGTTGAACAGTGACGACTTACCCACGTTGGGTAAACCCACTATGCCCATCTTTAGCGTGTTCCGGACTCTGCCAAACTTCGCCGCGCCCGCGGCTTCAGCAGGCTCATCCTTTTTCTTGGGAGGCATGGTAGGGTTCCGTGCGCCAAACGAGGTCGCGCTTGGAAAGTGTCGCGCTTTTATCTCTCCAAGCCGCCGACGAAATCGAAAAACGCGGTTTTGTATGGGGCCAATGGAGGGTCTATAGACCATGAGCCCGCATTTTTTGCGTGCCAGGTGGCATCGTTTCGGAGCCTCTCGTTCCAAACGTCGCTATCGGCCATCGGCCCATCACTTCCCTCGACGCTTGTCCGTCCGTCAGGAATAAGCATGTCGGCCGCGATGGGCGCGCATGTGTCCACAATCGCGAGGTACGTTTACCTCTCTTTCACGAGTTATATTTCATTCCAGCCACATACGCGCGCCCTATCACCCGATCGCAAGAGCGTGCCGTCCGTCCGTTCGAAAAACGATTGCTCACCGCTCAACTCTTCATCATCAACAGAGCTTCCGCCTCTGTTCTCGACTCGAAGCCGCGCACGCGCGCCAGCGCGGCGGTTATGAGCGGCGCCTTCGTGGTGAACGCCGTGCGAACTGCGGCTACCTCCAAGCGATTCAATGCGCAACGGTCCAAGGCTGTGTCTCACAAGAAGAGAAACATCTTAGTACGCGCTTCGGGTGATGCTTCCACCACGCCCACGATGTTTTTCGCGGGCGACATCGGAGGGACAAACGCTAGGCTCCAAGTGTGGACGGTCGGAACGGACGGCACAAGCACTTTAACGTTCGAAAAGACCTACGGCACCAGCGACCACCCCACGTTCGAGAGCTGCGTTTCCGATCTTTACAAAGATTCTGGCATCGATAAATCGCACGTCTCGTCCGCGTGCTTCGCCGTCGCCGGCCCTGTGGCCGACGACCGATGCGCGATGACCAACATCGACTGGGTGGTAGATGGGCCTGCACTGTCAAAGATGTTCGATATTGATGCTGTCAAAGTAATCAACGACTTTGCAGCCGTCGGTTATGGCGTCCTCGACTTGAAGAAGGAGGAGATTGTGACGCTGAATGAAGGCACTGCGCGAGATGCGAAAGGACCCGTCACGGTGCTCGGCCCCGGCACTGGCCTCGGCGAAGCCATGCTTTTCTGGAACAACGAAACGAGTGAGTACGACGTCGTGCCATCCGAAGGCAGCCACGCTGACTTTGCGCCCCGAGGCGACACCCAACGCGCGCTGCAAAAGTACTGCGAGACAACGTTGGGGGAGTGCGAGATTGAACAGGTGTGCTGCGGCAGTGGGATCGTGCGGATTTACGAGTTTCTGAAAACGTACAGAGAAGGCGCTGGTGATAAACCGGAATTAGACCCCGCGGGTGTCACCACTGCGGCGCTAGACAGCACCTGCGAAGTCGCGAAGGAAGCCGTTGATATTTTTCTTGAGATTCTTGGGGCGGAAGCTGCTAATTTAGCCCTTAAGTGCCTCGCGACGGGCGGCGTGTACGTAGGCGGCGGCATTCCTCCGAGGCTCTTGTCTGAAATCGAAAAAGGAGGAATGCTCGACGCGTACCTGCACAAAGCCTGCAGGTACACGGACGTGCGAAAAGGGTTCCCCTTGCACATCATTCTGAACGATAAAATAGGCCTCGCAGGTGCGAAGGTGTTTGCGTTGAGGCAGCTGTAGAGGGGAGGAGTTATGAACTACGTATCTGAATGATAATCATTTTTTATCGTTGCACTCGAAAAGTTTGCGAAAAAGTGCCCACAAATCATCTCCACTCTTGGATGCGCGCGTGTCGCGGCGCACCCGCGTGGGTCGCGCCCCCCCGCCCCCCCCCTCGGGTCACTCGCCGGGTCGTCGCTGCTGCGAAAGCAAAGGCCGGGTGCGTTAAACTGGAGCGCGTGGATCGTCTGTTGTCGCGGCTCGGGTACTGCCCGCGGTCGGCAGCGAAACAGTGGGTCAAGGATGGAAGAGTCACCGTTGACGGAACTCCCGTTGTGAAACACGACGTGAAGGTAATGCCGGTATCTTCACAGGGCGGTGTTCTCATCGATGGTGAGCTTCTGGACCACCCTGATGGGTTAACCATCGTTTTACACAAACCACCGGGTTTCGTGTGTTCGCACGATGAACGGGAAGGGCCGAATGTGTATTCCCTGTTACCAACGCGGTGGCAAAACCGGAACCCGACGGTGGAAGCCGTGGGCAGGCTGGATAAAGACACAACAGGGTTACTAATCTTAACCGACGACGGAGTCCTTTCCCACACACTGACGTCCCCGAAAAAACATTTGTGGAAAACGTACCACGTTGAGGTGGATGTGGACGTACCGCAGGACGCGATTGAGAAATTCGCATCGGGTGCGTTAATTCTAACGGGGGAGAAGAAACCGTGCAAGCCCGCTTTGTTAACAATCGGAGACACAAACAGAAAACGCGCCACCCTGAAACTCACGGAGGGGAGGTTTCACCAGGTGAAGCGGATGATGCGCAGTGTTGGGTGCGAAGTGTTGAGCCTGCACAGGGCGAGGTTCGGCGATTTAACTTTGGGCGACACGGAGGAAGGTGATACCTTTGTTTTGTCTCCAGAAAATCTGCAACAAGCGATTTTTGGAAGCGAAGACAATGAGGCGAGCGAGGAGTAGAGCAGAGTACGTAGAAGTCAAGATGGATTCGGTCTTCGATTATTTATGATTCCATTCAATTGTTACGATTCAATTATTTATCGATTACACACAAACAATGTTCTCACACCAACTCCCCACGTAAACTCGGGGCGCTCATCGTCATTCTCGGGCTTTTTCTTTGCCGGTCATTGCATCCTCGAGATGTCCCTCCCGAACAGCTTCGTGCGGATCATGTCCGCGGCGACTAGGAAGATATTCCGCACGGAAACTTGCGAGATGGTTTCGAAGGATTTCCAGATCAACCCTCCAGCGACACCTTTGACGATGGCGAACCCGGGAATGTCCGCAACAGCGGCGTTCTTACCAATGTACGCCAACGAGCCTTTGTGTACGTACTCGAATTTCCCTTCGGATTCCGATCTCAATCGCTCCGCGTCCGCGTCGCACGCGTTGAAGAACGACGCCAAGTATTCACCCTCCTGCTTCGCCACCTGCGCCGTGGCCGGCAACGCCCGCAGCCCATTATCAACCTCCGTCAACATCCCCTTGAACCCCTCGAAGGAGAGTTTTTTTGTTGAAGGGTCGCTGTGTTTGTCGAACGCTTCGTCGATGTTGTTGATGACTTCTTCCAAGTGCGGGAACTCTTCGATACCCGTCGCGAGCGCGGCCTTGACCATTTCCTTGTCAGGGTTCACGTCGCACACCCCGGCTTCGTCGCACTTCGCCGCTGAACGGAACAACTCAAGCGCCTTGGATAAACTCCGCGGCCTTTCCATCGTGGCGCAGTCGCCAATCGCGAAGATTGTGCCGTTGCTGCCCTTGACCCTTAAGTTCTTGTCCGTAGCGAGCGAGCGTCTGTTCTCCTGACTCCCCGCCGGCAACTTGTCCATGATCTTCTCGCACAAGGGATTTAATTTGATCCCACTGCACCACACGGACAACCCGGCTGGAATGGTTTCGATTTCGCCGGACATGCTGTCCTTCATCACCACTGAGCCTTCCTTCACTTCCTGGACTTGTTTGTTCAACAGGCACTCGATGTTCGCTCTTTGAAAAAACTCCGTGGCGTACTCCGCGATTCGCCGGTCATACGCGCTGAGAATTTTCTCCTGAAGGTCGATGATTGAGATCTTAACGAATGGGAGTAACCTGCTGGGGTACATCCGCGCCACGTCCTCGTACACCATGTCGTACAGCTCCGCGGCGAGTTCCACACCGGTGGGGCCCGCGCCAATTACCACGAAACTTAATAATTCACTCAACCTTTCCTCGGGTACATCAGGCAACGTCGCCCTCTCGAACCGTTCGTTCACCTCCCTTCTGAATTTACTCGCGTGCACGATTTCCTTGAAGAACATCGCGTTCTCCTCCACGCCGGGCACGCCGAACGTGTTGGGTACCGCGCCGACGGACGTGACGAGGTAGTCGTACTCGACGTCGAACGTGTGCCACGGGCACTCGTCGGCGTCGTCTGAACACTCGAAGCTCGGGTCCGCGGCTCTGCAGGTTATTTTCTTGGATGTAGGGTCCACGTCGATGCACGCGGCTTCGTAGTACTTGTACCCCTTCTCCGCGATGGGTCTGCGAATAGGCTCCACGATCGAGCGCTCCTCCACCGCGCCCGTCGCCGCGCCGGGCAGCAGCGGGGTGTACAGGAAGTAGTTCCGAGGAGAGACCAGGATCACGTCGTATTGGCACGTCTGTTCCAGTGACTTGACGAAGGAAATCGCGCCCCACCCGGAGCCTAGGACCACGACGGTCTTGCGGCCGGTGCCCGTGGTGGGGGGGACGGAAGACGCGTCAATGGACGTGGGGGGGTCCGCGATGGCGGCTCTGGGGGCAACCCGCAAAGGTGTGCGACGAGATTTGTTGCTCGTGGACTTGGCGCGCGCCACGGGGGCGCCGCCGATAACGGCACGCGCGGGAAGCGCGGCGGACATGACTATGGGTGGTTACGCTGGCTCCAAACGGAGTGTCGCGCGAGCGTGCGCTCGCGGGAGTGACGGGGAGACAGGCGACGCGAACGCCATTTCGACAACTGATCAGTCCTCGAAACCCCGGGAAGCCGAACGCTGGACGCCGCCAGTTCGGGCACGTGGCGCGTCTGACTGGCGGCCATGCAAAACGAGATCGCGAAATTCGACTGTCAGTCCCCTTTCTCCAGTCTCCCCTGTCGCCTCGACGAGAAAACGAGAAGCCGACTTTTTTTTGCCTTTTCCACCGCCGACATCCATGTATCACATCGATCGTCGCTTACGATTCCCTGGCACGGGTTACTCTCGGTTCATCTCTCCGTGGCCACGCGCTAGCAACGTCATTAGAGTGTCCTGCCGGACGTCCGTTGCCCTGGTTTTAACTCAAGGGTCGCTGAGTCATCGTATCGTATAACACAATGGGCGACCGTGGTGGCGGCGATGATTTCAATGCCCACAACGAGGGTGGCATCTCCCTCTTGGGATCCGACGGAAACCGGTACGTGGTGGACGAAAGCACCACTTCTTACTTCCACGAAATCGAAAAACTGGTTGAGAAGGACCCTGAAACTCCGGAGGAGGTTGAGGAGCGTTTGATTTTAGCGGGAAACGCACTGGAAGAGGCGGTGGGGCACGAGATGGCGCTGTCGATGGATGCGCGGTGCTCTCGGGTGATGGAAAAACTGTTGACGCAGTGCACGGAAGGTGACTTAATACGGTACCTCTCCGGCATTACTGAGAACTTTCACGTCCTGTGCAAGAGTTTGTTCGGAAGCCGGGTCGCGGAGAAGGCGCTGGGGTGCGTGTGTGTTCGAGTAGGCAAGACGCCGAGTGAGGGGTTGATTGATAAATTAACGCCCGCGCTGACGGCGATGTCAGACGCCATCGCAAACTCCGCGGTGGACAGCGCGTACGACCCGCGGGTCTCGCCCGTGGCGCGATCCTATTTATCAGTACTGTCAGGACGCGAGTGTTCTAATAATTCAAAGCAAGGAGGTCTTGCGGGTAAGCTCAAGGGAGGCACTAGTAGTGCTGGCGGGTTTGATGATGCAATGGATGCGCCCGCCGAGCGCTATGTTTTCGAAACCGAACTACGACGGTTTTCTGATTTAATGCTAGCGCAACTCGAGCCCGAGCTGTGGAATTTACGCGAAGATGCGTGCGGATCGGCTTTCCTTCAATCGCTGTTAATCGCCCACAAGGGCGACACCGCGTCGTTAAACTGGATCATCCCCGGGTTCCTGGGGTGCGCGCCTGCTGAGGGAACCGCAGATGGAGAATTATTAGCGGACGCGGATGAAAACGACGTCAAGCAATTAGCCGAATCCAGGAGCGGCTCGCACTTGTTCGAAGCCATCCTGCGAGCAGCTCCAAAGGGTCTGATGAACGAAATCCACAAGCGGTTCTTCCGGGACAAGATGAAATCACTTTCATCGCACCCGACTGCGAACTTTACGTTGCAAGCGATGTTCGGTGCTACGCGCGAACCCGAGCACGTCGCGACAGCGATGCAGGAGCTGGGGCAGGATTTCGGGAGCTTGATGCGCGAACGGCGGAGCGGCGTGGTGGCGTCTATTTTGGCCGCGTGCGCGAGGTTACGCACTCAGGAACGGGACGCTGCTAAACACCTTGCGAGGGGCTTGACCGCGAAAGGCCCTGCACGGGTACAAGGCCGATCCCAGCTCGCGCCGTCGCTGCTTTGGATGGACCAGCACTCCGGTGCGGCCGGTGGTCGGTGTTCCGTGTTGGGCGCGGCGATGCTGCAAACGGTGCTGAAGTTTCCCCCGGATGCGGTGCCGCACTTCGTGGAGAGCCTGGCGAGCATGACGCCGGCTGAGGCGAGCAGTGCAGCTCGAGACGCGGGCGGGTCGAGAGCACTGGAAGCCTTTTTAACAAATCCTTCACACAAACCGAAATTAAAACGCGAGCTTGTGGAAATTCTGCGGGAGGATTTCGGGAAGCTCGCGGTGAGCGCGTGCGGGTCGCACGTGTTGCAGGCGTGTTACAGCGCTGCTGATACACGCATCAGAGAACAGATCGTGCAAGCTGTGGCCAGTGATGAGCAGAAAGTCGTGGCCACCCGGCATGGGGCGTTTTTAATGAAACGGCTTGGAGTTTCTGAATTCAACCAGGCCCCGGAGGTTTGGAAGAACCGAACCGAGAAAGCGGAGGACGTCAAAGCCGATTTCGCAAAGACGTTCGGCGTCGCCGAGGAAGAGCAGGAAATGGACGAAAAGAAGCGGAAGGTAGGTGGGGATGAGGAACCCGCTGAAGACGAGCCGACACCGAAAAAGCAGAAGAAGGAGAAGAAGGAGAAAAAGGAAAAGAAGGCGAAGAAGGAGAAAAAGTAGGAGACGCAGATAGATTGTGGGCTTTTAGAAATACTTCCTCAATTGAAATTCTCCCTCACCACCTTACCCCTAGTCCTCCGAAAACGCGTCCGCCATGTCCTTCCCCGACATGTCCCCCCCCTCCCCAGTGCCTCCGATGAACGCGGGGTCGTACAGGGTCTTCATGTTCCCCTGCACCAGGTCCGAGTAGTCGTCCCTGCCCAATAAGTTGCACTGCGCGAACTGCATCATCAGGTGGTCCACGAGCACCAGGGCGACCATTGATTCCACCATCGGCACCGCACGAGGCACCACGCACGGGTCGTGCCTTCCTCGGGCTTTCAACTCGACGTCAACCCCGTCTCTGTTGACTGTGTTTTGAGGCCGCGTGATCGTAGAGGTGGGCTTGAACGCGATCTTCAGCTCAATGATTTCGCCGTTTGAGATACCGCCTTGGATGCCGCCTGATTTGTTCGTGCGCGTGCGCAAACCAGTATTTTCGTCCATATAAAACTCATCGTTGTGCTCGCTCCCCGTGGTGTTGACGCCGTCGAACCCGGACCCGACTTCGAAGCCTTTCGTGGCGGGGAGTGACATCATGGCCTTCGCCAGGTCGGCTTCCAGTTTGTCGAACACGGGCGCGCCCAGCCCGCGAGGACACCCGCGGACGATGCACGTCACCACGCCGCCGCACGAATCCCCTTTCACGCGCACTTCGTCAATCGCGTCGATCATCTTGTCCGCTGACGTTTCGTCAGGGCACCGCGCGATGTTCGCCTCGACGTCCTCCATGGTCATAGTTTGGTGGTCAACGTTCTCCGCCACCACGTCCTTGACCTGCGAGACGTATGCGAGGATTTCTGTTCCCGCAATTTCGTGCAGCACCTTCTTCGCGATGGCCCCGGCCGCGACTCTGCCGATGGTCTCGCGCGCGGAGCTTCTGCCCCCGCCCGCGATCGCCCGCACGCCGTACTTCATATCATACGTCGCATCCGCGTGCGACGGGCGGTACGCTACTGCGATTTCGCCGTAATCCTGGGAGCGGTGGTCCTTGTTGCGCACCAAAACGGCGATTGGCGTGCCTAGGGTGACTCCGTCTAATCCAACACCACTTAGAATCTCGCACGTGTCCGCTTCGTCCCTTGGGGTGGTGATCCGCGACTGGCCGGGTCTGCGGCGGTCTAGTTCGAACTGCAGTTCCTCCTGTGTGATGTTGAGCCTTGGCGGCACGCCGTCCACCACGCACCCGACGCCGCCGCCGTGCGACTCGCCGAAAGTCGTCACCCTGAACATGCGGCCAAACGTGCTGCCCATCGCGCGAGTGGTGACTGTGCAGGGTAGGGTTTATGGAGAGGTATTGAGGTATTGAGGTTAGCACAAGGTTTGCGGAAAGCGAAGAGAAGTCCTCCGAGGTGCTCTGAGGGAAGCGCAGCCTTGGACGCCGCGCCCCCGCTTTGGCCCGAACCGATTTGCAATCGAAGCTCTGACGATCGCCTTATCTGCGTCATCCCTATGATGAGCGTGTCCGTGTCTGGACTCCAGCTCTTGGCTTAGGTTTCTATTTGGGATGACAAACCACCCCACGCGCATCGAAGGGTTGGCATGCTATAACCACGCCGTGAACGTTGGATCGGGGTAGGGACGCACCGGCTCCGGAGCGACGGGGTACGACGCATGGAGCGCCCGATGCGGGGCGAACCACGGCGGCGCCGTAGCTCCTGCGCGCGCCGAGGGCTTTCGAGCTGACGGCGCTCAAGGCGACGCCCGCGACGGCCGACGCGACCATATTCGTCGGGGGTAGGAGAAGCGCGTGACGCGGGAAGAGCACGCCAGGCGTCTCTCCAAGTGACGAAGGGATGACGGTGACGTGATGACGACGATGTCGCGACGCCGACACAAAAAACGAGAGGGCTTGATATATGGCAAACTTGTTGAGTTATAAATCCAGATATTGCTACGCTAGTTCTGCTTCACCTGCTCCCTCACAATGCGGTCATCCCCGCGATTCTCCTGAACTGTTCAAGCGCGACGAATGTTATGACAGTCTGCGGTCCTAGCCGCACGTAATTAGCGGACCAGCCCCTCATGAACCCCAACGGCCCTTCCTTTTGAAGAACGTTGCGCGCCGCCGCGAACGCGGAGGTTGCATTTTTCGAGCTTCTATTTTTCACCCCCGCATTAGTAGCAGCAGTTGCGTTTGTTTTCACTCCTGTACTAACATTACCGGCGTCCAAATAAATCTGCGTTTTGATCATATCCACCGGGTTTGTGACCGTGGTGGTGACCAACCCAGTGAGCATCGAAGCTTGTAGATGCGTCAGCAAATCGTCATCGCTTCCGCTCGAAAACCGTTTCACCAATCGCTTCGCCTCGTCGTACGCGGCGCACTGCGAGGCGGTGAGAATCGCGGATCGCGTCACGCTCATGGACGAACCAGCCCACAGCCCTTTCACGCCGCGCTCATGAACAATGCGTTTGGCCACTGAAAGCGCACTTGAATTATTGTTTGAATTATTTGTAAGGGTAGGAGAGATTGTCATAGTTGTACCCTGTACTGCACTGGCACTGGTACCACCGTTCGCTGCATTCGCCATGAGCCTCGTTTTCACGAGCTCGGTCGGGTTGAGCAGCGCCGCGGCGAACGCGCCGGAACACGACCCGGCGATGATCTTTGATGAAGTTGAAGTGTCACGAGATTCTGATAACGTTTCGGATTCTAGTTTTGCTTTGTCCTTCCACCCGGTGGCTTCCCAGGCGCCGCCGGGTCGGCCCACCGCTAAACGACCCAAAGGCGACGATGACGCATCTTGTTTTATTGTTTCCTCTTCGTTTTTACGCAATCCTCGAACCTGTTCCACCCCTCCTAAAATCGGCTGATACAGCCCTAGCCGTAACCCGCCGTAGCACATGGCGCGTGCTAAACTAGGTGTTAACCCTTTCCAAAGCCCCAAAGGGCCTTCGTTGCGAAGTAGCTTACTCAAAGCGTCGCCCATTCCCCGTGGTGTCGTGCCGGCGTTAGACCCGGGATCGATCACTTGAAGTCGCACTTTCAGCACATCAAGCGGGTTGGTGCACGCGGTGGCGCAGGACACCGACGCGCCGCTGACCAAAACAGGGAGCCCCACTGCGCGCCACACGCCGCTGGGGGGCACAGCGGGCGCGCCCGAGGGACCCCCGGGGGTCACGGACCGAGCCTCAGCCTCGACGCGCCCCATCGCAGTGACGAGGTTGTTATCCGTGAAAGTGACAGTCGGGATTTTTTCGGACAGTTGTTTTCTGTGGAGCACTCCATCGGTGACGACCACCACGGCACTCCACCCTACGCTTCGGGAGATCCCCGTGGTAACATCGCCGCGTGTGAAGCGATGCGCGCCGCGGTTGTGTTGCGGGTACCGAGTCTTGTCGTCGGTGCTACGAAGGCGCGAAGAGACTCGAGGTCACGGAAACATGGCTACGGTGCCGACGTGTCCACGAAAGCTTTCGTAGATTTGGACAACGACGAGCCTACTGATGTGTGCGCTTCACGACCCTCGCGCCGTGGCATAATCGCCTCTCCCCTAGTCGTGGCCGTCACGTGCGTGGCCTCCGAGCTTGTATCGCCGATACACAGCGCGTTGGCGGAGGACACCCGTAGAGTACTCGCCGTGGGCACTGAATCATCATTCGCAACCATAAACGCCGCGGTTGCGAGTCTTGTTGCAAACAAAGCGAACAACGCGTCGCCGGTCGTCATCCAGATCGCACCCGGCGTGTACCACGAACGGGTAGTGTTCCCTGGTGGGCTAGGTTTGGTAACACTAGAGCCAGCTCCTAACGTTAATAACTCGCCAAACCAAATAACAATCCAACACTTCACGCAGACGCCGTACGAGTCGACGGTTGAAGTGAGCGGCGATACTACTTTCGTGACGATGAAAAATGTAACGATAAAACACGCGAGCAAGTCCGTGGCGAACAACTACGCCGTGTTCGTGAATAACGGAGGCAATTTAACTATGACTGGATGCGACGTGCGTAGTGACACCGGGACTGGTGTCGCGGCAGAAGGTTCCACGCTAACCGTGCAAAACTCAACAGTGCACGATTGCAAGTCGCACGGGATCGCGGTGTATGGCGATTTGTTAGGCGAGGTTGGCTCCGGGAAAATCGAGGGATGCCAAATTGCAAAGAACGGCGGCGACGGCGTTTTGCTAAGGCAAGGCGCCAAGGGGGTGGTTATTGGCAACACTATTCAAGACAACGCCGGGTACTCAATAGAGGTCTTCGATGTACGGGAAGGCACTGTTCTCAAAAATAACAAATGGCAAGACGAAGGGAAGAAGAAACCGGCGGTGAAATTTATTGGAGGGTCGGAAGCGGACGTGGAGTTGGCTGACAACACCTTTGTATAATGTATTAATATTGAAACACACCCTCACGCTATGCCTGGTATCCATGTTTTGGTCACCGCCGCGTACGCGGCGTATTCCCCCGGGAACATTCTCCGCAGCGCGCTTTCTTCAAAGGGTATTCTACTCTTGAAAAACCTCAAGCTCGCGATTAAAAAAACAACAACCGAAACTGGATTGCACAAAAGAATCTGCGTCCCCACCGACCACACGAACCACCCTAGGTATCCCGGGTGTCTGATATACCGGTACACCCCGTGTTTTATTACCCTGTGTTCCGGTCTTTTACTTGTTTGGATGATGTGGGTGAACGCGGTCGCGGCGGTGACCTCGGCGGCTTTGCGCAGGCAATCGCCGAGAATTGCGCATGCCAGTCCCACGCATTTGATTGAATCACTCCATCGACTTCGTTTCCACGTCGGGAACAACGTAAGCTCTGTGCAATACTCCAACACCGCGAAACCCATAGCACACACGTACGGCGCACTGAGAAGCAGACTTTTGCTTGACACCGTCAGTCGGTTGTACCGAAGCGCGATGAGAAACTCGGAGAGGTGGTAAAACACGAGGGAGATGCAAAACGCGCGCGCTTCCCACAGCGCTGCATCGAAAATCATGATTCTACCGATCCAGGGATGAGGCGGTAACACTCAAACCTAAACCCTAACCCTAACACCGAAGGTCTCTCCAACGATACACACCAAACACACCAGACGCACCAGGCACACCCTCGCTTACACACGCGCCGGCGCCACTGAGACGTTGGACGTGAGGGGTGACGATTTCGTTGATTACATTTATCGTGAGAAGCAACAATTCTGATTAAATCTAAGTTCTATCTAAACTCCTCCTTGAGCACCCACGAGGCTCCACCCCCCCTCCCTGCTGCGTTGGGCGGGTTCTTTTCGAGCGTCGCGGCTACTTTCAGGAGCCGGCGGAACAGGGCGTGCTGATTCGATTCCAGTCGGTCTTGGAACGCATCCACGACTAAACCGGTGGGCGCTCGGCCGAACGGACGAGCGCCCAGAAACGAAACAACGTCGCGAAGCAGCGCTTCAGCCGTAGCTTCGGTTTCCTCCGTGCTAGGTCCAGAAGAAGGATCAGTAGGCTCAATAGCTCCAGACCCAGCCGCCGCAGCGGCATTCGCGTCCCTAATTCGAATGCGCTGCAGCAGGGTTTGCGACCCGCCAGTTCCAACCCTGGCGGAGGAGGACCCCATCACGCCCGCCGCAACGACCCCGCCTGGGATTTCATCCGCGGAGGGTTCCGCGACGCCGTTTTGTCTGCTTCTTCCGAACCTTCCCCCTCCTCTTCCTCTGCCATTTCTCGCCCCCATTTCTACTGGCGCCCCCGCGGCCCCTGACCGTCCCGTCCACGTGGGCACCGCGACATTGGACTGAAGCCGCTGGCGCCCCGACTGCGTCACGGCTTGGTGCGCCCGTCTCGCCACGCGCTCCGCCTCCGCCGCCGCGCTTCCCCCGACCAAGTGGTCCTTGGACCCGCTCGCCCCGATGATAGCGTCGTGGTTCATCGCACCGCGGATCATGCCGCTGTCATTACTACTTCCTTCACCGCCTACCCCGAAAAGCGTGCGCATGATCGCCGTGTCGCCGTCGCCTGGGGTCTGCGTGGTATCTGTCGTGGTGCTCGGAACGTTTTCCATACGCAGTGAGTTGGTGTTGTTTGGTTTCGCGTGTGTCTTGTTTTTTCGCCGCGACGCGCTTGGATCGCAGTTTGGATCCCACGGGTCGTGAGCGTCTCCAGACCCCTCGTGCATCTCTCCATCCTCGTGCATATCTTCCCCAAAGTCCTTGGCGTGCAGCTCCCCGTCCACCTCCGCGAACAGCTCCGCGGTTTCGATACCGGCATCCCCACCCCCACGCTCCCCATCTTCCTCCCACTGAAACAGATCCGCCAAGTCTTTCGCTTTGAAGAAGCGCTTTTGTTTCGGGTCCCGCAGCACTTTGCTTGTCAAAAATTCCTTGTATATCTGGCGGTGGTACACCTTCTCCTCGATCGTGCCTGCTGTGACTAACCTATACACCGTGACTGCTTTGGTCTGGCCTATTCGCCACGCGCGTTCCCTTGCTTGCGCGTCCGTTGATGGGTTCCAGTCCGGGTCGAACAGCAACACGCGGTCGGCGCCTGTTAAATTAACGCCCAACCCCCCAACTTTGGTCGTCAGCAGAAACACAAACACGTCTTCATCCGTGTTGAACTCGTCAATCAACCTCATGCGGTGCTGCACTGGGGTTTGGCCGTCCATCCTTCGGTAGTTGTAGCCGGCAATGCTACAGGCTGCCTCTAATATATCAAGCATCTGCTGCGTTTGCGAGAATAGCAACACGCGGTGTTTTTGTTGTCGCCAGAGTTGCAACACTTTCATCGTCACGATTAGCTTGCCGCTTCTGGTTTCGTTTCCGTAATCCGCGTGCGCCGCTTTCGTGCGCCGTTCCAGCAAATCAGGGTGGTTCACGATTTTTCGCAGCACGTCGATTCCGGAGAGAGCTTCTCGTCTGCCTTCCAGGATTTCTTCAACGTCTCTCGAGTTGACAAACGCTCGGTAGCTCTGTTTCTGGTCATTCGTCATGGGACAGAACAAAACTTGCTCCGTCTTTTTCGGAAGTTGAATGTTTACGTCGCACTTCATCCTCCTCAATAGAAAAGGAGATATTAGGTTTTTTAGGGTTGTAGCACACCTGAACGCAGTCACTACCTGCTGTTCACTCGCGTTGCTGTACCCGCCAACCTGAATCGGCACCGCGAACTCGGCCTGGAACACTGGAAGAGTGCCCAACTTTCCGGGGAAACAGAAATCAAAAAGCGACCACAACTCGGAAAGTCGGTTCTGAATCGGTGCTCCGGTCATGATGATTCTGTGTACAGTCTGTAACTGCTTCACCACAATCGTAATATCTGCGTCTGGGTTCCGGATCTTGTGCCCCTCATCCAAAATGGCGTAGCCCCACTTAATTTGTAACAAACTGTCCCGCATCACGCGTAAGTGTTCGTACGTCGTTAGGAGGATACCTTTGCTGTTGTTTACGCAATTTCGGAGTAACACTCTCCTGGCTTGCTTTTTGTCTCCGGAGGATGCCGCCAGCGCAGCAGCTGAGACCGCGCTTTCATGAAGAATCGTGGGTCTCAGCTTCGGGGCCCATATTTTCAGCTCCCGTCTCCACTGCCGTAACATGGTGGCGGGGCACACCACCAGGGTTGGTTTGTATAATCCAGACCTTTCTAGCGCGTTTAGAAACGCGCTGACTTGCACTGTTTTCCCCAGGCCCATCTCGTCGCCGATGATCCCGCCGGCGCGCTGGCAGTGGAGCTCCCACAGCCACTTTAAGGATGTTTTCTGGTGCTCCAACAAACGGTCGTACACCTCAGCTAGGAGATGCAAGCCGCCGTCGAACACGATCTCCTCCTCCTCGGAGTCGGAATCGGAAGGGGCAGGTTGTGTGCGACGGCTGTGAGGGCGCGTCGATGCTGCAGGTCGCCCTGACGCCCTGTCTGTCCCGCCACTGCTGCCGCCGCGACCACGACCACCTACTGGTGTCCTCCCTCGCCTAGGAACTGCAACAACAGGCTCTTCCACCACCTCTTCTTCCTCCAGCTCAACATCTTCGTCGTCATCCGTTTCGTCATCATCGTTATCGTACTCAGACCCGCTGCCGCTGACGCTAAGCTCCTCCGCTTCAGCCTGCGCGGCGCGTCCAGCGTTCCGCTGAGCAACCTCCGCAGCACGGCGAGGGGGAGGAGCAGATACAGGCAACGGCGCTTTGTTTTTATTCCACGCCTGAGGTTTATGTTTAGCTCGTGTGCCTCGTACACCTTGTGCAGCGGGTGCGACAACCTCACCGACGAACTCGACGTCGTTGTCCGATGCGTCCGCCTCTGTGTTTGGTGAAGCCTCCTGGCGCGGGGTCTCGCACAACTCGCACGTCCGCCCGCTCGTGTTCGCGAAGGTACACGCGGGACACGCCCAGCGACCGGTAGTGGTGGCCACAGGGGTGTCAATAGTCCCTTGTCGCCTCGACGTCAATCCTGCCTCGGAAGGCTCGCGTTTGGGAATAACGAACAAAGTGGACGCGCGGGCGGAGGGTGCCGATGGTTCGGTTTTGACCTGCCCGGAAGCGCGCGCGCGTCTTCCATGGGAACGAACAGGCGCAGGAGCAACAACAGGCTCTTCCTCTGACTCAGCATTCACATCCTCCTCCTCCTTGTCGTCGCTTGAATACGCGGCGTCGCGCTGTCTTCGTTTCCGTCGTTTCTTTTGCCCCGAACCGTTCGCGTTCTCCGCTTGTTTGCTCCGCCACTCCTTGCGCTTCTCCGCCATCCTAACGCCGTTCGCGACGTCCGCAGCGCGGCTCCCCCCTTGTCGTTGGAACGGCCGTGCAGCAGGGTGTTGCTTCGGCACATTGTCGCCCTCTAACAGCATAGCCTTGCTCCGTCCAGCCCTCCACGCCTGCGTTGAGCGCACGGCGTGTTCCGTCGCCGCGTCGGACGTAACGTCGCCGCCCCGCACTCGTCTCTCAAAGCCGCTGAGCGCCGCGAAGGGGGTCAACACCCCCGTGCGTATCAACCGCTCGCGTTCCGTTTCTCCTGGTTCGGGTTGTGTTGACGTGGAGACACCTGATGTGGTACGTCTATTATTATCCGTATTAGACCCCGTTTTCGGAGCTCCGGTGGATATGCTATCGAGAAGCGCGTCGAGGTCGTCGTCCTCGTCGAGCGTAGTAGAGGGGGGTGGCGCTTTTTTTGAAGAAGTGCCGACGCCGTTACTATCGCCGGTACTGCTTTGATTCCTTTGTGCCTGCGCTTTTTCAGCGTGCACGGCTGTTTCCGCGTCCAAAACGCTGGTACGTAGATTATTATGTTTCTCAACCAACCCCGCGACTCTGCGTTCGCCCACGGCGATGACGAGCGGCGCGTCCGCCGCCGCCGTCCCGTCCCTAAGTTTCGTTTGAACATCGTCCAAAGCATCCCGTACCGTCGCCAGCTCCGCATCAACCCGGGCGGCTTCTTCCCGTAAACGCCGGAGCTCATGCGTCGCGGGAGTGTTAAGGGAAGGACGGCTGTCAACACCACTGGCTCCGCCCCCGCCCCCGGGGCCGCCCCGGGCGTCACCATCGCCGCTCACAACACCGCCATCCCCCGCCACCGCGTCACCAGCTGCGGCAGGCGCTCTCCTAGCAGCCTCTCTCGCCGCCGCGGCCAAAGCGGCGTCGCGTATCACATCCCTCGCTACGTCCCGCTCCCCCCTGGCAGTCACCCCCAGCTCGCTGAGCAACGCGTCATCCGTCCCCATTGCGCGGATGACGCACCGGCGCACCGCCTCTCCTGTGCGTCGCCAACTGAGATCTGATGAAGCCGACACTTGTCTGAAGAAGTCCCGAAACGGGAAAACACGAAATTTATTTTGTTATCAATTAAACGTTGTCACCTACCTCTCTTCGCTGTACTACTCCTCTTCTATCCCAAACTCCCTTGCTAGCGCATCAAGCATCTTCCGGTCCACTATAGCCCCCCCGCACACCTCCACTATGATCGGTCCTTCTACGTCAATCAACTCGTCACTTCTTCCGTAAATAACCGACAGCGCCGCACCGCAAGCGGGTTCCACTAAAACGCGATGGTCGTCCGCGAATTTTAAGCACGCTCTGATTGCGTCCTCGTCGGAAACAACCGTCGGCCTGACTAAATGCCCATTGCCTTTCCCAAACTTCTGTTTACACATCCCAAAAACCACAGGCGATGGACTCGCAGCACCTAATGATTTCGCCACCGAGGTGATCCCAGGAAGCGTAATCACTTCGCCCGCGTGTAGCGATTGAAACATAGAATCGGCGCCAATCGTTTCAGCCGCGATGACTGGAGTTTCTTTTTCTAATCCGATTTCACTCAAGCCCTGTAAAATCCCCGCGAGTAACCCGCCCCCGCCAACGCACGTCACGAACGTGCCTATTGATACGTCTTCAGTATCAGCCTCCCCTTTAAAACCTAGCGATCCTTTCAAATCGCTGAGCACTTCGTGCACAACAGTGGCGTGCCCGGTCCAAGTGTCGGCGTCGTCGAAGGGATGCACCAACTTTCCATTGTTTTTTTCATTGATGCGTATAGCTTCTTCGTTCGCCTCGGACCACTGGCTGCCGTGCACCACGACCTTTGCGTCAAAAGCTCTCAACCGATATCGGATAAACTCTGGCGTTGTTTCAGGCACCACGACCGTGGTGGGTATTCCAAGTTTCTGACCCGCGTACGCGGTGGCGAGTCCCGCGTTGCCGCCCGACGAGGAGGTAAATGTTTTGGCACCTTCATGGACCGCTTTTTGGCACGTGTAACCTATCCCTCTGAGCTTGAAACTCCCGCTTGGTTGTAACGCATCAAGCTTGATGTACACGTCCTTGCCAATAAGTTCGCTCATGGGCTGCGATTTTAAAAGAGGGGTGTGGAGGTGTAACACGCCATCGGAAACGACACCGCGATCGAGCGTGCCGAGTTGTTTTGATGACATCGGAACAAAACGGGCGCGGTGTTTAGGTGTAGAGGTTTGTCGTGCGGAAAGTTTCGATCGGCGGTTACTGGTCCGTGCGTGTCGAAGAGGACACCCGAGTCGCGACGGCAACGAAACAGGCGTCGCGATCAGCATGACACGTGTGCCGCGCATCACAAAGTCACCTTTTACACCACCAAGCACTCTGAAAAATGGCGCAAAAATCGCGTGATAATTTTGCGATGATTGCTGCGTTCAACCCGATTGCCCCGTCTCCGACCATCGCCACACGCAGACGCGCGCGCCCTTTTTGACGGTGACCCCCCCGCTCTTCGTATCGAGTTTCGAACAATTCGTTCGAACTGCGTGCTTAACCCCCGTTGCGTCGCAACGCACGTACACGAGGCTGTTCCGGGACGACATCAATCACACTTTTTCTTCGCGTAAAACGCGGGAGAGCGTGAGGTGTGTGTGATGCCCAAGCGCCCTACGCGAAAGGCGGGTGCGGAGGCTACTGAGAAGCTCGCAGCAGAGGCGGGGAAGAAGGGTTCACCCGCGGCGAAACCGGCGGAGGCTGGTAAGGCAGCAGAGGAGCCTCGCCCCGCATCAGGAGCCGGGAAAGCCGGACGAGCGGAGGCGAAGAAAGACGCGCCCCCGATTAAAGATCCGGTTCCCGCCGCGCGCGGGAAAAAGAAGGACGCGGCGGGCATGGACGAAGTGAGCGAAGAGCGGAGCGGCGACCAAGGCGTGCCGCAGGACGATGACGCAACCACAGCGCCGGTGCCGGACAGGGTAGGTTTACCGAGTCGATATAGATACGCAGGTTTACGACGCGATGTGGGGTGCCGGCAAACCTAAGTCTCGAACCGACGCGTTTCGCGATTGTTTCCATCCCAATCTCAGATCCAACAACTAACGCTGACCACCATATCTCTCTCCCTCCACCCTAAAAACCCACAGGCTCAAGTCGGCGGCTCCCCCGTGTACAAAGTCGAGCGCAAGCTCGGCAAGGGCGGTTTCGGGCAGGTTTACATCGGCACGCGGTTGAGCACGGCGGGTACGCGACCCGCGCACGAAGGCGGAAGCAACGCGGTGCAGGTCGCGCTGAAGTTTGAACACAGAAGTTCCAAGGGATGCAACTACGGCCCGCCGTATGAGTGGTCCGTGTACAACGCATTTTCCACGCTAGGGGACATTCTTGGCGTCCCGAAGGTGCACTACAAGGGCAGACAAGGGGAGTACTACGTGATGGTCATGGACTTACTAGGTCCGTCGCTGTGGGACACGTGGAACACCAACGGGCAGCTCATGAGCCAAGAGATGGTGGCGTGCATCGCGGTCGAGGCGCTTGCTATTCTGGAAAACTTTCACTCAAAGGGTTTTGTTCATGGTGACATCAAGCCCGAGAACTTCCTGCTGGGGCCTCCAGGTACGCCCACGGAGAAGAAGCTATTTTTGGTAGACTTGGGGCTTGCGACGCGATGGAGAGATGCGATCTGCAGCACGCACGTCGACTACGACCAGCGCCCGGATATCTTCAGAGGGACGGTGCGCTACGCGAGCGTGCACGCGCATTTAGGGAGGACAGGGAGCAGAAGAGATGACATGGAATCCTTGGCGTACACCTTGTTGTTCCTCCTGAAAGGCCGTCTCCCGTGGCAGGGCTACCAGGGCGACAACAAGGGTTTCTTGGTGTGCAAGAAGAAGATGGTGACGAGCGCGGAGGCGCTGTGCCGGTACACGCCGCAAGCGTTCCGGCAGTACATGGAAGCGGTGGTGAACCTGAAGTTTGATGAGGAGCCCAAGTACGGGGCTTTAGCGGCGCTGTTTGAGCCGCTTTGTGGCCCTACCAGTAGACGCCCTATCAGCACAGAGGGTGCTCAAAAGGCTGGCCAAAAACGCAAAGCGCAAGACGCGTTGGACGAGGATGGCGAAGATGGCCGGCCACGGAAAAAGGTGCGATTAGGGATGCCCGCGCAGCAGTGGATCACCATATACAACGCACACCGCCCGATGAAGCAGCGGTACCACTACAACGTTGCGAACTCGCGGATAGAACAACACGTTGACAAGGGGAACGACGACGGTTTGTTCATTTCAAGTGTGAGCTGCGCGCAGGAGCTGTGGGCGCTTATTATGGACGCCGGCACGGGGTTCAACGCGCAGGTGTGGGAGCTGAGCACGCAGTTTCTGCCCAAGGATTGGATTCTCGAGCAGTGGGACGATGGGTACTACATCACCGCTCTTGCTGGGTCCACCACGGGGTCCGCATTAGTCATCATGTCCAAGGGCACGCCGTACACGCAGCAGAGCTACAAGGTGTCCGACTCGTTTCCGTTCAAGTGGATCAACAAGAAGTGGAAGGAGGGTTTCTACGTCACGTCGATGGCGACTTCTGGGACGCGGTGGGCGGTGATCATGTCGCGCAACGCCGGGTTTGTGGATCAGTGCGTTGAGCTGGATTTCATGTACCCGTCCGAGGGGATCCACAGGCGGTGGGACTCGGGGTTCCGGATCACGTGCTGCGCGTCGATGCCGGACCAAGCCGCGTTCGTGTTGTCAATTCCTCGACGTCGACCCGCGGATGAGACGCAAGAAACGCTGCGAACAAGCGCGTTTCCCTCGACGCACGTCAAGGAAAAGTGGGCGAAGAATCTGTACATCTCCGCCGTCGCGTTTGGACGGACGGTGAGTTAGGGGTTCTTTTCTATGGGCATTTAGACTGATATACGACGAAACATTGTTTAGACGCACAGCTGTGTGTGTGTTTTTTAGGTAGAAGGAGTGCTAAGCAGCACTCCTACTACGTACTTTTAGTACGAGACGAGACGATTTTTTGCGATTTTCACACTTTCCTTGCCTCGAAATTTTGACAATCCGAAATCTCCACGGATAAAAAGCTACGTCACCCCATCAGATTCTCTCGTTCGCTCACCACGCCCTTGCCACACACAGACGCGCGTACCGCACGTCGACGCTCATAGTTGTTTTCGTTCACTTCCACTCAAGTGCCTGCGCGCGTACCTTGTTTGTTGATTCAAACTAAGCGAACACTGACACAGTGACCCAGTCGCTCCGATATCAACCCCGAAAAGCGACGTCGCTGATTGATTTGCCGACATGAGCTTCGCGACTGCTACACGCGTGGTCATAGCGCCGGCGACCCCCTCGGTGTCGACAAGCCGCGCATGCGGGTGCGAGTGCGTCGCGGGCACGCGAATCCCCGCGTTTAAGCGCCGGGGCGGACAGATCAGCGCCGAGGCGTTCGGAACCCGGAGAGTTGGGTCACTCGGAAAAAGCCCATCGCTGCTGACGCGGATGTCGTCTTCCCGGGAAACGAACGACACGCCGGAGTTGGACCGTGCGATGTTCGCCGCCGTGACCGGGTTGTTCTCACCAGTCGGTACGTATTCGCGGTAGTATAGACACGCCTTTAAACGCGTTTTCCACCCGGGCGCGGTGTCGCCAGCCCAAGTTGCCCACCACAGATACGTCACTGTCTCGCGTCCTTTCGGGAAGTGACGTCGCATCGGGCATGTCGGATGCAGCTGCTCTTCTTTCGGAATTTGTTTCTTCCGCGAGTACCCCTACTGTATCCCAGCACTCGCAACTAACCCTACTGCTTCCATTCAAAATCACAGTGCTCCCCTCCGAGTCCACTCCCACCTCTTCCCGAGGCCCCGCGTGTCTTCTGGACGTCGCGGACGGCGTGGTGCTCCCCGGCGAGCGAGTGGAGGAACAAGGCGAAGGGCTTTTCGCAATTATGAAAGACGAGGGATGGGGCTTATCGACGGGGGCGCTCGCGGCGGTGCTCGCCGTCGCGGGATGCGGCCGCTCCGGCGCGTTCGGGGACTGGATATCGTTCATCAAGCACGACACCGTGACCGCGGTGACTGCGGTGACCGCGAAGGAAGGGTTAACGAGGGGGGTAGAGACGAAAAGGTTGGAAAATGCGTACGCGGATACTTTGTTGAAACGCGCGAAACCCGAAAACGTCGTGTGCTCGCGGTGGTTCGTCGGGTCCATCAACGCCATCGGGTAGTTTGGGTGGGAGTGCTGTATTCGTAATTCCGTCTGTATGTATAGGTAATTTCATAATTATTGTCACAAGTAATGTCGTAGTACTGTCTTTACAATCAAATTCACAAATGCGCTGTATGTGTCGTATGCTGTCGAGCTTTTGTCTCTTTCTCTCTCGTGGCAATCAATCCATCTAAAACCCAACCAATCTAGTAGTAGCTCGCCACCTTCCTGTGGTGCGTGGCGGTTTTCTCATCCTTGAACACCTTCCCATCGCGCACTTCGCTGTACACGATCCAGTGGTCAGCGGCTTCCATCCGAGACGTCACGGTGCACTCCATGTACGCCGCGGCTTCCTTCAGGATGGGAGCCCCGCACGACGCGGGCGCCCACTCCACGCCCTCGAATCGGTCCGCGCCGGGGGGAAATCTGATTAGAAAGTGTTTCATAATAGGCTCGAACCCTTCTTCAGGGAGGCAGTTCAGCACAAACTTATCCCCGACTTGCATTAGGGATTCGATGGCTCTGTCTTTGGCGATGGCGACGGTGAAACCTAGGGGTTCGAAGGAAGCTTGCGCGACCCACGACGCGACCATCGCGGAGGTTGCCGTGCCTTGCGCCGCGGTGACGACGTATAAACCTCCACTCACCCTCCCCAACGCTTTCGCCACATCACCGCTCATCGCGCTCTTCATCGCGCTCAACGTCTCTTTCTTCGTCAAGACTTGGCCTAAATCCGTGCCGGATTCTTCGAACAGCTGATACGTCGCTTCCGTGGGGTTCTCCTTGACCCGCAACGCGGGGACAACCTCCGCCAACCCAAGACCGGCGAACTTCACCGCCAGCGTATCAACCGGCTCATCCGCGCCCCCATAACTTTCGCCGATGAGGATCTTCTGTTTCTTGTTGCACGACCCCACGATCGCGGCGAGGGCGTCGTGCGCCGGGCCGGTGGTTGGCGGTGCCAAAAGGACAATGCCGTTCGCCCCGGACACGGCTTCAATCAGCTCCTGGGAATCAGCCGTGTTCATGTCCATCATGGTGACTTCCACCTCTGCTTTCGTCAACCCGCGTGCGATGGATTGCGAAAGCCGGTCGGAAAACCCGTAGTCGCTGGTGTAAAACACCGCGGTGTTCGCTTTGGCTTTCTCCAGCGCGTCTTCGCTCCAGCGCTTGTACCCCCCGACGAGCTCATCGACGTTGTACCGCAACAGAGGGCCATGACCGTTGCAAATGCCCACGAAGTCGGCTTCTTCGCTGGCGCACTTGCGTAGGGCGGTTAGGACACTTCTAGCATTAGGCTTCATCAGGCACTCATAGTAGAACCTGTAGTGCGGCATCACCTGTTCCAAGCTTGTGTCGAACACGTCCTCGGAACAAAGGTGCGACCCGAATGCGTCACAGGTGTACATCAGCTTCGTGGCGGGGTCGAACGAGAACATCGTGTCCGGCCAGTGAAGGTTGGGGGCCATGATGAACTTCAAGGCGTGCCCGCCGCCCAAATCGATGACGTCGCCGCCCTTGACTTGCTGCTGCTTGAACGGCTTTTGCACCAGATCTTCGAGGAATTTCAAGCACACCTTGCTTCCCACCACGGTGGCGTTCGGGGCTAATTCCAAAATAGGGCCGATGCACCCGCTGTGATCAGGCTCGGTGTGCGAGCACACGATGTAGTCGATGTCCTTGGGGTCCACCACCCCGCTCAACGTATCGATGTAGAGCTGTTTGAATTTCTCGTGCGACGCATCGACGAGGGCGATTTTGTCCCCGCCTTTGATGACGTACGAGTTGTACGTCGTGCCTTTCTCCAACCCGAACTCGATGTCGAACCGGTCACGGTCCCAGTCCAGGGAACGGATACACGTCGTGTCCTTGCCAACCTCCGTGACCTGCGTCTGAAGGCGCTTGGTGCCCTCCCACATCTGGATGTCGCTGTTTTTGACCTCAGAGGTAGTAGGGGGCTCGGCCACAGCCTTGGCGCGCGTCAAGGGGGTGCGGCGGGAAAGGGGGCTCTGGCGTCGCACATTGCGCATCGCCGGGACAGCCGCGGAGGTCAGTCCATGACCTAAAGCGCTGGAAGCGGCCATCACAAGGTGTGTGTCACGTGCGGGCGTGACGTCACACGCGCGTGGAAATGGGGATGCCGTGTGACTCAGACGTTGGAAGAATCGACAAATGTCAGTTTTCCAGATGGATTTGCTCGTTTGCGGAACTTGCAGATAAGGAAGGTCTCGAGGAGGGGGCCTTTGGGTTGAACGCAAAAAAACATTGAAGCGTCTCGTGGGTT
>MDSY01093435.1_pt1 | contig 30070 bp, 26 predicted proteins | sample 811131 | NCBI WGS metagenome assembly MDSY01 (sample SAMN05326643, study PRJNA326480) | marine metagenome | isolation source: seawater | place: Atlantic Ocean: South West | collected 2010 | reverse complement strand
CGCACGATTTCAGAGTACGCCGGCGACAGCGTCTCCGCCCTCGCGACGTACGCATCATCCGGCGCCAGCCACGCCACGCAGGGCGCGGTGACGGACGACATGGAGTCTTCTTGCGAGGAATCGTCATTTCCGGAATCATTTCCAAACACAGCCTTCATCAACTCAGCTTCGTCGGACAAAGTATTGCTTGTGTCTGACGCGTCCATCGCGTCATCGTCCTTTTTGTTTTTGCTAAACTGCCGCCGCGCCAGCGCCGGCACGACGTCCAGCTGTATGTTGCGCAGATGCGTCTCCTGGGTTAATAAATTCAAAATCGTCTGCGTGTGGAACACGTACAGCTGTGCGTCCAGTAAGTCGGTGCGCACTTCTAAACTGTTCACCCTCCGCAACATGGGTCGCCTGAGTTTCAAAATCTTGTCAACGTCCTCTTCGTCGCCGGCGAAGAGTAAATGGCAGTCGTCCGATAGCCCAACATAAGTCGCGCCTTTCGGAGGCCGTCCCGTTTTGGTTTCCACCGCATTCCAGGGGCGCCGTTTGGCGTACAGACAGGTCGCTACCGCTGATTTTCGGGTGTGCGTGGCTAAGACATCAGTCAAGGACACGTCCGTGACCAAATCTCCACTCAGCACCGCGACTGACGGGCCTGTGAGTTTTTCCCCAACCGCCCTCAACGCATCCGCGGAGTCCGCGTCGTCAGGCGCGGCCACGACTGTGATTTTGCAGGTGCCGGTGTAAGACTCTACGACCCACTGCTCGAACCGGGACGCGTTGTGCGCACCCGCGGCAACCAGAAACACCTCAAGCACACCCGCGTTTTCCAAAACGCGAACCGCATACCACACCATCGGCTGGAACCCGACCGTGAGCAAACATCGTGGCGAGTCTTGTGTCACCAACGACCCGAACTTTTTCTCGCCCCCAAGCGCGAAAACAACGCCCTGAGGGGAACTCATGGGGGTCACAATAAATCCGATCCCGCGATCCCGAAGGAGTGCGGGGTACAGTGAGGGACAGGCATCAGATCGGCGGCTGGGTTTTCATAGATGATCGTGATAAAACACTGTTGATTTTCGCGCTTTAATCCATTTTTCGGTGCGCCACGGTAGGGCATGATGGCTCGCCTCGCGACGCTTCTGTGCGTGCTTCTGAGCATTTCCGTGGTCTCCGCCGCCCCCCGCGAAGCCTTCAACGGCGCGGTCCACAGCGATTTCGACCAGATTCCCGACGACGGGATGACGGAAACGCACGTGGATGGTGATTCGTTCGCCATCGCGAAATGGCGAGACATCACTCTCAAGCCACGGTTCAGCACCAGGAAGTCCTGGCAACCCCCACAGTTCAAAGTCGAGGGGACGTACGTACGGCTCAGGGGGTGGTTCGCCGCGGATGTTCACGTTTCAGCGGGGGAGGTGGTGTTCCGTTTGCCACCTGATGCGCACCCCGGCAGAAGAGAAAATTGGAAAGTGGAGTTGAAAGGAACCGAGCGATCTTTGTTCGTCGGGACGGATGGGGTCTTGAAACTGAGTGATGAGATGCGGGCGGAGAACTGGATCACACTCGCGGGGTTCGCGTTCAACAACAGATTCGCGGGGGACGGGGGGGGGGTTGAAGCAGCGAAAGCGGCGCTGGGAGAAGGGAAGGGAGGAGAGCTATAGGATGGAAAACGGTAGATTGAGAAGATGGTAGATTAGGTAGGCACCTTATTTCTCTTATAATATTCTATTACGTCGACGTTGACGTCATTCATTGATAAAATAAACCTACCCATCACTCGTCCATCACAATGCTTCCATCTTCAAACGCGGAGGCTTTTGGTGTGACTTCCGCGACGCCTTCCGGAAGAATCCCTTTACTCGTCCCGTTCAATATCTCAGACGCGACTTGTGCGACGTTGACGACCTGCCGCCCGCGTTGTTTTTTCAAGCTCCAGTCCCCGTAATCGAACGCGAGCTGGTTCAAGAACCAGGGCATCACGCCCCCAAGGCACCACTGGAGGAGTCCATTTAACCTTTCACTGCCTGCTGCGGCGAACGGCCCTTCAGTGAAGTCCCCAGAGATGTCAATTTGGCATTTGATTTTACTCGGTCGCGAGCGGGGGGTTTTTACCGCATTCTTGCCGTCGCCATAAACAGCGCTGATCCTGTTACACATCCTCAAATCCTTCAAGCTCGAGTTCATGGCCTTGACGATTCCGTTTTCCGGTTTCCCCGTTCGTTTGGCTTTGGCGTCAGTCATCGTCGCGCCTTTCAAAATCTGTTCGCACCCGTCGGCGGTGGGTCGGATTGAAAGCACGCCGACCGGTTCCACTTCGAGCCACAGGATCTTTTGCGCGCCGGCTGCTACTCGGAACGTGTGCTCCCCAACCCTCGTAACCGCGTCCGAATCAAGCACGTTGTACTCCTCCGCTGGAAGTCGGACGTACTCTAAAATGCCTCGGTCGGGGAGGGCGTTTTCGACTAAGTCGCTGGGGATTTCCACGGTGTACGCTCGCGATACGCCCAGCACGGAGCCTCCACCTTTTCCACCATTGCTCGCACTGATCAACCGTTGTTCCTCCGCAGCCAGGTCTGCGTACGTCCCGACGTCGTATAAATCGTCGTCATCCTCGAACTCGCCGAGTGTTTCCTTTTCGGTCGCGTCGGATTTGGACGCAGAGGCGGTTACCCATCGTGTTCGCGTCGTGTGTCTCACTCCATTGGCTTTCGGCTTGGTGCCCAGCGATTTGGGTGAAGCGACGCTTAGGGATCGGTGGGACTGGGCGCGGCGATCTGACCGACCGACCACTCTGAAACTCCCAAGCCCTTGCAGCGCGTTCACGGAAGACATCGGTCGTGACGACGTCGATCCGCCTTGGGGTTCACACACTGCCGGGCAACCCCGCGCAGGTTTATCTGATTCAGATAAAACCTGCAACAAAGGTTTTCCAGTTTCGCTGACGCAGATTTTGATCACTGCGGATGGCGCCCGTGCCCGGTCCGAACGGCGCACAAAATGCGCCGTTCGAGCCGTACCCCGTACCGCAACGCACCCTAGATTTGAAACGCGAAGATGTGTACTGTAGAATACGACTGTAAGTGCTTTGGAGTTCCCCTTCGTGTCTGCATTGCCTTTTCGGACGGCGCCCAAGTGCTTTTGTTGTTCCCATCCCACACATCCCCTACTCACCGTCCCCTACTCATTCCTCCCCTCCAAACATAGCGAGCTTCACGGCGAGTCCGGCACGCAGACTACGTTGACGCGAAAAACGTTCGAGCAGACGATAAAACACAGTTTGGCGAAAACCCACGGCGTGGTGGGCGGGGCGATTGTCATGGAACACGTAGTGCCGTTTACTAATGAGAATGAAGATGATGATTTCGATGGATGCGGCGGCAGACAGAGTAACGGGACCATAGGTACTGAGTTAGTCATGACTGATACCCATAGCACCTCAAAAAGCACAAGCAAAGCCGGCCACGGCATCATAAAACTCCACGTGTCCGATTTCCAAACCCTGGCGACGTCACTGACGCTTTTGAGCGAAACGTCTGAAAGCGTTTCGTGCGGCGCGCGAGTGGTGTCCAAAGGAACCGACTTAGTGGCGTTGGGGTTCGACGGGAGGGAATTACGGAAAAAGGTGGTGAGGGAAGCACTGGGGCAACCGCACGAGCCGTAAAGGTCTCCAACTAGTGTACATCAATACAACTATAGCGAGAAGACTTCGAACCATCACTGCTGCTCACTTCCTTTTCGTTTCTGGTATCGGCCTCAATTATACATAAAATGGAGACCCATCTCCATACATTCAGCCAAGCGGGCGAATCACTGATCAGAACGATTTGCCTTGCTGGAACGCATTTCAATCCATTTCGTTCGCTCTGCCCTTGGTGTAGAGGGTCTCGATCCGCTCCTACCTGCCCCCATCTTTGCACGCACAGACCTACTAAAATGTCTGCCATCACCATGTCTGCCGCGGCTGTCCGCCCTGTCGTTGCCCGCGCCAACGTCGCCCGCCGGTACGTGTTTTTAAAGCATCGTGTGTATCGCCATCGTCGTTCCCCGGCGCGAAGGACCTCATTGAAAACGACCGGGATCGCTTGCTGCGTTTTGCCAACGGGACCGCGTGTAGTGCGGTGGCGATCAAGGTGGTTCAATCGCGCTGCATGCGAATTGTGTGTGATCGAGTTGGGGAACAGTCTGGCCAGACTGTGTCCTGCATCGACCATCCTACGGTTACTCGCGTCATCGAAACACGCCGTTCCCCGGGTGGACGTGCCGCGCGTTGATTCACGCCATCGGATGGCTATCCGCTTTTTACACGGGGCCCTCTAGCTTCTGTACCCGGATGCCGATCAACTGAAACACCACGCTGACAACGCAACCCCGCCTTTCCCCAATCACAGCTCTACCCGCGCGGTCGCCCCCGTCGCGAAGAACCTCTCCGCCCGTGTGTGAGTACCCCCTGCGGCACCCCATCCATCCCATCCATACAAGGACGGACCCTTATCGTCTCTGCCATTTGTCATTTCCGCTTATTTCCGCTTTCTCGCGACTAGAAAGGCTGTGAGCGCTTTCAACTTGGTGGGACAAAAACTTCCTCAAAAATTATCATTATACTCACCTCCCGCCCCTCCTTGTCTCTATCCTGATAGGTCCGTGAACGCCCAGTTCGCGCCCCTTTCCGTGAAGTCCACCAAGGCGCGCACCGTGACCACCGCCTCGGCGCTCCCCCTCGCGGAGATTGCGGCTGTGGGCCCCGAGATCGCGGAGGTTGCCGTGACCTGCACCCTCATCACCCTGGTTGGCCTCGCCATTGGTTTCGTGCTGCTCCGCGCCGAAGCGGCCGTGGAGGGCAAAGAGTAAGCGTTGAGTCGATGAGGAGTTAATTACTCAGCTAAACTCGGTGGGGATTCTTTCATGTTAGCCGGACGTCTTGAGCGCCACAGCTGTGTATCACAGGGGAGCGGCGCGGGCGGACGGGAATAGCACAAAGCATTATTGGAATCAAAATAATTTGAATCTGAATTATCATTTCTTGGAGCTTCACACTAATATCATATCTATTTAATCAGCCCCACCCCACCTAATGTGGTGAAATACTCCCCAATAGATGACCACGGCGCGAACGCGGTGGTATCCAGAGCGAACAGCACGATCCAAAAAACCGAAGGACGAAGTAAATACCATCGGCGATAATCGTCGTCATCAATAATCCGCCGCGCCCGCAAACTCGCGCCGAACGTGCTCCAGTTCAGCAGCCACACGAGGCCGAATAACGAGTGCACCCAGACTGTGATGAGTTGCGGGCGTACTTGCTGTAACACCTGTAACCCTGTTTCCTGTAACACCCCCGCTACGGGGAACACCTGCGCGCCGAACAGCCATGCGCCGCCCGCGATGAGTAACGACGAGCGCTTGTCGTCCTTCGTGAATCCCAGGATGTATAATGACGTTAATGTTTGCCAGATGAATGGTGACAGGGAAAACGCCCATACGTTGCTATCTATTCCTGCCAACAAATCACCGCCTGGCCCTAGACGCAAACACTGCCACGTCAGCACCAGTTGAAACAGCGTTGACCTGGCGCTAAGTTCTGTTTTCCTCCACCCGCGCAGCCGTCCGAGCGGGACTCCAGAAATCGCACACACCTCAGCAACCGCTAACGAAAACACCGCTAACGGCCACAGCGTCAACGTGTCCAGGTGTGTTATTCCCTCCGTTCCTCTATTCATGAGAAAATATAGATCCTGCTTCGCCCAGTAACTTAGTATGCCAGCACCCAACACCGTGAACACGCCGCCTGAAACGGCGTGCACGTGCCACGGGTCCGCCGCGGTCCACAAGCGCTTGAAGGCTTGGGATGGGGTGACGGAAGGTTTATCTGTCGTCGTGTCATCGCCATCAGTTGATTCACGCTCCACCGCAGTTCCGTTCGAACTGGAAGCATCGGAAATAGGTCCTCTAATATCTGAAGACGATGCGCGTGGCGCCACACCTGGCGGTTTTCTGTTCAGTGTAGCTCCTTGGCGTGCACCGCGATTGCCGGAAAACACCGCGGAAGACGCACGATGTGATGATGTCGTCCGGACGCGATGGGCACGCGCGCACGACTCATGGCGATAGCTGGCGCTCGAAGCGCGGGGGGCAGATGACGCGGCCGCGGCCGTCGCGGAGGGATGGGCGAAGACGCGCATGCCGAGTGAGCGCGCAGCGGGCTGGCGCGTCGCACGAATGCCAGCTGGCCAAAATAGTGACTCGACCTCAGAAAACGAGGCAGTTCTCGTTGTTTGCTTCTTCGGCCCCTCAGTTCAGCCGGCGCCGGGCTGTTCCCTGGCTTCGGGATGAGTGGTTCCGACGGGTCTTTGGTTTCGCGCCTGGATGAGCTCCAGTCGCGCTTGAGCAGGGTCGCATCGTTGTCCACGCCCGTGGACGTCGACGTCTCGTCCGCTCGATCGACACAGGCGCCGCGCGAATTCAGCAACGCAGTTGGAAAGCCAATGCACGACGCACACACACCTCTCCACACACCCCTACTAACGTCGCCATCCCTGGAAGGACGCGCGGCGTATTTCCTGAACCACGACGTGGCGCCGTACTCGAAAGGAAAGCAAAAGCGGTCGACGGTGAACATGAACGAGAAACACAAGACATGGTCCAAGGTTGCGATGTCAGAAAGCAATCTCAATACGTTTTCGGAGCCACACAAAATCACGCCCGCGCCGCGCAAACTGAACGACGCGTATGTGTTCAAAGAAAGCCCAACGGTGGCCGTTTTAAGTAACGGTTATCATGATAACAACTACAAGTCCTCTCGATTACCCCAGTCTCCACACGAAAAGACACTAAACGCTTCCATCACAGAGCTCACGGAGCTTGACAAAACGCGTGCGCGTCTGATAGAAAGTAAAACTCGAGAAACCGCGGCGCTGCGACGAGTTGAGATTTTGCAATCAAAGTTGACCGACGCGGATGAGAGGGAAGCGAAAATGGCACGCAAGGTGGCGTCAGTTGTCGCAGACGCGGAGCGGATCGTACGCATGGCGAGACGAGGGCTAACGGAACAAGGAAAAGGAAAAGAAAAGGATGGTGATATAGATGACGTAAATGACGTCAATCTCGACGACAATCCTTCATCCAATCAATCTCGCCGCGCCGCTTCGGTCCGCGTCTCTGTCGCGGAAGCGACGGGCGAGTTGAACAGGCTAGCGAGCTCGTTCGGCATTCCAAAAGCTGAAACGCACAACCTGTTCCGGAAACTGAAAGAAATAGCGGTGGGGGTTGCGGAGATTGCCGCGGTTACGATGGAGGAGACGACGTAGCGATGCTTTGTAAAATCACTTTGTCACACGTCCTGTCTTTTCATATTTCAGTCAACGAAGGACTTGGAAGGCTTACTTTCCGTGGCGCTACCACCCGGCGGGAGTCCTTCTGGCGATGGATCCCGGAGCGCGCACGGTCGAGGCGGGTGCTCCCCACGGAGGCCCGTCGGCGACGCCGCAAAGTCTGTGGTGCCACGACTGCCGCGCACCGTTTACCCTCCCCTCCCTCGTTCCCAACGAAGATCCGCGTTGTGTATCGTGCGACGGGTACTTCGTGGAGGTGCAAGCGCCTCACGGTAACGGTGAAGTGCACATCTCCCTGGGCCAACACGCCAGTGCGATAGACGTCGTCGACGCGGCGAGGCAGATCGTGCGGCGATTAGCGGGCGCGGAGGGAGTTCCGGGTGCGCAAACAGTCGGTACTTCGACAGGGCAAGGTAATAACCAAAACGCGTCTTCACAAATTGATGAGCCCGAAATCGCCGCCGTGGCGCGGGAAGCGTGGACCGCTCTTCTTAGCCACGGCGGTTTCCAATCCTCAAACACCTTCAACAACGGATCCGGGTTCGGCTTGACGCAAGGAGGCGGCGCGTCGTTCGCGTTTGGAGGAGGGGTAGGGGGTCAAGGGGCATTCAGTCAGACCAGTAATGCATTTGGAAATCTACCCCCGGGCGCGTTCGATGCTTTCGGCGAAGTCAACATCGCCGAGCTCGATACGCGGACGTTTCACCAGCCCGCGAACGAGGAAGTAGTGGCGAATTTACCGGAAACAACAGCTGGGCCCAGAGCTGTCACAGACGCTGATGAGGACAGGATCTGCCCCGTGTGCTTGGCGGAGATGGAGGAGGGAACGTTGGTGAAGGAAATGCCGTGCAGACACCTGTACCACAAGAACTGTTTACTCGAATGGCTGCGGACGAAAAATTCGTGCCCCGTGTGCAGGGTTGTTCTGCCGGAGAGCACTAATACTAGTTAGGAGCATAGAATTCTTGTGACAGATCACTCAGTCATAGAGATCAAGAGAACATTCGTGAAACGCTTAGTTCTTTCGTTCAACGCTTGTTCGCGTTACAACTCCCCTCTAAGACCTAAAGATGATTCTTACTTCTTCGCCGCTTGCAGCTTGAGCACCTTCTTGACAATCTTCTGTTCCTCGACGAGGAACGCGCGGACGATCCTTTCGCGAACAGCACCGCCCGACAAAACGCCACCGTACGAACGCGTCACACTCTTCTTGTTCTTCGCCATGTGCTTGTTCGAGTACGCCGTCTTCGCGACGCGCGGGACGCCGTGGATCTTTCCGTGATCGCCGGACGGCGTTTGCGGACCCTTCGTCTTCTTCGCGACATACTGAATCGTCAACGCGCCGCCGGGTTTACGAAGCTTGCGAACGCGGTTGGACTTCGTGGCATACGCGTGCCTGTTGGTTGGGGACGGAAGGAGGAAATAGGTTAGAAAATGAATGACGTTGAGGAGCAGGATGCCTAGAAAATCTGCAATGCCTGCCACTTTGCCAGCCTGCTCGACTCAAAAACCCTAACCTCGAGCCTCGATGGATGCCTCCGGAGACGCATCCTGCCGTCGCCGCGACCACACACGATGTCTTGGCGAGGACGGCAATAACATCGCTGAAACGCTTCGCCTGTCCCTGTGCCGCGTCTCGACGAATACAAGTCGTGGCGAGGCGTCGCGGGCGGCTCACGGGATGGCGCCTCGCGACGAATGAGCGTGATGCGCAGATTCGCGCGGTGTGGTATCGCTCCGCACTACGCCGCGTGCGCGTCAAGGACCGACGGCATGACGTGTCACACCGCACGTCGATACGGCATATAATGCACACGATACACCTGGCTCACGATACACGTGGTCAGGCTTCTACCATGCACCGCAGTCGCCAGCACCGAGCCGGTCACTCCCGGCATCGAGGCTTCTCCGCATCATTCCTTAGGGCTTGCTTTTCTGTCTATGTCGGGTCGGGCAGCGCTACGCGAAGCGCCACGTCGTTTGGGACGCGTACGCACCTGCGGCGGTAAGTGATACGCTGCACCATCTTTGATGAAGCTTCGAAAGCTGCTCGACGCGGCTTGTAGAGGGATGGTAGGCCGGCGAAGCGATGGTCTTGGTTCGCGGGATTTGTTTCGAGCTCAGAATCGCAGCGCGTCGCGGTTTTTAGTTCATTTTTTTCTGAGAAATGTTGGCTACAAGTCGCTTCGCTCTCTCGCGCCCCTTCCCCTCTCCTCCGCCCTTCTCCACAGCTTCACGAGCCCCGCTCCACAACTAGTGATAACTCCCTCTTCCACGAACACCAACCCGGTAATGGGTTCGCCGTGAAGTTTGTGATTCGCGGTCGGGGGTACGATGGGGGTCGCTGAGCGGCTCGCGGCGAGCGCAATCGGGCGAGGGTGGTTCTCGTGGTGTTTGCCCATACACGACTTTGACGAAACCGCTTCCATGCTCGATACCCCCGCCGCACGAACACCTCCCACGGTCCCCTCATCCCGTAAAGTGGGGAACATGAGTTGCGCCGGGTTTGAGGTTTCCGGATTCACGTCGGGACGCGTTTTCGACGAATCGTTTGATGCATCGTTTGAGGCATTCGCATGAGCCGCCGCGTCCGAACCTAAACGCCCAAACGCGACCGGTGTTGGCATCAAAACCCGGTCACAGCCGTCACCCTCTGTGTTCACGTTATTCTCGTTCGTACTTCCGGGAATTGCGGTATTCGAACTGACACTCGCATGGTCATTGCGTTGAGTTAAATCCTCCGCGTCTTCCGCCCACCACTCTGGCGCTTCGTCCACCGGCACTTCCCACGTGCACACGCGACAATCCTGCCCAGCGCTCGTGAACCGCAAGCTCAACGCCGCGTCATCAGGTACCAACAAATCGTCGTACCTGTGGTCGATGGAGCTCTTCGCGTGCTTTGTGTCATCGGAAGCGTCGACCATGAAATGCGAATCGTCCTCAGTTGTGTCCTCCGATGCATCAGAGTTTCCGCCGCTACCACCTCCCGCCAGGGTCTCGCAAACGGCCGTGATCCACGAGCTGTGGCCCTCGCCTCGCGCCACCACACACCGAAACGCTCGGTCCCACACTTCCACGATATCCGCTTCGCCGCCGGCCAGGATGAATCGGGGAGTGGAAGGTTGTGTGTGGGTTGTGTTTTGGTGTATATCCGATCTATCTGTAAACCTTCCCGACTGTTTTTTTCCGCCGCCGTTTCCGCTTCCCGGCCCGGATCCCCACTGAACGCAATCCACCCCCCCGAAGTGCGACTTAAAGCCGTCGATGAGTTTCGGGGCGTGTAACACCCTTACGTCCAACACCCGTACCACACCATCCGTGCCTGCGAGGACAACGCTCTCGCCATTCGGAGCGATGGATGAGGACGTTACCGAAGTGTCACCCACGCGGTAGCGCGCAACAGGATTGGCGAGTTGAGAATTTTTTTCACTAGTAGCGAGTGTCACTGACACGGCGTCAATATCGTTAACCCCTTTCACTTCGCAGAAACAAGGGTCTATAGAGTCGCCTAGCCGGTCGTGATACACGTACGTGTTGCCGTCTGCGTGCGTGGTGAGAAACGTGCCAGAGTAATTGCCCATAGAAGAATCCTTTAAATCTTCCGGGAACCAATGCGCGGAGGTGCACCGCATGGCGTTTTTACTATACCCCGAATCCCCGGCGGCGCTCGCGGAGACGATTTCCCGAACAACGCCGTACGAGTTCCCAGTCCCCCCCCCCCCGTCGGAGTTGAACCGTAGTGAGCCGCTAGGTAAAGTGCTATCTTTACCATCCCCCATCATTATCAACCCTCTCAGACTCACCACGAAAACTTCTCCGTTGCCGCATCCAATTATCAGATCCCTTTCGGTCGCGTTAGCTGCATCATCGCCAACGTCCCTGTGCGCCAAACTCGTCACCGTGGTGTTCGGAAATGTCACTATGCGAATCGGTTGCGAAGGTGTGTTATCAGTTGAAACCGAGTCTCGAGTGAAGTTGTGAATTACTAACGACCCACCGACATTGAACAGTAAGCACCGTTTTCCTTTCGTCCCCGGGACTTTCGCCACGATCGGATTGGTGGGACACCTTACGTGGAATGTCCGGGGGCCTTCGGGGTGGTGCCACCGTTTGATTAAAACGTACTTTCCACCTGGAGTAACAAACTCCATCGCTTTATCGTTGCTATCCGCCAACGCTGGGCTCATATCGGTCACAGAGCCTCGTCGCTTGTGTTTCGCGCCACCAGCGAACTTCGCATCAAGCGCCTCTTCCTCGGTTAAGGCAGGGGACGAGATGCAGCTGATCATGCATCAGGGAGGTGGGGGGCGCGAGGGACAACCCTAAACCTAAACCGACGCGCTCGCCCAACAAAGTGGCCGCCGGTGTAGGGCTGTGCGCGGAGCAGCAGATTCTAATTACCTCAGATGGAAACGAAGTGACTCGTCGTGGCTTTATTATTGCCAAAAGTTGACAATGGGCAAAATTCTTGGCAGAACCGAATCAGATCGTCCAACGCGCGGCGCATCCCTAACCTCATAGAAAACACCGCCATGGCGCCCAAGCCTCCAAAGCCGAACACCAAGAAGTTCGGCATGCCCCTGTACGCGTCCGCGTGGTGTGATTCTAGTTCGCTTCTCGTGGCGGGCGGGGGAGGGAAGAAATCGAGCGGCATCCCTAACCGGGTGTGCGTGGCTAAGTTCGACGGTGAGACGTTAACAGACCCTTTATTCTCGTGCCACACGGACGAAACCGCACCCCAGGCGCTTGTGATGTGTCCCGACCGCAAAAGAGTACTAGTGGTGTTCGGAGGGGACGTCGCAGTGTACGACTTGGTGCCTAATCCAGATGTTGATGGCAACAACCAACTTGGCAAGGATGAACAATCTGATCCTCCGAAAGAGAGTGACAACAACGCCACTTCGTCCCCGTACACGATCACGCCCGCCCGCGCCTCTGCTGACGGCGCCGCGGTGCGCTCACAACTCGCGGAGTGCGACGTGAAGTGCGCGGTGTTTTCCAGCTGCGGCGGAAAACTGGCGGTCGGCCTTGAAGACGGCAGGGTCGCCATTTGTGAATGGGAAGATGACGACGACCGAGTAAATTTAAAACTGACCCAAGAAATAGGCAAGCACGACGACGCCGTCACCGCGGTGAGCTTTTCGCACGACGACGTTTTTATAGTGTCGAGCTCAAATGAGTCAGCCGTATCGAAAGCAGGCGCGGTGGTGTGGAGCGTAGAAAAGAAGGAGAAGGTGTGCGGACTGATCGATCCCGACGTCGCGAGCGCGGTTACCAAAAAGAGCAAAAAGAAAGGAAGAGGCGCCAACCGAGTCGTGGCGAGCTACAGACACGTGACGTTTATCGATGCGTACACGATTCTGTGTGTTTTGAACATCGATGGGATGGGGTTCGTGTCTAAATGGTCGTACGACGTGGTTGGAAAAACGTGGACGCATTTGACATCTGTACGCTCCACAAAAGATCCAGTTTCGTCGGCAGCGAGTTCGAGCGACGGCGAAGCCGTAGCGCTCGGGACGTCGGAAGGCTCTGTGGTCGTCGTAGACACTGTCGGACAAAAACTAAAAGTGCGCACGTCTGACAACAGCTCGCACATGATCTTCGTCACCACGATGGCGTTCTCGACAGATTCTCGGAATATTCTATCGGGATCGGCGGACGCCAGCGCGCGATGCGCCATCGCGCAGAAAGTGTCACCGCTCGCGGCGCTCGCGCACATCGTTGTCGCGATGTCGTTGCTCATTCTAGGCGCCTTGTACCTCACCGTGTTCATGCGCCGAGGGGGGCTTACTGGGTTAGCGATGGATAGCGTAGAGAGGGGAGTTATGGGAGCTGATTCGAATGGAGGGGTCGACGTGGCACAAGGGTTGGACTTAGTGGACGCCGCGGCGCAGGCGCGGGAGGAGCTGGCGCGGATGGCGGAGACCGCGGCGCGACGCGCGGCGGAAAGGGACGCGGACGCGGACCCGGACGGTTCGACGCCAGACCCGACACCAACGCCGGTTGAGGAAGATGAGCGTGTGGTTGAAGAGTCTGGGGAAGAAGGTTTTGAAGAGGAAGCGCAGAGTGTTGAGTCACCGAGCGATGAGTCAACCTCCCGCCATGAGTCACAAAGCGATGAGGCATCCTCTAGTGATTCGCGCGAGGAATTGTAATCCACGATTAGCGTCAATCTTTTCTTTCATTATGATACAGTTACAAATACGTCTTCTTCCTATTTCCCAGGTGTCACCGCGTCCGCGGCCGGGGCGTTGATGTCATCCTCGGCCTGCACCACTAAGTCTCCGACTGATTTTTCAAGATCGTCAATCCGCTCGCCCATCTCATCGATCCGGGTGATGATCGAGTCGCTCATCTGCTGGAAACGAGACTGCATCTGGGAAAGCAAGTTCTGAACGAACGCGGAAAGGTCCGCGGTGGACTGGGGGCCCTCCCGTTGACCGTCCATCGTACGAAGTGGGTGCGGGAGGAAGTGCCGCGGGGGGAAGTAAATCTCGCTCGTTTTGGTCTCTTGAATTTTTTACTGCCAACTGGATCTCACAAAATCTCGGCCCACCTCTCCCTCTCCTCACTGTGCATGGTTCAGCGGCACCGACGACCTGCTCGCCCTCCGTGTCGCTGCGGTGCGTGTCCCGGCTTGAACGACGAAGTTCTGTGCGGCGCGATCGTAGAAGATAACACTGAACCGACCAAACAACAACACTCGATCAACACGATGTCTCCCAAAGCTTTCCCCCCGGTGCCGAAGCGGTGCGTGGTGACGGGCGGCATGGGTTTCGTGGGCCGGCGGCTTGTGGAGATGTTGGTGGAGCGAGGTGCGGAGCACGTCGTTGCATTCGACATCGCCCCCAAACCAGCGGATGCGGGGGATGACCCACGAATCACGTGGATGCAAGGCGACTTGACCAATCAAAGCGACGTAGATCGCGCCTGTAAGGACGCCGATTGCGTGTGGCACATCGCGGCGCTCGTGGGTCCGTACCACGCCCTGGACATGTACGACAAAGTGAATTACCAAGGCACGGTCAACGTGATTAACACGTGCAAGAAGCTTGGAATTTCAAAGATTGTCATGTCCAGCTCACCAAGCACCAGGTTCGACGGCAACGACATAAACGGCCTGAAGGAATCAGAGCTGAAATACCCAAAAAAGTTTCTGCAGGCGTATGCGGAGTCAAAGGCGAAAGGCGAAGAGGCGTGCATGGCTGCGTGCGATAATGAAAAGTTGTTCACAGTAGCGGTGGCTCCTCATCAAGTCTACGGCCCACGTGATTTCCTATTCCTGCACAACTTTCTGTTGAATGCGAAACGATTAAGGGTGTTCGGCAGCGGCAAGAATCTCGTCTCCGTGTGCTTCGTCGACAACTACTGCCACGGGTTGATAATCGCGGCTGATAAATTACACAAAGATTCACCGGCGCTTCGAAAGTTTTACATCTGCACCGACGGAGAGCCGGTGAATTTGTGGAGGTTCATCGACCGGGCTATTGTTGACATATTGCCAGGATCCACTAGTTTGTTTAAGAAAACTTCGCTTCCTGGGTGGTCTTTTATGTACCCGCTCGGGTATATGTGCGAAGGCGTTGGATGGATGTTAGGAAAGAAACTAAAACTCACGACCTTTTCCGTGCGCATGCTGTTAATAAACAGGTACTTCGACCCGAGCGAGTCGAAGGCGGACTTGGGGTATACCCCGATCGTGGCGCCTGATGAGGCGTGGGACATCACCAAGAAGTGGTTCAAGGATACGTGGCTGCCCAAGTGGGGGAAGTGATAGTCGGAGACATGCGTTTTAAGAAAAAAGCACTGCCAGCTGGCATGAGATCTCTCGTTTTCGTGCTCTCGTTCTCGATAACATTCCTCTCATAGCGATCCGCGCGTAGGCCTTCCATGTCCGCCTTCGCCGCCAACACCGCCTTGGCCCGCGTCGCTGCACCGGCCGGAAGGTCCGCCCGCCGCGCCACCATGGCACGCGCCGCCACGCTCAGAGGCGCCCCCGACGCGACCCTCTCCGAAGCCAACTCCATCACATCCGACGACGTGTCTTCCTGGGAAGAGATCGATTCGCAGATCGCGGTTTTGTGCGCGTCGTTCGCGGGTGACTCGTCCGTCAACGGCAGGATCTTCGCCCTCACTGAACTAGGCAGGGAAAAGACGTACGAAGCCCTGGACGACATCACCGTGGTTGATGTGTACCAAGCCGCGTACGAGGGCAGTTTGGACGAGTGCACGACGATCATCGACGTACATTTGCGGCTCGTCGCGGAATGCATCATCAAAGAGAACGTCGAGCTCGTGCACTCCGTGTATGATAAATTCAGACGCATGCCCCCTATGTTACAGAAGAGCTCGCTGGTTGCGACTGCAGCAGTCGCGGAAGCAGGCTTACTGTACATCAAGGAAGAGTACGACCTGATTGAGAGCATCATGAGGGATGACATTTCATCGCCCGAAACCTCCGACGACGCCAAACTGGAGTACGAGAAAGTCTCGGTGATCATCGAGTACATCGACAAAGTCATCGCCGCGATTCACGAGGAGAAGGGAGAGGTGGATGGGGAGATTAAGTCGGACGGGGTCACTATTACTGTTGAAACTATTGATGCCCCGATGGTGCAGCCGCCGGATGGAGTGATGTAAAGGAATTGATTTCTGGAATCGAGAATATATATTTTTTTGCGAGGGAGGATCCAGCATAGGGTAGTAGCCTCCCCATACTACAGTAGTATAGATACGGCAGTAAGCACGGCATTTATATGAAACAATTAACTCATAATTAATCCAGAACCCCTATTGAAATCCCGCGACGTCGCTCCCTGGTGCGCCGTACACGAGCGCGGAGATGGCAAACACGAAAAACAAAAGCCCGCCGGCGACCGCGACAAGACGCTGCGAAATTTTCAGCGCAATTATTTTGCCGCCGATCACGGCGAGGCCGGTGCAGAACGCGTGCCCAATGATGCCCCCAAGCGTCACGCCATAGGGGTTCTTGTGTGCCGCCAGCGCAATCGTCGTGATTTGCGACCGGTCCCCCCACTCCGCCAGGAACGTCAGCACGAACGCTTCCAGGAAAATCGGGGTGAGTAGCTTCGCGAACGCTCGTCGAATCTTTCCGATAGATTTTCCCGTTTCCCCGCCCCCGGCTCCAGGCAGCCCCCCTGCTAATTTTTCCTCCACCTCTGACATCTCCTCCTGCATCGTGGCTTGCGGGTCACTTCTCCATGCGATGTACAAAAGGCGGCACCCGAAAAACGTGTACAAAACGAACGCGCATTTGTTCACCATGCTTTGCGAGATTAAATTTGGGACTATCAAACCGAGCATCGTTGATAGGACTGTCATCACCGCTAACGCGCCAATCGCCCCCGCAAACACGATCCCCCGAGGGTGCCTCATGGCCATGATCGCGGCGATGATGAAGGTTTCGTCGCCCAGTTCGGAGACTAGAATCATCGAGATTGACGCTGCGAACGCGTCGCCGAATCCGCCACCGGAAGTTTCATCATCTAGAGGGGCGGTGTCTGTGTGCCACCGGGCGTTACCACCGTGGTCCTGTGCGTTGTAGGTTCAGTTATGAGTTATCCGAGTATGTATAGTGTACATGTCGTATCGTATCGTATAGGGGAAGGATGTGTCGGTCAGTACGTTGCGAGTGTGGTGGTCATCGATCGTGTCGATCAGCGTAGCCTCCGGTCACAATTAAAACCGATAAGAGGTCGGGCGAGGGGAGCACGCACCGTGCCGAGATCGCCATTGGTCTCCACCGGGCGAGTGTACGCCGCGGCGAGGGGGAGGAGCGCGAGGAGCGCGAACGCGAGCGCGTGCACTGAGACGCGCGCCATCTTGTGGAGACGGAAGTCGGCGTGCGAACGACAAGAAAAGTCGGCAGAGCTGCCATCACAGCCGCAGAGCAGACATTGAGTTATCAGACCCTAAAAAAATGGGGACAAAAAATTTGGGCAAAAATCCAAGCCACCAAAAGCCACGACTTTTCTCAAATCTAGGCACTTCGATGAAGCGCTTCTTCACGCCAGTGGGCGGTTCCTCGGAGGGCGGAAAACGCACGAAAGGCGATGCCACTGGAACGAGCGATGCCTCTCTCACCCCATCGCGCACCCCGAAGACGTTCATGACTTGGAACTGCAACTCGTTGCTCGGCCGGTTGCGCTCGTCGTTCGATTTGGACCGGAAAAGCTTCGCCAAGTACGTCACGCAACACACACCGGACGTCATCGCGCTTCAAGAAACGTGGCTGCCAGCCAGGGCGCCGGACCGGTAAGTAGTGGGGGTATGTGGGTAGTATCCGAAACGTGTGTTTGTGACACGTGTCGTAATGTCGTAAGGTGTCTTGACGATGCGTTCAAACATTGTTGGCACCCCAACTGAAATGAATCTGAAATAAATCCAAAGACTCTAACCTCTATACCTATTCCTTCCTCCCTCTATAGCCGCGGCGCCCTGAGCGACGAGAAGAAATACGCTGCGGACAAGGTTTTGATCGAGACGTTTTTAAGGCAAGCGCCTTTTAACGACTATAAAGCGTATTGGGCGTGTTCCAACATGAAGCGCGCCGGGAGCGGCGTTTTGGTGAAAAAAGACGTTACGCCGCCTTTAAGGGTAACCAGGAGTTTAGTGTCAACTAAACCGGAAGACGCACACGCTGAGGGCCGAGTTTTGTTACTGGAGTTTGACTCACTGGTGATTTTAAACGTCTACGCGCAGAACAACGGGTGGACGCCAGAGAGCATGGCGAAGCGCAGGGAGTGGGACGAAGAGTTGCGGGGCTTTCTCGTGGGCAACGTTGGAGACGAATCGAACCCGGACTGGTTGACGCGCCCCCGGTTCGGCGATTCAGCGAAAGGTTCAGGTACCACTCTCATTGCGTCTGGAACGGTTTTGACGATCAATGGGCTTGTTAAGCGCGGGGACTTGAACGGTACACAGTGTGAAGTCGTGGGGTTCGACAGCGACCGGGAACGGTACAGGGTGAAAGTGCTGAAGGAGACACACGAAGAGCTGTACGTCAAACCGGCGAACTTGACGGGTGATGAGAAAGCACAAACGAACGAGGGGACCACTACAACCAGTACAACCACTCCTGGCAAACGAAAACCCCTAATCTGGACCGGCGACCTCAACGCGTGTCACAGGGAAGTAGACGTCACCCACCCCACGTTCTTTTTAAACCAAAAGGCGGAGGGTAAAAAAGGTAAACCCGCCGCGCCGCTGCCGGCTGACGTAAACGACCGCGGGCAACCCGGGTTCACGGTGAACGAACGGAAGCGGTTCGATTCATTGGTGATGGATGCAGAGCTAGTAGACGCTTACCGCCACCTTCACGGCGATAAAGAAAACGCAATGACTTGGTTCGGGCACCCGGGCAACGAGCGCGTCGGTAAATACAAAGGGAAAGGCATGCGTTTGGATTATTTCTTTCTCGACGAAGAGCTTACAGAATCCATAAAGGAATGCACCCAAGCCACGGATCCCTTCGACCTACAGAAACTCAGCGAACGGCCGGACGACGCGTTTTTTGGAAGCGACCATGCAGCGGTGCTGTTGAGGTTAAAGTGATGTTAGAGTTAGAGTGTTGTGTTGCATGGATGCGCGAGAGTTTTTTCTTGATTTATTTTTCTGATTTATTTCTCGTCGTTCAATCGATCGATCGATGTTTCTGTTTACACTATATAGTCCTACAGGATTCACTACTATTCCTTGACTTCATCCTTTCCCTCGTCCCCAAGCATATCCACGGTTTTCCCTACCCCTTGCGCTTTCAAAATCTGCTCCCGCAACGCCAACCCGCTCATCGATTTAAGTTTCTGTACCGGCGTGTTCAACACGTACCGATCCAACCCCCCCGCTTTGTCGATCCATCTCAACGCGTTCGTGGTGACGTTCAGGGGGATCATCTCCCCTAGCGTCTCGCTGTAAAGGCGCTTGCGGTGCGCGTTCGGGTGCCAAGTGCGTCGTGATTTGTTCCCCCCGTCTTCACTCACGCGGTTCCCGAAATGCGTCCCCTTGCCCGCGAATAAACCCTTCTTAACACGCTTCTGCACGATACGGCCCCAGTTTATCACGGAACTTGTACCTCGACCGGACATGATCACACAGTCTACTGTGTCCACAAGCCGTACCCGTTGTCACACCGAGACCCACGACCGACGCTGACGCACCGCAGACTGAGACGGGGGGGTGATGACGCCAGGAGAGAAATCTCGTAGGATCTTCACGTCACTCTCATCAACTCAACTTCCAAAACCGACGCTTCACAAGTGGTCTGCTTCCGAAGCTTCACCCTGAAAAAGTGTCTGTACCTTTGAAATGGAACGTTCGGCGGAGAGGAGACGGTGAGAAATTGCCTGAAATTGCCTTTCAGCTGGCTCAACACGAACAACAGACTGTTTGCTGCATAAAGGGAAGTGTCTTCCCGGCAAATTTGTCACATCGTTTGGCAATTCTCACTCCGTTTTTCGTGCCGTCCAATGAAAACCGGGTATTTTGCGTCGTGGATAATCTCTTTGAAAAGGAGCTTTTTCACGTAACTGTACCGGCAGCTTTACCGGTCCAAGCCCATCGTTCACCGCGCGTCCCGTACGCGCGTGTCGGCCCGGCCCAACACAGGGTTTAACGGGACACGTTTTCGGACACCGGAGTGTTGTTGACGCCGGTCTCTGTGCGTGCGTTTCGACTCGGAACGCCCGTAGTACGCGGTCTCCGAGACAGCGGAACCGTTCCCTGCCGTGACTTTTGTGCCGACCGAACGCTAGTCATGGAGGACCCGATGGTGGACCGGACGGGGAGCCTTCCGCACGTCAGGGTGGTGGGTTTCGAGCCCTTGCCCTCCATGAGCGCGCCTGACGACCCGCACAAGCACGTGCTTGGTTCGTTTCTTCAAAACGAAACCATCACGGTCTCCTCGCCGCTGTCGCAGATGCTGGGCGGTCTCGGGAAATCGTCGAGCCGGGATGGATCCCCGGGAAGTGGCTTTTTCAGCGCGAACAGCTCGGATTCGGACCGGTCCGGAGACGTCGCTAGGCGGTTCGATACCCAGGAAACCGCAGCGCAGTTGATGCGTAGAGGGTCGATGGAGATGACAAGTGAAGTTTGCCACGATCTGTTGGGAAGCGAGTCCTTCAAACGAGGGAGGGAGACGCCCCCGATTGACATACCGTACCAACGAGGGTACCGACATCCACGAACACAGCGGTGAGTTGCTTTTTGCTTTTTAACCCGTGATTTCGTGAGTCCTTGGTTCCGAGGTTTTCCGCGCCAAAATCGTGAAAAACCGGTCGAGACGCTGTCGTAACGCGGTCCATGCACGCGCCACGAGACTCCAAAACCCGTGACACTTCGCACACACCGAGATACGCGTGTTCTGGTGGTATCTCAATCGAGACGCGCGCAATTCGTCTCGGAACCGCCCCAAACACACCCCTCCCCGCCATCCCCAAACGCACTCGATTCGCACAAGTATCAACAAACCGCCCTCTTCTGACAACGCCCCTTTCTTCGTTTCTTTTTTTCCTTCTGGAATTTCAGGGAACCCACGCAACGCCGAAGAGACGACAACTACTAATATTATCCTTCCCCCGACGCTAGCAGCAATAAAATGCCGCAGCCGCACACGCTTTCGAAGCCGTGTATCATATTATTTATAGGCTCCGATCGCTCAGTCGCGCAATAACGTCAGTACCACCGAGTGTACCAAAGTCGACATGAAAATTGACACCATTTACGTCGCCAAATTTAACCATTATTTTGGGCCACCTTCGTAACACGAAGAAGGTAGTGCCCACGGACAGAGAGACCCCACTAGGGGCGTCTCCCCGGCAAGGCTGTGGAGGGAATTGGGGTTTATATGTGCGTCAATACTTTGTCTGTATAGACCGTAAATAGACCAAGACCCGAAGCAGAGCTGCCGAGTGTACGCTGTCTCAACACATTGATTGATTTTTATTCCGCCCGGCTCTTTAGGAAAGTATAAACCTCGGTGCGCAAGTGTTGACGCCGAGGTTTTGTGCCCGAGCCGGGCTACGGGTTCCGTACGCTTATTATTATTACAGTACGAGAGCCCCTTAGCATCTTATTTGAATAACAGTGTCAAGACATTCGAAAAACGAAAAAAAATTCTTCGTTACATCTAATAGACCTACTCGTCTCTCCTCTGTTTCACCTTTCCGCTTCACTCCGCAGCGCCCTGCTCGCGAGCGGCCCCACTCTCCTGGCGAACACCTCGGAGAGTGCGGCTCTTGTTTCCGTAGGCGTGGCCACGGAACTGACCAACGTGACCAACGAGTCGTACCCCAACGTTTCTTTATTTTTGGAAAACAGCGCGCTTCGAAACGCATCATCGTCGAATCGTGTCAGCGCGCGCAACACGTCCGTGACTAATTGCCCATACGAAGGGGCGGTTGGTTCACTTTGATTCGGATCGTCACTCGGGTCACTCCTGTCATCGATACCCGGGTCACTCCGGTCCGCGAACTTGTGCAGAATCGTACCCACCAACGTCACGAGCGTGTCTCTTGTTTCCACGCCGCACGTGACTTGCGCATCGGAGGCATTGGGAGAGTCGACATCGTCATCGCCGTGCACGTCATCGTCGCCCTTCTTCCTCCCACGCGCGTGCAGGTGCAACAGTACCGCGAGCGTGGCTCGCTGCGTTTCGACCTCCAGGTCTTGTGTTTGTCCCATAGATGTCGTGACGGACAGCTCTGAGGCGCGCGTCGAGACACTCACCATCGAGTCCACCAAAAGTTTGAGCGTTTCAAAATCCAACGCGTGCCCGTGCCGGAAGTACGTCTCCGCCGCGGCTTGCGTGAGCAACTTGGTCGTCGCAGCTTTGCTCGTGAAACGCTCGAGCAACGCAAGACGCCAAGCCTCGTTACTGACGGATGCCTCGCTCGCGCTCTCCATTTGTGTCAAATCAGGCGCAACATTTGAGAGCGCGGACACCAGCGCTTTCACCACCACCTTCCACGCTTTCTGGTCGAATAAGGTACCAGCGCCTGACAACAAGCGATGCAGCGCTCCGACCCCGCAAGCCGCTAGCTCTATATGCGGCCTAGACGCAAGACTCGCCAACAAGTTTGTGAAGTTTTCCAAAACCTGTAAGCCCCCATTCTCGCACCCGTCGTTCACCACTGTGTCGTAAAATTTCAACGTCAAATCCACCACGCCGTCCAAGCAGTGCTGCGCCGTTTGGAACAGCCAAGCGTCGAGGGACTTGTCATCAGAGTCAATTTGCTCGTCACCCGCTCGTACGTGATCGAAAATGGGCAACAAGATCTTATCGTACACCCGCACCCAGAACGCCGGCGAAAAGTGCTTGCCGTGGAAGTTCAGGATGTCGAACAGGACTTCCAATGCGCTTCGTCGAATCTCGGAACGGCGGTCGAACGTCAATTCGCTCAAACCGGCGAGTAACGGGAACCAATAGTACACGTGGTTTTCGGAATCCGTAAAAGACGTGGTGCCTTTGACTTTTTGGGTTTGACTGGGAGGGGTTTGGGTAGGTTGTTCGGTAGATTCAGATTCACCCTGAGATTCACCCTGATCCTCCCCATCCCCTCCTTTCAGCTCTAAATTCCCAATAGCCCCATCCGCCAGCTTCAGCGCGCAGAACCGCAGAAACGCGATCGCGTTTAGGGAAATGACGCTCGCGCTGGTGGTTTGGTCATACAACTTTTTAGTCACAGAGGGTTTTTTTGAGGAATTTGATTCGTCACCCATCTCGCTCGGGTCATCCACCACGTTGGTGAACGCGATTAAGCAGTTGACGCAGTCCGTGAACGTTGATGGGTCCACTTCCGTGATGAAATCGAAGTGGTCCCTGATTACTTTCTCCACGATTTCAAAAGCCAATTTGGAAATGGCCAAATCCTCATCACCCGCGGCGGTGGTGAACACCATAAACACCGACCGCCACCCTGACTTAATGTTCCCGAAGTGCCCTGTGATCATCTGCGAAACGCAGCGCACGATGAACTCCCGGATTTCGGAACTTTTTGATTGGCGCATGACCACGACGAACGGCTTCAGGAACTCGTTCTGGAAAGAATACGACGAGAGCTCACCTCTGTCGTTCAGGAACTTCACGGCTAGCTGGCGTAACGAATCAACGACGTACATAGCCACCGCGACATCCGCATGGCACCCCGCTTTAATAAAAAACTCCCTCATCACGTGCCACATCTTGCTCCACACGAACCGCGGGCGGCAGGACATGTTGGTGTGCGCTACCTGGACTAATTTGGTGAGACTGAAAACCCGCGGGTGCTTCGAGGAGAGTTCCGCTAAAGAAATCTCACAAAGCGCTTTCGTGAAGGAAACCACGGTGTCCCCATCCAGCGAATCGGAGCAAAGGAATATCGTCTCTAAATCATCAGGGCCGAAGTTTTTCAGAATTGAAAAATTGGGGAGGACGAATTCGTTCGAATCCAAATCCGCGAACGGGTGAGGCGGAGAGTCCTTTGAAGGCGTGGACGGAGAACCGGTTGCACCGGTCTCCACCGTTTCCGGAAGCGTGTTTCCTTTCTTGAGGTGCGCGAACGGAGAGTCGTCGGATGCCATGCTGCTCCCGCCGAACATGTTGCTCAGCACAGGGCTCGCCTTGAAGGACAAATTCGAAATACCAGAAGCGCCACGGAACGGCGACGAGAACGAGGTACCTCCGCTCAATTTTCGAGCTGGGACATCGTTCACTCGGTTATCCCCACCTAAAAACAACCCGCTTTCGTCGAACCCCGCGCTTTGGGAGAACACGAAGTCGTACCGGCTCGCGACGGAAAAAACCTTTGCCCAGTTTCCCTCAGTTAAACAGTTCCCGCCATTGCAGTTTTTGTTCTCGGAAACGAACCGCGTCAAAAATCTCAAAGCCTCAACATTGCCAGGTTTGTAACTCAACGGAGGTTTAGGAGACGCCAATTCAGTCAAGGCCTCGACAATTTCATCCAGCGCGGTGAATGCGTTTTGGAACGCCGCGAGCCTCGCCGCGCTGACGTACCCGGCGAGCGTCGCTTGTACGATCGAGGCGTTGCTCTCGGCGAGCCCGACGTCCTTGGTTTGCGTTTTCGGGTCATCGACGCACTGACGAAACACGGCGACAAACGTCTCAAGCAACACCCCGCGGAACTGCTCGAACATGGGCTTGGCGCACAAAGGGTCGTGTACGGTCTGGAACGACCCGGTGGTGTCACGAGCCGCTCTCTCTCTAACCTTTTCCATAAAGGTACTTGTATCAACTTCGTGTACGTGTTTCTGCTGCCCCGTCATCAGGGACATGAACAAATCAACCCCAAGTCGGTTGCTCATGTCCTTCATGGTTTTTTGTATCGACGACCCACCGTCTTTACCTTTGTTTATCTCCGCTTTCATCGCGAGAAGCACGGGGTCGTCATCCTTCATGCGAATTTCGTTCGTCACGATGCGGTCGTACAGTTCGGATAGGTGCTCGGGGTCCACGTCGGCGCCGTCGTCGATGCCCCGGTTGTTGCGAATAAATCCCTCCTTGGTCATTTTGTTCTTCACGCCAGGGTTGTGCGCGTCAGTGTTCAACATGATTACACTGAAAGATAGCACGTATGCGGTGTCTGGAGACTTATAACTTCCTGGGTTCTGCAAACAGTACCGCTGCGCGAACTTTTCCATCAGCCGATCGATCTTTTGAGATTCACCAGGTAACCGGAAGCCAGACAGAAAATTTCGAATCGCTTCATCCAGTGAGTACCCGCTAAAGTCCATGCCGTCCACGTACGCGTGCATCACTTCGATGCACAAGTCATCCCGCTCCCCTAAATAGTCACCAATAATGGTTTTATCCAGGTCTATGGTGGTCTTTAGAAACTCGGCGATTTCAATTGGAGTCGTCCCGCATTTTTTTATTTCCTGTAACGCTTTAATTCCCTTTTTCGGTTTCGCGTTGAACAGGGTAACAGCGGTTTGGTACTCGGTTTTGCTTTGCTTCATCGTGAAGATTTGGTCCAAGGAGGAATCGGCTTTAGGGCTAGTTGGTTTCGATTGATCGGTACTCGACGTGACATCCCTATCAACGGTATCATCCTCCTCCTTGCCATCTGTCCACTCGCGCAAAGAATCAGTAAGCACAACCAGTGTATCAAGCGCCTCCAGTTTCAACGAGTGTGACAGCTTGACGTCCTCGGCGGAGAGAGCTTGTGCAGGTGCAGTAGGGGCAGTAGTAGGGTTTGCGGTACCATTAGTATCCGTCGTCGGAATCTCGTTCCCCCACCGCCCAACAAAACACAAGCCCTCGACGGATTTCTCAAAAAGGTTCGAGCTATCCAACTCGCAGTCGTAATTGACAAAGACGTCCGCTAACAGTTTCACGTCGTAAACCAGCTCCTTAACGCACGCGAGTAACACGCATTTCCGTAAATAACTGCTTTGGAACGTGTTGGACAGTGAGCTGGTAGGTACACCACCTGTTTCAATTTTATCGTTATAACTTATGGTTAAAGGTTCCAGAAGAAGGGTTCCCCAAAACACGGCAATTTCCGATTTTAGGTTTTTGCGAAAGTTTTTCACAACCGCGGTGAAGCAGCACAGGGCTAGCCCGTGCGCTGCTGGTAACGAGTCCTGGCTCGCGCACACCACCACGGCATCACAGAGATACTCCCCGATGGCTTGCGCGAACTTTTTGGAATTGCGAAACACAGGGCCCGCGTTTTCCAGCAACACGCGCAAAAGTTCCAGACTCAAAATCTTTCCCCGCGCGACCGCCGGGTTTTTCAAATCGCCTGGTTTCTTCGCAAGCTTGCACAGCGCCCTGAACACGAGAAACGCGTCCTCCTCCAGGGAAGATTCTAACGATGTTTCTTCAACGCGCTTTGAATCATTGGAAGATGGCTTTCGGTGTGTCTGTGTCGAGTCAGGTTCGTCGGAAGTGCTTTCAGACTGAATGCCTGTACCGTTTTCGTTTTTCTTCCTTGGCGTGCCTTCGTCGTTGTCAAACTCCCGTTCTGTTACTTCGTTCCGCTGTTGCGTTCTTTCACTACTCAACCACTCCACCGTGTCTGAGGTGTCCTCACCAGTAACAGCCGCCCCGACGTACGATAAATCGCTCGTGACTTTGTTAATGAAACCCTGAACCACGGATTGCATTTGGTTTGAGCCGTCGTCGTCCGTACCGCGCTTCATTGCGGCTAAAGCGGCGGTCGCAGCGGTGGAGGGGTGAGAGGTATTTTTGTCGCCACGGTCATTCCCATTCGCTTTGAAACTTTTCCCTTTCCGCAAGCCTTTCGCGGATGCAAACACGTCCGCGACGACTATCGGAGTGGCTCGCGCGTGCGTTGACCGCGTTTCTAACCGGTGAAACACCACGGTGAGCATTTGCGTTAAGCTTGCCTTGGCGGTTGTTTGGTTAACCTCTGATGACGAGCCTAAATACGCGTTGACGCATGCCCGCGTGACTCGCAACAACGCACGTCCCTTGACTCGAAACACCCCTGACGACACTGCGGTTAACAGGCACTTAATCATCTGTAACTCAACGGTCTCGTCAGGGACATCAGAAGTGCTACACAGCAGTTCTATGATCTCGCGCGCGTGTTGGTCGCGGCGCGCAAGATCGCCAATATTTACTACTGGTGGTGACGACGCATCCGATGACACTGTTTGCGTGTCATCGGATGCCGCTGTTTCTTGATGCGCAGCACCTTCCACACCTTCAGCAGCACCCTTGCTATCGGTCGTACCACTTATCGCTCCACCCACACTACCCGTGTCTTCGTTACTTTTCGCGGGCGGCAGATCCGCGTCGCCGCGAATCGCGCCGCGCGCGATGAGCTTTTGCAAAAGCGCCAACGTGTTTTCCATGATCTTGGGCGACTTGCTCTGTAACGCCAGTCTGGTTGGGACTAGAATCTCCTCCACCTTGTCTGTTGGAAGGTACGAGCTGATAGCTATAGCTTTTCCGGCATGTTCTTTCTGTTCTCTTCTGTACCGCCCCTCCTCCCCTGCCAGATCCCCATCTGCCCCCGCTGATGACAAGACGAGCGTTCCTGTTTGTAGCGATACGAGTAACGTTTTCGTGGCCTCCGCCAGCTCGCCGTGTCGCTTCTTCCCAGCGCACGCGTCCAAGATCTTTCTTAAGTTGTCACAAATCACGTCGTTTACGTCCACGGTAGTCATGGTCTTTGTTGCAAGGCAGGAACGGACACGGATGAGGCTAACGATGTCTCAGATTCGTTGGGCGTCCAATTCTAATCTAACCAATCAGACGCGCCGACCTCCGTGTCCGGGAGTTCACACGACAACACCTATGGGTTCAGAAGCACGCCATCCGACACGCAATAACACGTCGTAAGGCACACCACGAAACTACCACAGGAGCGCGTCCTCTCGTGCGCACAGCGCTCTGTTGGTCGAGAACGTCAACCTCGTGAAATCAGGCACACGCCTGAAAACTCGCCAGACTGGTATAAAATATTTTCAAAAGGCATCCGTCCATCCACGGCCTCCACCTTCACTCCGGCAGCAGGCGGCTAGGCGGCCCAGGCGACCTGCGATGGTCACGCTCGCGACGTTCATGCTCGTCTCCAGGGATGACATTCCCCAGTACGAGTGCGATTTCGGAAGTCAAGGAGGGCAAACGACATCAGGTAATCCGAGTGGTAAAAAGGATGACGCCGCGCATTTGCACCAGTTCGTGATGCACGCGAGCTTGGACTTTCTGGATGAGCGGTGCTGGGAAACGCCTAGCATGAACTTGAAACTAGTTGACAGGTTCAACGACTTGTCGGTGTACGGGTTTTGCACCGCCGGAGGCACGCGGTTCCTGCTGCTCGTGAAAGACAACTCATCTCACCTTTCAGAGAGCGTAAAGAGTTTTTTCCACGAGGTTCATGAATTCTATTTGCGAGTTCAGATGAACCCGTTCCACACGACGCAGACGCCGATTTTGGATAAAACGTTCGACAAAAGGGTCAAAGAGTTGGGCTGGAGACACTTTCCATGATGGGGTATTTAGACAACGTGGGGAGTGAAGAAAGGTTAGGGAAAGGCTTCGGGAATAGAACTGGATAGATTTAGCGTATTAGTGTTTTAAGAGTAGCGTGGACACAAACACAAACGTATCCAAAATACATTTTTCACATTACATCACACCGTGTCCCCCCCCCGTTCCGCGCTGTCCAGCTCTTCGATTTCAGGAACCGCAATTTGTTTCTTGACTGTCTTGCCCGATTTCTGCTGCTTCAGCGCCAGCCGTTCCGCCAACGCCTTCGCGCCGCGTTCGCGCCGACGCTGCGCCTCAGCGGCGTCGTCAGTAGTGACGCCAGCGCGGGTTCCAGACTGTTTGCCTGTGCTACTCAAGCCGGCCCGACTCCCTAGTCCAGGATGCAGACTCCCTGCTCCGTATTGATCCGCCAGCCGTCTCGCTCGTCGTCCACAAAGCGCTTCATGTATCGAGTTCATTAGTGGCGTCAGTACCGGTTGCGCTACTGGCGGAAAAAACAAAACCAAATCTAAGCGCGGCGAGTCGTCGCCAACGCCGTGTTCCCCCTCCGGTCTGAGCTGGATGTGTCTGAGATACACCCAGGAGCCGTATAATCCAAATAATGAGAATCCGAAAGTGGGCAGCACATGTCCAGTGAGAAATCCTACCGGGAGCATGCAAAATAAATGAAACGCGTTCAGCTGTTCTCGCCGCATCCATCGCATGCCTCGCACGTTCACCGGCGCGTCCGGGTTATCCCGCCGGACGACTACTAGCAATGCTGCTATTATACCCTGGAAGCCACAGTAACTATCGTACAATGCTTTTTCGTTTTTACTGGAGTAGTACCTCACTAAGGAAACTGCAAACGCGCAGGCTCCGACGAAACCCGAGACGAATATAAAAAATCTTGCAGTTTCCTTTGCTCCCATCGGAGGTTCCACCACCCGGCCTAAAACCACCAACAACCCTGTCGCGATTGTTATTCCTGGCACCGAGGACTCGACCCACGATGCCGTGACTAGGTTCCACACCCTTGGCACAGTGTGCCCAGGGACTAACGCCAGGTGTTGTTTCAACTCCGGCGATGACCATGTCAACAGGAACACGGTGAGCAAAATCACCACCGATAACCGCGTCGCGGGCGGTGTCCGAAACCGCTCCGCCAGGGTTGCCAAACGCGCAGCTAAACCGGGGCGGGAAACACCCGCGGGGTAAGAAACCCCCGCCGCAGCGGCGCCATCCGAGGAAGACATCGGCGCGTAGCCGATCTGGCGAGAATCAGCAAGTCAAAGAGTGTTAACGTTCCGATTTTCGTAGTGCCGTGTTTCGCTGTCACTTCATTAATGTTGGACCTCCCGAAACGTCATTGGCGACCGCACTGGGGTGATGTCGCCAAACACGAGGATGGCACCTCGAGCCTTGCTCGTGTTTCTCGTTCTAGGTTTGGGTGTAGGTGCGTCCGGGACCGCGAGTGAGGGTCCGACCCGTGCGGCGAGGCGCGTGCTGGGTGAGAATGCGTTGAGATCCTCGGCGAAACAATTATCCCGGAATTGGACGGAACCACCTGGACCGGGTGTCCCTGGGGTCCCTGACGCGCCACCTGTACCGGGCGTGCCTGACGCACCATGGATACCGGAGGAACCGCCAGGTCCGGAACCGCCGGAAAGCCCGGTACCCGAACCCACCGCTCTCCCAGTGTCTCCACCTCTGGAACCAGACGCCCCGACTCCGCCGACTCTGCCGTTGCCGCCGTCGCCTCCGTCGCCTGTGGACCCGCCGACGCCGCCGG